>Ga0082212_10003677_pt1 | contig 21603 bp, 19 predicted proteins | sample TergutNt197P3_FD_71548 | JGI IMG/M metagenome (GOLD analysis project Ga0082212, IMG submission 71548) | Neocapritermes taracua P3 segment gut microbial communities from Petit-Saut dam, French Guiana - Nt197 P3 | ecosystem: Host-associated > Arthropoda: Insects > Digestive system > Gut ... | reverse complement strand
TCCTAACTCCTAACCCGGACAAGCCGGAGCTTTGAGCTTTGAGTCTTGAGTTTTGAGTGGGAATACGAAGGTACAAAAATTTTGCCATTTTGCGCAGAATTTCGGGAGTAAGTGCCTAACTCCTAACTCCTAACTCATTTAAGAATGTTATCATAAACGCTGCTATATTCACTTTTAACCAAGGGTTTGCGGCTTTTTTTACTTCCGCTGCCGGTATTGCCGTAATTATCATTGGCTTTCACTGCCTCCAAAGTCTGTAAACCCTGGCTTTGCCAGCTTAGCAAGATTTTGTCAATATAAGCAAAACTGTTTTTATTTAGAAGAACCGCCCGGCGCAATGCTTCCAAAATCAATTCCGGGGACAGCTTATCCTGTTCCAACCATTTTTGCAGCTGTTCATTTTGGATGGGAGAAAGAGGCCGGGCCATTTCTTTTTCAAATGTGGCATAAATTTTGCGCCAGGAAAGATTATAAGTACTGGTTTTTTCGGTTTTTTCCGAGGCTTTTTTCCCGGAAGAAGCCTTGTCATAGGACCAAATATCCCAAAGGGCATTAAAAAGTCCGTCCAGATAAAAAGCACCGCCATCAGCGCCTTGATATTGATTGATCAGGTTTTTGGCCAAAAAAGGCGCCAAAATCAAACTGGCTTGACCCAGATCGCAGGAGAATTCTTCGGCTGCATCAGTCAAGGTCAAGGACTCCTGCTGGCCTTTTTGCTTCATCAAACGCAGTAATATCACCAGTTCTTCCTCATTTAAGCCCAGCTGCTGATAGCGGCTCAGCAGTAAATTGGGCACAGCGGTAGCATTGGCGGCAAATTCCTGGACAAAACCCATGCGGACATGGATAACACTTTTGTTTTGTTTTTCTAATAAAATAACTCATCCCTCCCCGGGTCTTTTCTCAAATATATTTTTCGGCAAACTTACCCCCTTTTCCTACCAAGGATCAAAATACTATTTATTAAATTTTTTCTGAAAAAAAGAGGGGCGTTGCAGATTTCTCACAACACCCCTTCATCTGCCGGGGATCATGCCCCGTTCCTTTGGGGTGAAACCTCTGTGACCAGGCTATTATAACATGCCGCCGGACCAACGAGGTATTCTAGCCGGCTCTTTTGGAGCGGGGCAAAGTGCGGGGATAGGATAGATAAGACCTGCTATTATTGAGGTGGCGGCGATACCCTTGCTGCGGGGTAACGGCATATTTGCGGGTGGTAAAGTTTTTGCGGATATTACCGGGGATGTTATGGTTCTTGACACTGGGGGTAAGGGATTTTTGCCTGCCGGATAAACCTTTGCGGATATAGTTGGGGGCGCCATAGTCTTTCCGGCTGCGCGCATAGCTATTTGGCCGGACCTTAGCCATAACACTCACGCTTTTAGGCTGACGGTTCATTTTGCTGTTCTTGTTTTTTTCTGTTGACCCATCTTTAGTCAAAAACCCTTTGTTTGTACCGCTTTTTTTGATAGCATTGCTGTCGCTGGTATACTTTTTGCTGGCAGCGCTGCCAAAACTGCTTTTACCAACAGTTCCATCAAAAGTATTCCTGCCAAATGGAGCAACCTGACTGTTCCGGCTTAGGCCTGTATTTGGTGCAGCCTGATTGTTGCGGCCCAAGCCGGCATTTCTTCCCGGTAGGACCGGATTGCTGCGGCCCAAGCCGGTATTTCTTTCAGGTGCAGCCTGATTATCAGGCCGGGTAATTCCGGTATTACCACGGTTATTATAATTAATGGCGCGCCCATTATCAGTTACACGTACTTCGCGGACGCCGGGCAAAACCCGCAAACTATTGATAATAGAATTAGCCGCTAAAGAAGAGCGAGTGCCTAAATCATTATAACCATCAATAATACCATCTTTCAAATCTACAGCCAAAACACCATTATCAAGAGTGACGGAGTTTACCCTGGCTTTGGGATTGACAGTAGAGCGCAGGTTCCGGCCTTGCGGGCCGGAAATCAACCCATCCAGAGCCTCTTCTGCCATTTTTACGCTATTGGGATTGCGGCTCCAATCCCGCCTGTATTGACGGGATTCCGTCGTCAGCTGATTATTACCTTCATTGGCAAAAAAGAGATTATATCTGCCATAACCATCTCTGTTACCGGTATTCTCTACCATATTCCGGTTACCTCTGAGGTTTCTGCCTTCCCGGTTGAGCGGATTATATGAACAAGCGGAGAAGGCAAAAGCCAAAACTATTATCAAAAATACGGGTATGATAATTTTAACTGCTTTTTTCATGGTTCTTTAAAACTCCTTTCATCGAATTCATAACTATTATGGCAAAGAGAAGCTCCCTTTAGTCCGGTGATTTCTGGCGGTGATGGAAATTGCAATTACTGATATGGATTGAAAAAGGGATAGCGATAACTATCCCTTTTTCCAAATAAAAGCAAGTTTTTATCTATTTGAATTCCCAAAACGAGTTTCACCCGTTCCAGTTACTAACTTGCCTGAACGGTGAAGAATATCACTAGCGCTTAAAAATTAGCAACCTTTTGGTTATTGGCATTGAAAGCTCTTTGCTGCCGGTTTATAGGAGCATTGCGGGTAGCATGGGAACGGGTATTATTGGGCATCGCATTATTGGGTTTAGGGGATGCCTTACTGACTTTTGTGGTGCTTTTGCTGATTTTAGTATTCTTGGCGCTTTTGTTGGCTTTAGCGCTTTTTGGCTTTTCGGTTTTAGTTTTCTTGGTCACTTTACTTTCACTGGTTTTACCATCTTTGTTCTTAGAATAACTTTTGCTGCTACTTTTTTTGTCTGCGCCAAAATCAAGGGCGCTTGCTGTGCTTTTACCTGTACCTTCAAAATCATTTATGCTCAAAGCGCCCATATTGTTGCTGCCGGGGTTATTTTGCTGATTAAACCTCCCGGCAGCATTGGTTCTGGGCATAGCGCGATTATTGAGGCCATAGCCATCTCTGACTTCATTAGAAAAAGCACGGCCGCCAAGACCATAGCCATCCCTGACTTGATTAGAGAAAGCACGTCCGCCGGAGCCATAGCCATCTCTAACTTCATTGGGGACTACCCGGCCGCCAAGACCGAAGCCATCCCTGGCTCGATTAGGCAAAATTGAATTTCTCAGATTAGAACCGCCTCTGGTTCCTGTTCCGTCTAGCAAGTTACGATTCGTTCTTAAATTTCTCCCGTCCAAATTGTTGCCGTCTACGTTGCCCTGATAGGAACAAGCGGAGAAGGCAAAAGCCAAAACTACGATCAAACATACCGGAACAATGATTTTCATTGCTTTTTTCATGGTTTTTTGAAAACCTCCTTTCGTCAAGCTCGCAACTATTATGGCGAAGAGAAGGCTTTTTTAGTCCGGTGTTTTATGGCGTCAATACCAAATTAGAGGCTAGAAATTAGAGGCTAGAAATTAGAAGACAGAGTTCGTAGGTAGCCGCGACATTGTGCATTAGCTGCGGCTTTGTGCAGCAAAGGTTAGCTAGGCCAAAGACGGCTTCCTTTTATTGAACGCTGGTAGAACAAAAATCTAATCTTTATTATTGAAGGTTGGGAAAGTCCAGCTGACGCAGCGCTTCATATAGTATGATCCCGGCAGAATTGGCTGAATTAAGCGAGCTGCGGCCTTTTACAATAGGAATCTGCAAACAACTTTCGGCATTTTGGGCCAAAAGCTCTGCCGGAAGTCCTTGTGCTTCTTTACCGAAAATCAAAAAATCACTTTTTTGATAACTAATTTCATGGTAATATTTACCAAAATTGGCTGTAACAAAAAGGAACCGCCCTCCGGCGTTTTCTAAAGAGAAATGTTCATAATTATCATAATAGTGCAGATCCAGCCATTCCCAATAATCCAAGCCGGCCCGCTTCAAATCTTTGTCATCAGTGGCAAAGCCAAGCGGCCGGATCAAATGCAGTGAAGCTCTCGCAACCGCACAAGTACGGGAAATATTTCCGGCATTGGCCGGAATCTCCGGCTCATAAAGAACAACATGCATAACCATATCAAAAACCTTTCTTTGCGGAAACAGCTTGCTTTTACTTTACCCCAAAATCTCTTATCCGTCAAGGCCTTAACCCGGACAAGCCGGAGTGTTGAGTTTTGAGTGTTGAGTTTTGAGTAGGAGCAGGAATACGGTGGCACGAAAATTTTGCCGTTTTACGCAGAATTTGGGGAGTAAGTGCCTACCTGTTAAAAAGCAGTTCTCCATGAAACTTTTTTCAATAATAAGTTGTCTAATAAAACATTATAAAACTCCCGGAAATCGAAGATAAAAAAACCAATTTTTCCCATATTAGCAAAAATTCTTACTGACAAAAGGGGTATAGTGTAGTATAATCAAAGAAAAGGACTTGTCCCTGTAAGCACAAATCTCAAAATAAAAGTTTTGCGAAGCAAAACTACAACAATTGTGAATCGTGAATTGTGAATTGTGAATTGTGAATTTAAAAGATTGGCGGCGATAGTATGAAGAATAAAACTCTGTTCCATAAACTACCTTCCTTTTTGCTCTGCCTGGCCTTATTCAGCTTACTCTTGGGTATCACAACCTGGGCCTTGGGCAATAGCTATCTTTTCCGGCATGATATTGCCCCGGGCACAGCCTATTACCGGGAGCTGGGCAGTGCAGGCGGCGCCAATCAAAATGCCCATTACATAGAATACAGCCCCAATAGCGCGGTTTCGCCCATTGTGGCTTATGGCAGCAAGCTTTATGGCCGCTCTACCATCACAACTATCAGCGATTACCTGGAAGATCTGGGTTATCCGGTAGTGGCCGGCCTTAATGCGGATTTTTATGATTTAAGTACGGGTATCCCCGTTGGCCTTGTCATGCGGGACGGTTCCATTGTTTGCTCCGGCGGCGGCTATTGGGCGGTCGGCTTTTATGAGGATGGCCGGGCTGTCATCGGCAAGCCGGTTACTTATTATACTCTCTCCGGTTCTTTAACCCCGGTCCCGGTAGCCTCTTTAAATAAAGGAATCGGCCGGAGCGGGCTTTACCTGCTGGATACTAATTATAGCGGTCAAACCTTGGTCAGTTCCGGAGCTACTCAAATCGTTTTCGAGCGTTTGGACGATCTTCCCATCAAGCCTAATGGCTCGGTGGCTTTACGGGTCGTTTCCCGGGGCAGTGTCACGACTTCTACCCCGATTGCTGCCAATCAAATGGTATTGCTGGTCTCAGATAACGGGCCTGTGGAAACCTTTCCCGGCTATGCGGTAGGTGAGACGGTTTATCTGCAAACAAGCACCTCTGACAGGGCTTGGGATAATGTGCTTTTTGCCGTAGGGGGTAAAAAATTGCTCCAGGGCGGTTCCTATGATGCGGCGGACAACCCCACCGGGGCTCATCCCCGCAGCGCCGTGGGGATCAAGTCTGACGGTACGGTTATTCTCTATGAAGTGGATGGGCGGCAAAGCGGGATCAGCGCCGGCCTGACCCCTGCCGAGCTGGCCTCGGAGCTGAAAGGACTGGGCTGTCTTGATGCCTTGAACCTGGACGGAGGCGGCTCCTCGGCCCTGATCGTCCGCCAGCCGCCGGATACCAAACCTAAAGTAGTAAGCATTCCCTCCGACGGCAGCCTGCGGCCAAACGCCAATTATATTATGCTGGTAAAACGGGGCGCTTCGCCGGGCGGTTTCAATTATCTGCATGTTTACCCCAAATACTATTTCGCCTTACCCGGAGCTCAGGTAGCTTTGGAAGCCCTGGCTACGGACAGCAACTATAATCCCTCCAATGCCCCCGGCGCTTATACTTTCTCCTCTGATTCCAAAGGAACGATCAGCGGTAATATCTTTACGGCAGGGACCCAAACCGGCCTGGCAGAGGTCAGTGTGACTTGGGGAGGCATCAGCGGCCGCCAGAATATTGCTATTATCCAGGGGATTACGAATATCCGCCTGAGCAAAAAAGGCGAAAACACAGCCCTTACCGGTTTGAATTTAGATCGGGATGCAACTTTGGATTTGCAAGCCGCCGCCACCTATCGGGGCAATGAGGTTGCCGCCTCTAATGAGCTATTCCAATGGCAGGTCACAGGGAATATCGGGGAAATCAGTCCGGATGGCCGCTTTATTGCCAACGGCCCCGGCAGCTCCGGCAGTATTAGCGCCAGCTATAACGGGGTAAAGGCTCAGGTCAATATTAATCTCGCCGGAGCTTATCAGATCGAAAGCCGGCTTATTGCCGATTTTGAGCAGAATCAGCCCTTTGCCGGGTCCAGCGGCTGGCAATTGAGCCGCACCCGTCTGGCCGATCAGGTAAAAAGCGGCCGCTATGCCCTAAAGGCCGAATATGATTTTAATCAGGCAAGTGACTTAAACCTGACTGCTCCTGCCGATGCAGGGACCGGTAAATATTTTCATTTTTGGCTGATGGGTGATGCCTCCGCTTTTTCCCTATCCGCCAAATTCACCGACAGCCAGGGAGAAATCATCTATGTGCCGGTAGATACCAGGGGCGCTCCTAAGACTTATCAGTGTTTGCAGGCGGAAGTACCTGCCGGAGCTGTGAATTTCACTGGCTTTAGCCTGAGTAAGGGAAATGCGGCCCAGGGCGTTTTTTATCTGGATCAAATCTTTTTCAGCGATCAAAGCCCGGCGGATTCAAATCCGCCCGGCCTGACTTTTCTCAACCCGCCGGCTCAAGCAGCAAACGGGCAAAACATTCAATTCAGCGTCAAGGCCCAGGACGAAAGCCCCTTGACAACGGATGCCATTCTGGTTTGGTTGGACGGGAAAAAGATGCCTTTCCAATATAATGGCGATATTCTTAACTTCAGCAGCAGTGATTGGGGACCTGGCCTGCATCGGGCCACGGTAGAGGCCTTTGACTGCGCCGGCAACGGAGCAAGGACCTCCGTCAATCTGCAGGGAGAAGGCCAGGCAACCGGGGTTTTTGCGGATATGGAAAGCAATTGGGCTACGGAATATGTCAATTTTGTTAATCAGCGCGGCTTGCTCAAAGGGGAAGCAGGTTCCGGCGGTATCCTCAATTTCCAGCCCAACCGCAATCTCACCCGGGCCGAATTTGCAGCCATCATCTGCCGCTATCTGGGCCTGGCGGAAGTAGAAGCCGGAGAGCTTCCTTTTGTTGACCGGGCCAAAATCCCTGCCTGGGCCAGGGGTGCAGTGGCCACGGTCTATCGGGAGGGCATTATGGGCGGCAGCTTAAATGCCTCCGGGCAGCCGGAATTCAGGGCCGAAGCCGCCATCTCCCGCCAGGAAGTAATGACAGTACTTTCCCGCTGCCTGCCCAGGGGCTACAAAACGGCTGCCGGCAATTTTAAAGATCAAGCTCAGATCGCCACTTGGGCAGCGGCTCATGTTGACTATCTGGTATCCCTGGGTATTGTAGGAGGCTATCCCGATGGCACTATTGCCCCCACCAAACTAATCACCAGGGCTGAAGCAGCCAAAATACTCTATGGGATGTTTTGATTTACTTACTTTCCCGCCAAGATAATTGCCTGCCCCGGGATCGTTTTTCTGGAAGCATTCAAGGCGTCTAAAATAATCTGTTCCATACCCTGGCAACAGGGAAATCCCATCCGAACCACAGTAATCGATTTGATATCATTGTATTTGATAATTTCCGTCAGTTTTTTGCCGCAATCACCTTTATCCATTTCGGGACAGGCCGTCAGAGTAACTTTGCCCTCCGCAAAATCAGCCTGAATGTCGTCATAATCATCAGCCAGACAATCGGCAATAATCAATAAATTCGCCTGATCAAAACAGGAAGCCCGGGCCGGGACCAGCTTGATTTGAGGCGGCCATTGCAGCAGCCGGACTTGGTCCCCAAGCATACCGACGGCTTCTTTGGGGCAAGCTTTTGGACAAAAGCTGCTCCCGTTACGCTTTTTACTATTGATTGCAATAATTTCTCCCACTACCTAACATCCTCTCTGGTATTATTTTCCAAATATAAAGAAGCGACTTTTTTTGATTTACGTCTAAGGCGGCTTTCAGCCGCAAGTATTCAGGATTCAGGATTCAGGATTCAGAATGTTTGTGGGTTTTCGCTCCTCGAAAACTATTGAATGAAATTCTTGTTTTATTTTAGCTTACTTTGTCCGTAAGCTACTAATGCGATCTTTGAGCGCAAGAAGTCGGGGGTCAGAGGTCGGAGGCCAGAACGGGTAACTTTTCGCTCCGCGAAAACTATTGAAGTAAATAACGGGTTTTTTGTTGATGCTACTTGGGAATAATTGACCAATGAGCCTTTAAGCCGCAAATATTCAGGATTGAGGCACTTACTCTCGAAATTCTGCGTAAAATAGCAAAATTTCCGTGCCGCCGTATTCCTGCTCCTACTCAACACTCAACACTCAACACTCAAAACTCAACACTCAACACTCCGGCTTGTCCGGGTCAGGAGTCTGCTTATGATAGAAATTAAACCGGGGATGGCCATAGAGCTGTCCATCACCGGTTTCAATCATCTGGGCCATGGTTTGGGCCGCCATCTGGGCCTGGTTGTTTTTGTGCCGGGGACTCTGCCGGGGGAGCTGGCAGAGGTTCGCCTCAACAAAATCTATGCCAACCATGCTCAAGGGGAATTACTGCGCCTTTTAAAGACTTCGCAAGAACGGACAGCACCTTTTTGCTCCCTTTTCGGGCATTGCGGAGGCTGTCATTTGCAGCATCTCAATTATCCGGCTCAGCTGGCCTTTAAACTGCAGCTGCTGAAAGATAATTTGCGGCGGCTGGGCCGGTTGGATTTGGAAGTCTTACCTATTGTTCCATCTCAGATGCCCTTTTTTTACCGCAACCGGGCCCGGCTCCATTATCATAAAGGAGAGCTGGGCTTTTATGCTGCCGCCAGTCATCAGATCATCCCGGCCAAAAGCTGCCCCCTGCTGCTGCCCGCTCTTAATGATTTGCTGGATAATATATGGAGGATTTTACCAACCCACCATCAGCAATTTGCCTCTTTACGCAGCATAACCTTAAAAGCCAACCATGATAGCAGTCAGCTGGCCTTAATTCTCACATCGGATTTGCCTTTAGGCAACTTGGACAGCCTAAGTTGCCAATTGAGTCAGGCTGATCAGGCTTTGGCATCTATTTGGCTTAATTGGGGCCGGGCGAGAGGAGGAAATTACGGTCCTAAATGGCGGCTGATTTTCGGCCAGCCCGCGATTGAAGAAAAACTAGGTTCAATCCGCCTTGCGGTCAGCCCGGCTTCTTTCCTCCAAACCAATTGGCCCCAAGCGAAAAAGCTGTACAACCTGGCTTTGGACGCCTTGGAGCTGAAGGAAGAGGAAAGCTTGATTGATCTTTATTGCGGTATTGGCAGCATTGCTTTGCTGGCGGCAGGACGGGTAGCTCAAGTGGCAGGGGTGGAGGAATATGCCCCGGCGGTAGAGGATGCCAAAAGAAATGCCGTATCAAATCAAATTACCAATGTCCATTTTTATGCCGGCAAGGTAGAGGGAATTTTACCTCGTTTGCAAGCAGCAGATCAGCGGCCTCAAGCCCTGGTTCTGAACCCTCCCCGCTCGGGCTCTTCAAGAAAAGCCTTAGCAGCTATAGGAGTGCTGCAGGCCCATAAAGTAGTATATATCTCCTGTAATCCAGCTGCCTTAGCCCGGGATTTACGTTTCTTGGCAGAAGCGGGTTATCAAGCCGAATGGGCCCGCCCCGTAGATATGTTTCCCCAGGTAGCCCATGTGGAGACAGTAGTTTCCTTGCAACGCCAGAGCCATAAAATTTCACCTCGTATTAATCAAAAATAATTTATCTTAATGATAACTTCATTACAGAACAACATCGAATATCCGCTTACCACCGTCAAAATCCACCCATTCAGCACGCCGGAGCTTATTTTCATCTTTGCGAAAATCAAATGTCAGCAGGTAGCCTCTTGAGGCATTTTTGCTAACCATATAGCCCAAAAGCTGCTCGTAAGCCTCTTGATGCGAAAAATCTCCGTACCAAAGCTTTAACTCAATAATGAACTGGTCACACCCGTAATCAACAACCACATCCATACGGCGCAGGTCGGTAAACTGGCTCTCTATGTGGAAAAAACCCTGTCCGTTGATCAGCGGTTTCAAATATGTCAAAAAGATCAGCCTGCCCTGTTTTTCCAAAAACTTATAATCGTGTTCGTTGAATATTTCAGTGTAATGTTCTGCAAATTTTCGCAAGGCTAATTCCATATCGAAATGCCCGTTTTTTACCACATCATACTGAAGTACGCCGCGCACCTGCTTTTTTGTTCGGGAATCTTTGGAGACAAAATAATTTAAGATGCGTATTTCAAAAATTTTGTTTGCGACAAATATTCCATTTTCTTTTTTCGTCAAAAAACCGTACATAAACCCCATATTTATGATCGGATCGTCTATCGTAAAATTTCCTGCTTCCCCTGTTACCAGCAAGCTATAGACAAAATCGTAAAGATTCTTGTTATTTTCGAAATTTTTAAATATATCATCAAACAGGGTGTTTTTTTCCTCAAGGATTATAGTTATTGCCTTCTGGACCCCGCCCGGTGTCCAGTCTTTGTCGAGCTCCTCGTCTATAGCTTGACAGATTCTTGATACCAGAAAAGGATAACCGCCGGTAAATCTGAATATCTCATCAGATATTGCCGCAATATCCAGGCCAATGGTATGTTCAGCTTCGTATTCCCTGAGCATTGTAGCTATCTCATGCGGGCCAAATGACATATCCACATTGAAATTAACGGCTATATTCCACGGCGAGTTATATATCTTATTCTCTTCGGTAGTAGGCGCATATGTCCCCTCGTTCATCATTTTTAGCTTGATGTTCTTGATATCATATACCCCTGCCAGGATCACACTGTGGAATGTATAGTCTTTTCTGTTTTTCCGCGACAGAAACTTATTGCGCAACATTCCCAAAAAGTGGAGAAACACCCGATTGTTGCTTGTCTTATCTACTTCGTCTATCATCAGCACGACTTTTTTATCTCTGCACATTTTCGTGATATGTTTACTTAATAGCTCAAAATTAATTATATCGTTATTCTGCCAATCACTCGCTTCTTTTTCAGATGCTGATGTGAACTCAAGCGCATTTGCTATTTTTCTCAGAAACATAGGGCAAAATGCTTGCGGCGATTCAAAACTCTCGTCACCAATCCCTTCAAAACTAATTGACGCTACTAAATATCTATCCCTAAGGGCATTTTCCAGACATGCTAATGTGGTCGTCTTACCATATTGCCTGGCCCGATTTATTGTGAAATAACTGTGGTTGTCTATAAGTTTAATAATTTGCTCCAGCTTGCCGCTTATATCGACCATATAATCTTCTTCGGGCACGCACAATCCGGTTACATTAAATCTACGCATATCAATACCCCCTTTAAATCATTTTAGCACGAATTTGCAGGAACGTCCAGAAACATTTTTTATTATTTAATGATCTGTGTGTCAAAACTGTTTTTTGCTTGGTCTTGATTTTCTTTCCCAATGTTGACAGATAACCCCTAATGCAATATACTAATATTGGTTTATCCGTTTGAACGGTTGAACATATGGGAGGAGGGAATTACTTATGGATTGCCGTACGCAAATTGAACTCATAAAAACCGGGTTCAGTAAAAATAGGAAGCTCCTGATTGCTATCGGTGATGAAACCCGCCAGAACATTATTACAGTGCTGATGGGCAATTGTACCGGTCTGCGGGTCGGTGAGATCACAGCAAGGACCCATCTTTCCCGCCCGGCGGTTTCCCACCATTTACGGATACTGCTGGATTGCGGCCTTGTCTCCCTGGACAAGCAGGGCACGAAGAATTACTACTCGCTGAATATAGGTGAGGAGTTTCAGAGCTTCTTTACTCTCGTTCACAATATTGCGGAGTTCAAGAAGGCAAAGGATGCCGGATTACTTACTGGAGGTGAATAGAAGATGAATACTTGTATATACACATTTAGCGGTACCGGCACGGCGCTGGCTATTGCGGATCAAATAGGTGCCGCTCTTGGCAATGCAACCGTTCAGCTGATTCCCCGATTGCTTCAGCAATCGCCCGGAGAAATCAAGGCAGACGCGCCCAAGACCGGCTTTGTCTTTCCGAACTATTTTGGCGGCATGCCCAATGCTGTGCGGGCATTTGTGCAAAAATTGAATCTGGACGATGTTCACTATTGTTTTGCCATAGTTCCCGCCGGCGGCGGCCAGGGCTACAGCCTGAAATTTCTCCAAAAGGAGCTGCTGGAAAAAGGAAAAGCCCTCGATTACGGCAGATACGTAAAAGGGGGCAGTAATTATATCGTAGCCGGTTACTATAAAGGGATGACTGCAGAAAAGCGGGATAGCCTTTCACGTTCAATCCGCGAAAAAATCCACTTGTATACCGGGGAGATAAAAGCTGACAAGAGCTTTGTCAAGCGGAGCAATCCTCTAATTTACGCTGTGAACCGCTTGTTGTCATCGTCATCCTCGCGTGATGTACTCAAGGATACCTCCGCCGGGGACAGGGAGTACAGTGCCGGCAGCAAATGCACAGGTTGCGGCATTTGCCAAAAGTTATGTCAGGCAGGCAATATTGTAATGCTGAACAAAAAGCCTTCATTTCAACATAAATGCTATCGCTGTATGGCTTGCCTCCAATACTGCCCGCAGAACGCCATTCTCTTTAGCGGCAAGGAGTTAAACAAACAAAAGTACAATCATCCGGATTATCCGGCAGCAAAAATGATTCGCCAAATCCAGGCATAAAGCTAATAATCTCATTTGCCGTATGTCGCGACTTAATTTTGCCGTCAACAGTCAAATACCGTTTCGTTAGAGGACTATACCAAATATCATGATCACCTTTTCCATGTCGTGTAAACGAGCAACCATTATTCTTTAGAACATCCCGTACCTTCTTTTCATATTCGGCCATTACACATATACCTGCTCATATCGTTCTGATCTGATGTGTAAAGATAAGGGCTGGCGCTTTGCTCCATTAAGCTCCAACAGCTCAGGCACAGCAAACCTGATGCGCTCTATAAGCGCATCTATAGAGCCCGATTCAAGAACTAACCCAGGTATGGCATCACTAGTCGCGACCCATACCGCAGCTTCTGGATCCCATAAGAGGTTGATTGTATATTCGGCCATATAAGTACCTCCAATGCAGACAATTAAGCACTGCTATTTCCGGGTACAGCTTAGTCTGTCAACAGAAAACCTACAGCTATATTATATTCATCATTACGAAAAAAATCAACCCTTAATTCCTAATTACCTGATGCACATATTGCCAGGTTTCCCCCAGGCCAGTTATGACGGAGGCTTTAGCTTCTGTCAAGAAAAAATCAAAAACAACTCATTTACTTTAACTTCTCTGATCCTATACGACTATTATGGAGGAATACGAAGTTAAACAAAGCTACCGCTCCCAAGGTCAGGGCCATATTAGCATTGGCGTTTAATCTGGCAATTCCAGCTAAGTTGGGCAGTAGATACTCCTTTGCCGGCAAAAAATCTGTACCCAAAATGGTTCTGATCACTTCAGTCATCCTGCCGCCTGCGGTATGGGGGACCCAAATATCCAAGGAAAGGCCTTTAAGCAAGATAATAATAAAGAGCAGATCAAGCGCCAAAAGTGCGCCGATCATCAGTATAAGCTTAGGTAATTTTCGGTTGCGCTCATGCCGGTTCTTAAGTAATTTATAGCTGTTAATGACCAACACCGCTATTATGTAAAGCCCAATCAGTACCAGCAATATTTTATACTTATTACCAATATTTTCCAGATAGCGATTCAAGTCCGTCAGATAATAATCACGGGGGTCTTTATTTATGGCCCTCAGCCAAGATTTAAGATCAGCAGCAGGTCTTAATCTGTCATACTCTAAAAACTTAATAAAAATACTGCTCACTTCCCGTTGGCTGGAAAAGGAAGCAAAAGGAATATAGGCAACACAATTATCCCCGGATACCCGCTCCTCCTTAGTAACGCCAATAATAGTATAGTTCTTGTCAGCCACATCCACCGTACTATTCAGTACATCCGGGCTGCCGAAAACCTGCCAGGTGAGGGATTCATTAATAATAATGACATTATCCTGATCGCTCGCCCAAGGGCCGCCCCTGACAAATCGGCTATTATTTAGAGCAAAGCAATCGCCATTAGTATAAATAATTTGAGCATAGGCAGAAAAGCTTACCGAGGCTCTATCCAGGCTGATAGAGGCCAGGCGAACAGGGAGGACGGCAAGCTCCTTGATCTCATCTGCAGTAAAATAATACTTATTATCGCTGACAATCGGGGCTACATAAAATACATCTTTATTGATATATTTTTCAGCATCAAAGCTCGCAACAAGACCGATTATCAGACAAACTATGATAATGACAATATTAGTGAACTTGAATATGTCCAACCTATTTAATCGCAATTAAATCACTTCCGCTCACTATCCTGATTCTTTCTCCGTCAAAAACCATTCTGTCGCTGCTGACTATGACGGGAATATTTTCCTCATAAGAGTGAAACCTGATGGCTGAATTAATGTTGTTATGGGATACAACCCCTACATCCATCCGCCGGGCATAGTATTCATAGCCCCAAAAGCCCTTTGCCATCTCAGCATAAAGCACATAACTTCCCCTGTTATCTTCGCTGATCACGTTATTGGGCAGCACATGTTCATACAGTTCGGAGGTATCCTGGACCTTTATCTCCGCCGTTTCTCCTCCGGCAAGGTTCTCGGAGCGAAACTGCACCTCCATCTTCAAACGCCCATCGGCTATAACCAGGCCTTTTACTTCTCCATCGATATTATAGATGCTCCGGGATCCCACATTGAAATTTACCGTATCGCCGATACTCAAGTAGTTGACGCTTTCGGGCAGCTCGAATGTGGTTTTAAAGCCCTCGCTAAGCACACCCGTCTGCATTACGGACTGATTTTTGGCTACAAAAGCTCCGTTATTAATTCCGGGATTGATTTGCCGGATGACCCCGGCGTTTTCCGCTTTTACGCTTATTTCCCCTTGAGCATTGATCTCTTTTGTCAGCCGTTCTATTTCCTGATTATTGGCAGATATATCTATTTCAGTTTCTTCTATCTGGTAGGCCAGGTCAGCAAGGCTTTTTTCCATGTCGGATATGGCTTTTTGCTTTCGCTCCGCCTGTTGCTGATATTGCAAGCGGAGGTTGGCCAAATCGGACTCTTTATTATCGATCTCTTTTTGCGGGACAGCTCCCACCTCTCCTAAAGCTTTTAAATCCGCCAATTCCTTTTCCGTGATTTGCATAGATAATGATATTTTAGCTATTTCGTTGTCGTAATCCGATTGCCCGCTCTTTATCCTATTTAGCTGTTCCTCTTCATAAGTCCGATCTCCTCTGGCCTTTTGCAGGCGCAAATCAAGAGAATCCCCATTACGGTTATAGCCATCCAGATCCTGGCGCAAATCTTCCAGGTCCGCCACAATTGAAAACAAGATTTTACCAGCTTCAACTGTTTCTCCCTCTGTCACCGAAAGATAGATTTTCCCTGCAATCCCCGCATAATAGGTATCACAAATAGCAAAATCCACAACACCTTTGCCATCAGCAGAACGGGTTATAGCGCCCGCTTTGGCATAGTCCACCACTACGCTGGTTAGGTTGAAATTAAAAATAGTTTGGGAAAAGAAGGTCAGACATAGTAAGATGCCTGCGAAAATAAGTCCTATCTTCAAAATTAGTTTTTTATGTGCATCCATTATATATCACGTCCTTTTATAACCTAAGGCGGATTTCATCCGCAAGTATTCAGGATTCAGTATTCAGAAATCAGAATGCGGGTAACTTTTCGCTCCACGAAAAGTATTGAACAAAATTCTTGTTTTTTATTTACGACTCTGCGCCTTAAGCTACTATTTCATCCCGGAAAGGTGAATCCCCTCCACAATATTTTCCTGTCCATAGAGAAAAATCAACACTGTCGGTAGCATATAAAAGCAGGAGGCGGCAAATACCATGTCCAGGCCGCCGCCCTCGGCAAAACGGGATAGATAGGCTGATAAGGGTTCGGCATTGACATCCTGGATGAAGACAATGGCCTGATCTACCAAATTCCAATATTCAACGAAAGTAAGGATGACAAGAGCAGCTATGGCAGATTTGATCATGGGCTGAATTATTTGGGCAATAATAGTAAAATGGCCGGCGCCATCTACTTTAGCCGCTTCTATGTACTCTTTGGGCATCCCTTTTAAATACTGCCGAATCAAAAACACCCCGAAGGGACTGAAAATCCCCGGCAGAATAATGGCCAGATAACTGCCTTTGATCTGCAAAAAATCCGCTATAATATAATTAGGCACCAATACCACTTGAAGGGGCATCAGCATAACCACAATATAAATAAAAAACACGGCTTCTTTATACTTGAATTTGCTCTGCTCGAAGGCATAAGCCCCCGGCACAGAAACCAATAACTGCCCTGCCACAATCGGCAGGGTTATTTTTACCGAATTCCAGAACAGACCCAGATAGAGAGGGTTTTCGAAAAGCAGTTTGAAATACTGCTTGAAGCTGACAAAGCTGGGGATAAGGCTCATTTGGACAAAATGCATCACACCTTTGGCATTAAAGCTGTTAGAGGCGGTGAGGGTGCTGGAATAGCGGTTAATAATTTCAAAGGGACTCATAAAGGAATTGGAAACAGTAATGATAATCGGAATAAGAAATACCCCGGAAAGGAGGATGAGAACTCCGTGGACTATGAATCTATATCGCTTTTCTGCTTTCATAAAACGCACCGCCTTTTAGTTTGAAAGAGTGGAGTGTGGAGAGTGGAGAGTGGAGTTGTTTTAAAAAATCTTTTAACAACTCCACACTCCACTCTTCACACTCCACACTGCTCAAAAGTTCTTGGCTTGTTTATATTGAATGCGATAGAATAGGAATACTAAAGCTATAATAAAAATTGACAGAACATAGGCTGCTGAGGCTAGTTTTTGGTAGTTTAGAGCCGAGAATTGATTGTTCATGTAATGTTGCAGCATATAGATGGATTGATGGGGGTAAGCCCCGCAGATCAGGTAGATTTCTTTGAAGGATTTGAAGGAATTGATTACAGACATAATAAAGACTAAAAAGGTAGTGGGGATGATATATACCAAAGTGATGCGGAAGAATTTATTGAGGGCATTTGCTCCCTCTACGGCAGCGTATTCATAATACTCCTTGGGGATAGCCTGGAGGCCGGCTAAAAATAGCACTATGTTATAGCCGGCATTTTTCCAGATAAATATTGTTGTGATCAAAGACCGGCACCACTGGGTGTCCAGCCAGTTGACTGGGGCGCCGGCGAAAAAGGCACCGTTTATGACGCCGTTTAGGCCAAAAATACTTTTCCAGAAATGGGCCACAGAGCCGGAAGGGATTACTAAAGGCAGCAGGAAAATCAGGCAAAACAGACTTTTCATTCTTACTGTTTTGTTGAGAAGCATAGCCACAGCCAGGGGGAATATCATATTGACAGGGACACAGATGGCCATAAAGATAGCCGTATTTTTTAGGCCCAGTAAAAAGGCCTCGTTTGAGAGCAGTTCGCTAAAATTATGTAACCCCACAAAATTCTTGGCTACATTGTTATTGATCAGGGTGAAATAAAAGGAGATCAAAAAGGGGATAACATAAAAGGCCAAAAGTCCCAAAAGACCCGGCAAAGCAAACAGCATCAATACTGTTTCTTCTTTTTTGAAGAATTTTTTGAGCACACTTTTCTTAGTCATTACTGAAGGCCCCATCACTCAGTCAAATATAGCGATATTTTGTTTTGCAGTATTGAAGCAGCTTGTTCTGCGGTTAATAAGTCCATAAGGAAATCTGTTAAGGTCTCTTCAATTATGCGATCAATTTCCACCATTCGTATAGGGGATACCATAGGCATATCATTACAACGTTCTAAGAAAGCCATGATCCCCTCGACAATTTGGGAAGTTTCACCGTCAATTGCTTCTACTTTCCGCTTCTCTTCAATAGTATTCTCGAGAATTCTGGTTGTTGTAGCTTTGAATAAATCCCTGCGTATAGGGTGGAAAAATGTCGGGAGGGTCTGGATGAATTCTTCTTTATCCGGGTTTGTAAATAGCTTTATAAACTCCCATGCTAAATCCTTGTTAGCGGAGGCTGCACTAATACAGAAAGAATCACCCAGCCCGGTTATCAAAGAGCCTTTATCATCAGCTAGTGGTATGAAATGTGTGAATGCTCTTTCATTTGCATATGGTAAAAGTAATGAGAGGTAGCTAGTATCACCAGAATTGACTTTGAATATATATTCTAAGGCATATCTTTCCTGAAGATTACTATCAGAAAAGTCAGAAATATCCCATTGGTTAAAAAAGTCTTTACCTTTACTTATATGGTCAGATATTTCCTTTTTGGGGTCTGTTATATTCTTTTGATCGGTGATATACTTAATAAAGTAATCATTATTGAAGTCACAGGTTTTATTTGCGAAGTCAATAAATGTATACCAATCACTAATAGCTGCTGTGGGGTCGCATAAATACCGGCCCCCTTTATCGGGTAAGCTGTTGTATAAGTCTAATAACTGTCTGAGATTGATGGCATCAAAGCTCTTGTAACGCTCTGCTAATGATTTTGAAAACAGATTATTGACGGCGATTGGACGGTGTCCGAAATAACTGGGAAACCAAAAAAGTTTACCGCAGTATTCACCTGACTTTATAACATTCATATAATAATCGTCTTCATTAAAATCAGGGTCGCTTTGCATTAATGGGTAGAAATCGGCTAATAAACCGCTATCAAATAATTTCGGACTAAAGTCGCTTGTCGGCATAAATAAGTCGGGGGCGCCCCCACCGAGCAGTTGGGTGGATATTTGTTGGTTATACTTGGCATAATCCAAGTCATAATTGTTAAACACCAGCTCCACATCAGGAAACTTATTCTTAAACGCCTGAAGAGTTAGTTGGGTATGAGACGAATCGGCGGGAACAGATATTGTCAGGGTTCGTTTTTTCGCGTCCTCATTTTTATCGCCGCAGCCTGTGGATGATATGAGAAAAACAGTAATCAATCCTATAGCTAGAATTATCTGAAAAATTCGTTTCAGCATGGTTCCTCCCCTTTGCAGGTTATTCACTTACTGACGCACAACATCAACAAAAAACAAGTTCTTTACTTCAATCACGCTTTGCATAAGCAAAGCTACAACAACTCAACACTCATAACTCATAACTCAACACTGCGGTCGCAGACCGCTTTAGTCCAATTTCCTTACACTAACCATCTTACCCTTATTTATGTCAACACTGGGAGAGCCTTTGTATTCCACTGAACCTACACCGGTGGCATTTATTTTCAGATCTTCGCTGCAATTTATTCCGATATCGCCAACCCCAAAAAGATTTACACTGGCCTCACGGGTTATTAGGGAAAGGGCTTCTAAATTGCCGGCGCCGAACAAACTTAACTTGGCAATATTGGCGCTGCCTGATAATTCACAGTCGCCGGCGCCGAATAAATCTACCTGAAGGCTATTCACATCCAACTTATATTTGCCGTCACCTGCTCCGTTTATAACAAGATTAAAGGAATCGGTTTTTATAATATCATGGGCTATAAAGCCTCCTGCTCCATTTAAAGTTACTTTCTTTAGGGCAGGCATTGATACCGTCAAAACCGGGGCAGTTTGATTAGACCAGTTAATGTTTCTGGTAGAGCGGACAACAAGCACGCCGTCGGATTCTTCCACTACGATATAGTCCCTGAAATTGGGCTGTATCTTTAAAGTGACAGTGTCTGATGGGGTGGCATAATACTCAATATTGCAGAAAGCATCTATCCTGATTTCCGTAAAATCGCCAACCTCAAAGTCATAGCTTTCCACGCCGCCTTGAGCAACAACTGTGCTGCCTTCCCTGCTATTATCGGAAATTAAAATAGTCTCAGGTATACTATCAGCAGCTGCAGCGTTTGCCTTTGTATCACCGTAATATGCGCCGAGAAAAAATGCCCCCGTAATTATCGCTAATGCGAGCGCACACGATAAAATACGCTTTAATTTTGATATATTTGAGAATGTCATAATGGCCTCTAACCTTTCTTTGAGGTTTTTGCCGTCTTCGCTCATTGTAATTGAGACGGCAACATTGTTTAAACCGTTCCCATTTCTGAGCGAAGCCATTAAGGCGTTGCCGTAACCGTGCTTTTCATCCGTGCCAAGCAATAATAATACAGTTTCATCACAGGCAAGCTCACAATTTTTGTCGATTTCTCTGCGAATAAAATATATAAGCGGATTAAACCAGTGAACACATACGACTAATTGAGTAAACCATTTGTATAGAATATCGCGGCGTTTGTAATGGATAAGTTCGTGACGGAATATCATGCGGTATTCTTGATCAGAAAACTGAGTTTCGGGCATAATTATACAAGGCTTGAATATTCCGACAAGCATAGGAGTGTTTATATTCCCGCTAACGTATACGGGAACATATTTTTTCACTTTAGTTTCAAAGCGTATTTCGTCGTAAATTTCATAAACTGCCCAGTCGTCCAGTTCTCTTTGCCCCGCATGCAAAAATTTAAGATAACAACTGTATTGTACAACCTTGCGCGTGAACAAAAGAAGTGAAATTATAAGGAAAATAATCCATAAGTAGGGCGCAAATTCAACTAACATCTCAAGTGCTGCCGCTCCTCCAGTCACATTGGTTAAAACCTGCGCTTCGCCTGTCCCTGTATCGTCATCTGACGGTGTTACAGAGCGGTTGTTTGAAATATCGGGGCTATCAGCTATAACGGCGCCGCCGGTGATTTCTGATATGTCCTCATTTCCTGCGGATAAAGTTAAATCAGGACTATAAACTGCCTGATTGTTTGCAATAGAAGCAAACGAACCCATCAAGCTTGTTTCGGGAGCAAACGGAAACAATAAGCGTAACAATACCACAATCCATATATAGTACTGCCACGTTTTACGTAAGCGATTTTTAAGTAAAGGTTTCAAGGCAAATAAGGCGATTGCCACAAGACTTCCCGAAATTGAAAGAGAGAGCAACAGGATTAAAGAATTATTCATTTTGCGTCCCCTCCCTAGCCCAAAACTCTTGCAGTTCGATTATGTCGTCCGCACTTAGGCAGTCCTGCCGGATAAGCGTTGACACAAGACTTTTTGCGTCACCGCCGAAAACTTTACCCAAAAACGATTGGGTCAGCGATTCAGTGTAACTTGCCTCTGTGCATACCGCAACATACTGGTTAAGCCTCCCTGATTTCTCAACTTCAAGTATGCCTTTTTCGACAAGACGGGCAAGGAAAGTTAAAACCGTGTTTGCCTTCCACGACTTACCCATTCCATCGAGCTTTTCCATAAGCGGAGCTAAAAAGATTCGTCCTCCCTCGCTCCATATTACTCGCATTATTTCAAGTTCCGCATCGGATATTCCATTCATAGTTATAATCACCTCTTATTTCACCTACGTTTTGTAGTTTTAATTCTATACGATGTAGGTGAATTTGTCAAGAGGTTTTAAAAAAATTCAAGCTGTGCGGTTGGATATTCAAATGTCCCCTGTAGGGGCGCGCATTGCGCGTCCGCGGACGGCCAATGGCCGCCCCTACAGGGCCTTACAGGGGGGTACGTAAACCTGAGCATCT
>Ga0082212_10003676_pt1 | contig 21606 bp, 26 predicted proteins | sample TergutNt197P3_FD_71548 | JGI IMG/M metagenome (GOLD analysis project Ga0082212, IMG submission 71548) | Neocapritermes taracua P3 segment gut microbial communities from Petit-Saut dam, French Guiana - Nt197 P3 | ecosystem: Host-associated > Arthropoda: Insects > Digestive system > Gut ... | reverse complement strand
TTCATTGTAGGGAACGGATAGATGTAGAGCAGCCTCTACGGAAAAAGAAATTTGGCAAGGTATTCAAATAATGAATACGCCCCCAGTATAAATCGCTGCCATATGGGATACTGGGCGGCTGACGAAAGCGCCCCGACGCCGACCGCAGCCTGCGCCTGCATGGTGATGATACCGAAAAAGAACGACATAACGAAAAACGGCGCTAACTGCATCCATAACCTGCGATCCGTAAACGAATATCCCAACAGCCAGCTCAGCATCAGCAACCATAAGGGAAACGTTACCGCCTGCTCCTTTCCTCCGAATGAAAGCGTAAACAGTACGAGTGTTAAAATATAGAACAGTATTTTTTTTCTTTCAAGATATATCATATATGTACAGGTAGCCGCTAAGTAAAAGATTGCGTAATTGAGGATTTTTACGGCGCTTATCCAGGCGACAGATTCGACATTCATCGGGTGAATGGCGAAAAGCAATGCGGTGATGAATGCTATGGCAGGATGCTGCAATGAAGAGCAAGGGGATTGCAGGTCGCGTTGCGACAGGCTCAAAGCACCGCAATGGTGGAAAGCGCCGTTTTTAGCTGTACGGGCAAGGATGCGTAATATAATTATGTACACAAGGCTAACGCATCCCGTATGCAGCAGCAGGCTTGCCAGGTGAAACACAAAAGGGTTATATCCGAATACCGAATAGATTGCCAGAAACATGTACTCATTCACCGGCCCGTACTGGCCGCGATGGAACTGCGTAAGGATAGCCCGAAGATTTTGAAGATTGATACCACCTTCCGTATAATGATTCATCAGCATCCAGTTGTCGTCCCACTGATAAAGGAAGTCATTGGAAAAAATGGGAAAATACACGGCCAAACAGGCTGTTGCAAGAATAATAATCCCCAAATATGGTTTAATCACTTTATTATCAGACGTTTCGGTGCATTTATCAGGAATGTACGAGGGGGGGGGATAACATACAGATTATCAGACGTTTGTAATGTATGTGAAATAATATCGAGGCCGGAAAAACTGATCCCGCCGGACACTTTCGACCTTACCTTACAGGAAGGAGTCGAATGCTTATGATTTACATACTTTAAGTTCATCCGAATTTTCGATTAATCGAAATACGCGGCAAAGATAAATACATTTTTTATTCCATGCAAATATTTTGCGATTTTTTTTAAATAAAACCTTTACGGGTTCTTAACTATTCCCTGAAAAGCGTTTAGTCGCACATAAGGGTTGTGCCCTGATTCCTATTCAATCTGTATTTATTCCCCGTTTTTATACGCCGGACTGACATTTTTATATTCGTTTACGAAATAGGCCGGTCGCCGTTTTATTTCTTTGTAGATAATGCCCAGGTATTCGCCGATGATACCCAAAGACAGCAAAATGGCGCCGCCCAGGAATAGCAGCACGCTCATAAGTGACGGATACCCCACGACAGGGTCGCCGTATCCCTTTTGCAATTCTTCAAACATCAAAGGTATGAGCTCGGGCGGGTCTTGCAAGTCGGCGTCGATGATCACCAGCGCCTCGCCGCGAATATAATCTATTCCGGCGCTCATCGCACTCTCCTTGCCGCAGTTGCGCGACAGGTCAAGGTAACTGATGCGCGGATCCTTCTCCTGCAACTGCCGGATGATGGCAAGCGAATCGTCCGTACTCCCGTCATTCACAAACTTTTTACTTTTTCAAGGTTACAAATTTTTTGCAAATTATTCCCTGTATACGTCCCAATTGTGTATCATCGCCGTCGATCCATAAATTTTGTTCTTTCTGATCAGCTATATATGTATTAATACTGTTAACTACATTCTCATGAATGAAGTCGCCTGTTCACCTTCCGCTATTTGTCTTCAAGCCATTCGCCACAATGTTTACATTTTTTCGCTATGGCTGTTATTTCTTCACCGCAATAAGGACATCGTTTGGTGTCTATTCTTGAAAAAACTTTGTCTGGCAACAAATAGAGAATAAGTACTGCGCCATAATTTAAGAAGAAACCTAAAAGTCCCCAGACAACTTTGCTTTGATTAAGTTTTCCTGCTCTTTTAACGCAAAGAACGATTGCGAGAATAAACGACAAGAGAACGAAAAGAATAATGAACAGCTCCACTCCAGCTAAATTTCCAAAAAACATATTCGGTATCATCGTTCATTTATTATTTCTATTGTTTACCCTACTCGTATGGCTTTTCGGATTCGCCCCGTTTTTGAAATGGTCTCTGGATTCCATTACGCTTACCCATTTGCAATAATTCAACATTGTAAAATCCCTGATTCGTGTCGGGCGCAACTTTTAAATTTTATTATTAGTTATTTGAGGTTGAATTCTGTTTACATAATTCTCTTAGATCACTATCGTATCGCCTGCCTTCAATCGTTCCGTAATCCTTTTTACTAACAAGGGATGGGGAAATCCCGGCGATTCAAAAACAGCTAAATCGTTTACTCGCGGCATCCTTTTGCCGCGAAGACGGCGGTTACCTCAGTCAACTTCTGCATCGGCTTCCCTGATCGGCTTTATCCAGGTGAACACATTCACAAGCGGAATATCCCAAAAACGCCGCGGAAGTCTTGCACCGTAAGTCGTCTTGTCAATCCACATCCGGTCGCCTGTAATGATTGTCGAATACATACTGGCCGACGGCACATTGCATATCTCACCAACAATCATCCTGAGAAAAATTATGACCATTAAGATGAACGGTATAGCAACCTTTAATAATAATAGCATTTTCAATTAAACATTACAAAGTAGAAAATCAGCAGGTTATTTCATGTATTTAACAACCATTGTCTCATAATAGTCTTTTGATAACTCTGAGATTGTTTTTTCGGGTATAAAAAAATCTTTCACCGTAAAATCTTTGTCTATCATAAACACGAAAAGATTCGGATGATTAGATTCAAAAGGGATACCGGTCTCTTCTATCCGATAAACAGGTATATCAATCATAAGATTATTTTTTCGTACCTTTATACTTCTTGCATTAAAGTTTGAGGCAAAAATCATGATGTTTTCAGTCCCAATTTTAGAAATATAATCAATGATTATTTTCAGTTCCTCATCCAAACAAATATCACAGGCAACAGCCGAAAAACGGATGACCATTTTGGGGGAACCCTTGTCGTTTGCTACTAATTCGGAAAGTTTAACGGCATTGCTATTTTCGTCGATCAGCGCCAAATCCGGCGATAATATAGTCCCGTTGTTCAAATACATCTCTTTGTCTTTGAATTTTAAGAAATTATAATAACCATCCATGCGAATGTTCCGGTCTCTGTAAAAAGTTAACTGCGATTCGCTACCCCTGTTATTAAAAAGGAATAGGATAACTGTTAACAGTATTACAATTATCAGGCTGTAAATATAATGCCAAAATTTCATATGCTCAAAATTCTTTCGGTTTTGCAATCAACAATACGGGGTTTTCATCTGCTTCAATGCTGTTGACAAAATCAATTTCTTCGTCCGTAACAGTTATTCTCGTAGTCTTAAGTATTTCCATAAAATTGTCTTTCAATTTTTTATCTATAGTAAGAGAGGAAAGTAAAGGAAACATTTCGTCGTACATCACTTCATTCATATCTTTCTTATTGTTTTTTGATTTTTGTATTAACGCTTTATTCACAACGAACGATTCCGGATTAACCGGACTGATCAATAAATCGTCGGACATGAAAAAAAAACTGCGATTTGGAGATAAATGGTGCATGTCATTAATATAAACACAAGAAGTTCTGGTATTGCCGGACGGCTTGGAATAGAAAAAGTCAAAAATAAAACCCTTGTACGAAAACTGAGTAATCACGTGCGACGACGTCTCAAATGAAGCCATATTGTAAACATATTCCCGATCCTTGATGATTTTCCATAATTCAGTACTTTTGTTATTAACAAATACTGACATGGGTATTCCCCGTTTCCCAAAATCTAAATAGTATTTCGGCTTTATTTCGTTGTTCTCCATACTATAAACGGTATTAAAATAGTATTGTGAAAAAATAATTTCATTGTTGTAATATGAAAATTTCGGTCTGGGAGGCGAGTGCTCACCGGTTTCTTTTTGATATGGGAATAACTTTTCCAATATTTTCCCGTCCTCGTTGATTACAAAAATATTATGATCATTCCTTTTTCTGTTCGGTTGTATTCTGTTATTAAAAAATAATAAGTACGCATTATCATCAACAACAAATATTGAACTAATCCACCATTCTACCGTTATTTTCCCAACAAAAGTACCGTCTAACTTGAATCTGAGAATTGATTTATTATTGTGGCATAATACCAATAACTCGTCTTTATATTTATCATAAGCAATATCATCCGGACTGTCATAATCTTGCGGTCCTTCACCTCTTGTGCCGATTCTATTCGCAAACGATCCGTCGCGATTGAAAACAAATACCATATGGGCAATAGATGAATCCAAAATAATAAATTTGTCGGCAGTTGCAACAATCCTGTCAACACGTCCAATCAAACAATTATCTGTGGTTTCCAATCTGACAAAATTGACCTCTTCAAAAACTTCCGAATATTTTAAAACTGAATTAGTGTCAAAATTATCAATCTTTATTCGCGTTACAGCACTATCTAACAGTATATCCTCACTTATTGAATAATTATCGGTTGTTTGCTGTTTAGATGCTTGCCTGCATCCCTCTAAAAGGAATAGCAGGCAAGCAATGAATAATAAAATCTTTTTCATTAAAGTGAAGCATCGCAACCTGTTGAACAATCCCAACAATGTGCAAAAGAACTACCTTTTATACATTTCATGTATTTTCCACTTCTTTCAGAAGAAAAAGATACAGAAATAAAAAAATCAACACCGATACTCCAACCAGTCGTACAAGTTTCTTCTACACAATCGTTATCCTTACTATCCCACCAACTGCTAACATTACTAATAGCGTCATTGATAAAGTTACTTGCTCCGCTAACCGCGGCGCTTACCCCTAAGTAGGTTCCTGATTGTGCAAGCACTTGATTTTCAAGGGTACTCTTTGTCATGCCATAATTATCAATGGCATGACTCACATTCAACACGTAGGCAAGGGCTATCGCCGCGAGACCTAAACACAATAAAAACTTTCTGTTCATAATAATTTAATTTTAAAATTTAATAATATAGTTAACTAGCACAAAATGTGCTTATTTTTTCTATTCTTTGCGGGGCTTGACCTGCAATCTCCATGTTTGCAGCGGAAACTGGTTGCACCCATCAGTTTTTCGATTTCGGGCGGCGGCACATAGTCTTCGCGCTGTTTTAACAACTCCCTGAGTTCCTTTTTGATGCTGTCAGTGTCTTTCCAATCCCTGCATCGCAGGTTTGAATAAATACTCAAACATAGCGCAATACACACTAAACAACCAATGGCAATCTTGCGAACCGTCGCTTTTCTGCTTGCTAAAAACGCGACAGCATACCACGCAACAATAAACGATAGCCCAATACAAGCCAGATAATTGTACCTGTCGGCTATGACTACATAACGCGACAATGGGATAATGTGCAACACAAGGGCGATGTGGATCAGGAAGAACGCCAGGCCAATCGAAAACGGAGCTTTCTTCAGGTAATTCCATAAGGCAGTCACTATGATGAAGATGATTGCCGGATATAGTAAAATCCATGCAGGCAGGGCTTCGCCAACTGTCATAGGGAACGGGTAAATGTACAGCAGGTTATAGGGGAAAGTGAACTTTACAATGTATTCGACAAGCGAATAACAGCCCAACACAAACCGCTGCCACAGGGGATAGGTTTCCTGATTTGACAGTATGCCACTGCCATTTGCTGCCTGCGACAGCATCGTGACGATACCAAACGCTACCGCCATAACGAAAAATGGCGCAACCTCTATCCATACTTTGCGCTCCCTGAGCGTATGCCCGTAGAGCCTGTACAATATCAACATCCAGACAGGAAAAACGACGGCTTGTTCCTTGCCTCCAAAAGACAATGCAAACAACACAACAGTCAGGATGTAAAACCCGATCTTTTTACGGTCAAGGTATATCATACAGGTATATGTAGCAAGCAGGTAGAAAAATGCGTAAACTAAAATTTTGGATGCGCTAATCCAGGCAACCGATTCGACGTTCATCGGATGAATCGCGAAAAGCAGAACGGTAATGAATGCGACGGCAGAAAACTGCGATGGAGATTGCGGGTGAAGCCCGCAATGACGGAGTGGTGAGCTTTGATGAAGCAATATTTGCGTAAAGAGGCGCAATATAATAATATATGAGAGACAGACGCATCCTATGTGTAGCAGCAGACTTGCAATATGAAACACAAAGGGATTATACCCGAAAAATGAATAGACAGCTAAATACATATATTCGTTGACTGGCCCGTACTGTCCCTGATGGAATTGCGTTAGAATTGACCAAAGATTTTGCAAATTGACGCCTCCCTCCGTATAATGATTCATCAAGACCCACTGGTCGTCCCACTGATAAAGGAAGTCATTGGAAAAAATGGGAAAATACACGGCCAAACAGGCTGTTGCAAGAATAATAATCCCCAAATATGGTTTAATCACTTTATTATCAGATGTTTGTAATGTATGTGAAATAATATCGAGACCGGAAAAACTGATCCCGCCGGACACTTTCGACCTTATCCTACCGGAAGGAGTCGAACGCTTATAAATTACATACTTTAAGTTCATCCGAATTTTCGTTTAATCAAAATACGCGGCAAATATAAATACTTTTTTTATTCCATGCAAATATTTTGCGTTTTTTTTAAATAAAACCTTTACGGGTTCTTAACTATTCCCTGAAAAGCGTTTAGGCGCACATAAGGGTTGTGCCCTGATTCCTATTCAAAATAGCAGGTGCAAACCGGCAGGTCTTCCATTTGCTTAGTGCATAAAAGTATTATTTCTTTCATTTTTCTATTTTCAACTAAAATCATTACATTTGCAGCCTGAAAACTGTAAATGAAATAAGATGATGAGTGATCATAAACGGAATATGCTTTTTGCATTGTTTTTTGCCTTCTCCATGCTGTATATAAACGATTTGAATGCACAAAAACAAGATACAAAAGGTCTGCCGCCGGAAGCAATGGCCTGGACGGTTTCCGCTTTGGAACCCTGGCCTGCCAACAAGTACAAATCGCTGAAAGAGGCTATGATTGATAATAATTTTTTTCCACACTTAGTCTTTCGTGGAGGTATGTTTCCGAAATTTGAAAATACTTTCAATCGCGATTCGCTTCGGTTGACCAATGGTCCGCCGCTTCCTTCACCATTCAAATATAACAGTAAACATGTTCAGCAAATATTCGCCCATTACCTGTTTATGAAATCGTTAGACGATATGGTTTATCGGGAAGTGTTGCTGCCTGATCCTCGAAATTTTCAGTATACCATCTGGCAGTTGCCTTCGACAACCATCAAACCGGAAAGTATTGACATAACGAAAAACCCGCTAAAAATCGAAGTAAAAGCAACAGTGATACCTCCCGATGAAGTTGATCCGATTATCAAATTCATACCTGACCGTAAATACTGGACTTCTGCCTTTGCTGCCGACATTAAATTTAATCAAAATAAATCATCGGTTAACTGGCATAAAGGCGAACTGAATAATATGAATATTTATACCAATACAAACACTTCATATAATTATGCAAGAAATAAAGTATCGCTGACAAACACATTAATAACCACTTTCACGCTTGTTAATGCACCCAATGACACTTTACGAAAATATACAATCGGTACGGATGAATTGCGACTTAACAGCCTCCTGGGACTAAAAGCAATCAAAAACTGGAATTATTCAATTTCAGGCGAGTTTATCACCTCCATGGGCAACAAGTATATAGCGAATACGCACAAAAAACAAACTGCTTTTCTATCGCCATTCACCGTTAATGCCGGCTTGGGTATGACTTATGCAGTTAACCCCAAATTCAAGAAGCCAAACCGGTCATTGAACCTCTCATTATCGCTCGATCCTTTATCATTTACTTATAAGTATAGTAAAGATACCACAATTAATCTTCCCGCTTTCTTCCCTAAAAATGCAGCCGGTAACTATATGCACGAAAGGAAATCGTTCGGTTCGAGAATTGTCATGACCCAAAATGCCCGATTCAGTAAAAGTATAACATTATACTCCCGTCTTAATTATTTTACTAATTATGAAAAAGTTGAGTGTGAATTTGAAAACAAATTCGATATCATCTTAAATAAATATTTTTCTACTACCATCCACGTGATATTACGCTACGATGATGGCGTTGCCAAAAAGGAGGGATCGGATTCGTACCTGCAATTCAATGAAATTTTCGCCTTCGGATTCAGTTATAGATGGTAGTACGAGAGATTTTTTCAGATTTTTTACGGAAAATTGATTTTAATGATTATTTTTGCCCCCGAATTGTAATGTGCAGTTTGCAATTTTAAGACAATGACGAAAGAAAAGATCATACATCGGGGTATCGTAGAACGAATTGAACAAAACAAAGTCTTTGTTCGCATAGAACAAAAGGCGGCATGTAGCGAGTGTCATGCGGCTTCAGTATGTATTGCTTCGGACAAAAAAGATAAAATCATTGAGGTAAACGGTCATGCCGGAAATTTTAACATGCAAGAGGACGTACTCATTTCTGCGCAATCATCTGTGGGGCTTTTCGCAGTTTTTATCGCTTATGCCATCCCGCTGCTGGCAGTCGTCCTTGCGGTTATTGCCGGAATATTTATATGCAAAAGCGAAGTCATTGGAGGGTTGATCGGGCTTTTGGCTCTGTTCATTTATTATTTTATTTTATACCTGATGCGAGATAAACTAAGAAAAAACCTGTATTTTAATATTTCAAAAATATCGGACTAATCTATTTTTCATTCGCGTAACTTATATATTTATAATGTATATTGCAATCATCCTCATAAGTCTTACCGGAGCCATTTCTGCTTTCATTTTATATTTTCTGTCAAAGAAATTTGAAGTGATGGAAGACCCTCGTATTGCGCTTGTTCTTGAAGCCTTGCCGGGCGCGAATTGTGGAGGATGCGGTTATCCCGGATGCGCGGGATTTGCTGACGCCTGTACAAAAGCATCGTCGCTCGATGGGTTATCATGCCCTGTCGGCAAGGTGGGAGTAATGAACAGTATCGCGGCCATACTGGGACAAACGGCAAGTGAAAACATTTCGAAAATAGCAGTCGTGCGGTGTAATGGTTCATGCGATGCGCGATCGCGTACAAACATTTACGACAGCGCAAAAACCTGCGCCATAGCCTCTTCGCTTTACTGCGGTGAGACAGGCTGCCCGTATGGGTGTTATGGATGGGGTGATTGCGTAAAGGCCTGTAAGTTTGATGCCATCCACATTAATCCTACGACAGGACTTGCCGAAGTATCGGAAGATAAATGTACCGCCTGCTGTTCATGCGTCAAAGCCTGCCCTAAAAACATCATTGAGATGCGTAACAAAGGGCTAAAGTCGCGCAGGATATATGTGTCGTGCGTTAATAAAGACAAAGGAGGCGTAGCGCGGAAAGCATGCGGTAGCGCCTGTATCGGTTGTAATAAGTGCATGAAAGAATGTACTTTTGATGCCATTTCCATTACGCATCATGTAGCATATATCGACGATGCAAAATGTAGCCTGTGCGGGAAATGTATTTCAGTATGCCCGACAGGGTCAATTGTCGAGGTGGAAAAAGCCTCCCCTAACCCCTTCCGTAAAGGGGGATTAAATACGACTGACAATTAAACTCTAAACTCTAAAAACTAAAAAAATGCAAACTTTTCGAATCGGAGGCATACATCCACAGGCGAACAAACTCTCGGCAGGCCGACCGATACAGGTTATTCCGCCGCCTGAAACGGCTGTGATACCGTTAGGTCAACATATCGGTGCACCGGCTACAGCCATTGTAATCAAGGGCGATCCTGTCAAAGTCGGGACGCTAATCGGGAAAGCCGAAGGGTTCATTTCGGCAAACGTTCATTCATCGGTCTCGGGAACAGTTGCGAAAGTTGACAGCATGATCGACGGCGCCGGCATCCAGCGTCCTGCCATATATATTAAAACAGAAGGCGATGAGTGGGAGCCGGTTATTGATCGTAGCGAGACTATCATTAGAGAATGTGCATTTTCATCGACCGAAATAATCCGAAAAATCGAAGAGGCAGGTATTGTGGGCATGGGAGGCGCCGCTTTCCCTACCAAAGTCAAACTGTCGCCCCCTCCCGGGAACAAGGCTGAAGTCCTGCTTGTCAATGCCGCAGAATGTGAACCATACCTCACGTCCGACCATGCGTTGATGCTCGAAAAAGGCGAACAGATACTGATAGGCGCAACCATTCTGATGAAAGCCATGAATGTCGATCGCGTGGTAATAGGTATTGAAGCCAACAAGCCGGATGCTATCGAAATCATGACAAAACTATCAACGCACTGTAAAGGCATCGAAATCATGGCCCTCAAAATGAAATATCCGCAAGGAAGCGAAAAGCAGTTAGTCGAAGCCGTCTTGCATCGCGAGGTAAAGAGCGGCGCGTTTCCCATATCCGCAGGCACGATTGTTCATAATGCCGGTACTGTTTACGCCGTTTACGAGGCGGTACAGAAAAACAAACCGCTTATCGATCGGGTCGTAACCGTTACGGGGAAAGATGTCGCAATTCCGTCGAACTTCTTAGCCCGCATCGGTACGCCGGTAAGTGTGCTCATCGACGAAGCCGGAGGCTTTCCCGAAAACACCGGCAAAATTATCGGCGGCGGCCCCATGATGGGAAAAGCCATGATCAACACCGATTCGCCTGTCACGAAGGGCAGTTCCGGCTTTTTGTTGATGACAATGAAAGAATCTTTGCGCCGCCCGATGCACGACTGTATCCGGTGCGCCAAATGTGTCAAAGCATGTCCGATGGGTAATGAACCGCACTTACTGATGAACCTGACGGAACATAAATTGTGGGATGATGCAGAGAATAACCACATATTAGACTGTATCGAATGTGGTTCATGTACTTGGTCATGCCCCGCTAACCGGCCCATATTAGACCATGTGCGGCTGGGTAAATCCAGGGTGATGGGAATTGTCAAAGCCAGAAAAAGTTAATGCAATTAATCCGTTATTGAATGAACAGAATTATAATATCGTCATCTCCGCATATCCACAGTGGCGACACAATCGGAAAAAACATGTATGGCGTTCTGATAGCGCTTATTCCAGCTTTTCTGGTATCGATTTACTGTTTCGGGTTGGGTGCGCTGCTTGTTACAGGCATATCAGTTGTATCCTGCGTTTTTTTCGAGTTCCTGATTCAGAAGTTTCTATTCAAAAAGTCGCCGACAATACACGATGGTTCTGCCATATTGACCGGTGTCTTGCTGGCTTTTAACCTGCCGTCGAACCTGCCTTTCTGGATTATCACTATAGGCGCGCTTGTAGCAATAGGCATAGGCAAAATGTCGTTCGGCGGACTTGGAAATAACATTTTCAATCCGGCGCTGGTAGGACGTGTATTCCTGCTTATCTCTTTTCCGGTACAGATGACTTCGTGGCCGGTGTCTGGCGCTTTTCCAATGACGTACCTTGATGCTCAAACAGGCGCAACTACCCTGTCACTGCTGCAAATCACTTCAAACTTTTCTGACTTTACCACAATCAGGGAATCGTTTATCGGACTGAAGAGCAGTGGAAGCATCGGCGAAATCAGCGGTTTAGCGGTGCTTTTAGGATTTGCCTATTTACTTTATCGCAAAATAATCACTTGGCACATACCCGTAGCCATTCTCACTACAGTCTTGGTTTTTACCGGTTTGCTCTTTGTCGTTTCTATGTTTCAAACCTCGCAGGCAACAGGGATTACCGAACTGCAAACGCTTATGGAAACTGCCGTAAAATATCATCCGCTCGTACATCTTACATCGGGAGGATTGATGCTTGGCGCTATCTTCATGGCGACCGACTATGTGACGTCGCCGATGAGCCATAAAGGAATGATTGTGTTTGGTATTGGCATCGGATTCCTTACTGCGATCATTCGCATATTTGGCGCCTATCCCGAAGGTATGTCGTTTGCCATCCTGATCATGAATGGCCTGACACCACTGATTAACATGTATTTAAAACCAAAACATTACGGACTGAAATAAGATGAAAAAGTTAAAATCGACATTACGGAATAGTATATTGTCGCTGACCTCTATTTGCCTGATTGCAGGTGTTGCGCTTTCAGCAGCCAATAAATACACAGAAACCGCTATTGCCGCCTCAAAAGCCCTTGCACTTGAAAACGCAATCAGGCAGGTCACACCTGCTTTCGATAACAATCCGGTAGAAGAAAAATATAAAATAGCAATCACCGAAGGCGATTCGCTGACGTTGTTTCCGGCCTTGCTGGGTGGAAAATATGTAGGATGCGCTGTTGAGAGTTATACGAAAAACGGTTTTAGCGGACTGATACGTATCATGGCAGGCTTTGACGCAAAAAATAAACTGTACAACTATACAGTACTGGAACATAATGAAACGCCGGGACTGGGATCAAAGATGGATATGTGGTTTCGCGACAATAAAAACAGACAGAACATTATCGGATACGACATGTCGAAAGGCGCGCTTCGCGTTACCAAAGACGGAGGTAATGTCGATGCTATCACAGCTGCTACCATTTCATCGCGCGCTTTCCTTGATGCGATCAACCGCGCGTATACAACGTATTATGAGGATAGGGATGCTGTCAGTGGCGCGACAGAAGGCGCTTCTCAAATCGGCAGACAAAACGAATAAAAATTATGAATTATTTAAAGCAATTAAAAAACGGGATAATTGACGAAAACCCAACCTTTGTCCTACTGCTGGGCATGTGTCCGGCTCTCGCTACTTCATCGTCGGCTATCAATGGCATGAGCATGGGACTGGCTACGGCATTTGTCCTGATCTGTTCGAATATAGTCATTTCAGCCATCAGGAACTTTGTGCCTTTACAGGTTCGCATTCCTGCTTATATTGTGGTTATAGCCTCATTTGTAACCATCTTACAGATGAGCATGGAAGCGTTTCTGCCCGAATTGTATAAAAGTCTCGGACTATTCATACCGCTTATCGTTGTCAATTGCATCGTACTCGGACGTGCCGAAGCATACGCTTCTAAAAATGGCATAATCGCATCGGGGTTTGACGGGTTGGGCGCAGGGTTGGGATTTACTTTAGCGCTCACGCTTCTTGGCGTATGCCGCGAACTGCTTGGAACGGGTCAGGTCTTCGGACTGGCAGTCTTCCCCGAAAAATACGGAGCGCTCATGCTCATATTAGCGCCTGGCGCTTTTATCGCACTGGGTTACCTCATTGCAATTGTAAATAAAATCAGATCACATTCTCAGGTTCGACCCTATGATCGTAATTTGTAATTAACTATATGGAATATATTATTATTTTTATCGCTGCTGTATTTGTGAACAACATTGTTTTGTCGCAGTTTCTTGGTATTTGTCCGTTTCTTGGCGTATCGAAAAAAGTGGATACAGCGATCGGCATGGGTACGGCTGTTACGTTCGTGCTTACTATTGCTACTATTGTTACGTTTCTGATACAAAAATATGTACTCAATGAATTTGGGTTAGCCTATCTGCAGACCATTATCTTTATTCTTATCATTGCTGCTCTTGTGCAAATGGTAGAGATCGTACTAAAGAAAGTATCGCCTGCGCTTTATCAGGCATTAGGGGTATTTCTTCCTTTGATTACTACGAATTGCGCTATTCTTGGCGTCGCTATTCTGGTAATACAAAAAGAGTACAACTTACTACAATCAATAGTTTTCGCTGTTTCGACTGCTTTAGGTTTTGCGCTTGCATTGATAATTTTCGCCGGAATACGCGAACAGTTAGCCCGGTCAAACGTGCCTGTAGCCATGCAAGGCATACCTATTGCCCTCATTACAGCCGGACTTCTCGCCATGGCTTTCATGGGTTTTTCAGGTATAGTGTAATTAATTTTTATAAGTCTTACGCTCTAAATATATCATTAATTCATTAATCATTAATCATTATGCAACGAATACTTGTTACAGGCGGCACAGGATACATTGGATCACATACAACCGTCGAATTGCAGAAGGCAGGATATGAAGTCATTATCATCGACAACCTGTCAAATTCAAATATCAACGTACTGGATGGAATTGAAAAGATCACCGGCATACGCCCCGTTTTTTCACAAACGGATTGTAATGACAGGGAAGCAGTTGAGAAAGTGCTTACCGATAATCCGGGTATTGCAGGGATCATTCATTTTGCAGCAAGTAAGGCAGTTGGCGAATCGGTGCAAAAGCCTCTGTTATATTATCGGAATAATATTGTATCGCTTCTCAATCTGCTTGAGTTAATGCCCCAATACCGGATGAAAGGACTTGTTTTTTCCTCTTCATGCACCGTGTACGGCCAACCCGACATTCTTCCTGTAACAGAAAGGGCATCCATTAAGCCGGCCATGTCGCCCTATGGGAACACCAAACAGATAAATGAAGAAATTATTCGCGATACAATTCATGCAGGCGCGCCGTTCAAGTGCATCCTTCTTCGCTATTTCAACCCGATTGGCGCACATCCATCAGCCGCAATCGGCGAACTACCAATCGGTATACCTCAGAACTTAGTCCCGTTTCTGACTCAGGCGGCAGCAGGCATTCGTCAGGAATTAAACGTATTTGGAAACGATTACGACACGCCCGACGGTTCGTGTATTCGCGACTATATCAATGTCGTCGATCTGGCTAAAGCGCATGTCATTGCGATTAATCGTATGCTCAACGACAAATCAAAAGATGATCTCGAAATATTCAATCTCGGCACAGGCAACGGGGTCTCTGTTATCGAACTGATTAATGTGTTTGAGCAGGCAACAGGCGTAAAAGTCCCATGCAAAATCGTTGGCCGTCGCGAAGGCGACATCGAAAAAGTATGGGCAGACCCGACACATGCCAACGAAACGCTCGGATGGAAAGCAGTGGAAACGCTCGAAGACACCCTCAAATCCGCATGGAAATGGCAGATGAAATACGTTTAACGCGAATTGATGCTTTGTTGAAGGATTATGTTGACAAGGTTTATTTCAACTTGACGATCCAGTGTCGAAAATGTCTTACTATTATAGAGAAGAATGGATGCACTATTGCATGACAAATGAAAAATACTTATCTTTGTAAAAAAAAATATGACTATGCAACTTCAACTTCCATTTTTCCCACAGGGAACAAAACTGATAAACGAGACTTTAGGTTTCCGCGAAAAGAACGGAATCGTTTATTATCTTCATAACGGCGATTCGATTTTCAATCATTCCAAACGCGACCGGAACAGTTTTCGGTTTGTTTTGGCCAACTTGATAGTGAATAAATTATGTAAAGTTAGCGAATTAAGCAAAGCAACCGGCGTGGATCGATCGACGATTGAGTATTATACAAGAATGTATCAGGAAAAAGGCATTGGCTATTTTTTTATACGCAAGTCACCGCTCAGAGGCCGCTATACCAAAATGTTACCGGATAAAATTTCGGCCATACAGGCATCGCTGGACGAAGGACTGAGTATCTATCGTACAGCGCTCAACCACCATATAAGCGCTAAAACCATTACCACGCATATTAAAATTGGAAATTTAAAAAAATAAGATGCTGCAGGCAACATCCCTACCCGTCTGATCGCGGACTGATAAACGATGTATATAATATCAGTAACGCCGCGATGAGCATAAAGACCACCCATTCCATTTTCCTGCGAAACATGAATACCGATGAAGCAATCAGCGATATACCGGCTAATATATTGATTCGATGCAAACGGCGAAAACGAAAACTCAAATGCCTGTACGGTTCTGACATAAAACATACGGTAACGCCAGCAGCGCCAAAAGAAAATATATAAGGCGCATAAAACCAGCGTGTAATATATAACAAAGCGCCGACAAACACCAAGATGCTCGAAAACATAAAGATATAATTACGCAACTGCTGATTCATTCTTCAACGATAAACAGATCCTCATCTTCTTTTTTCATCAGATACTCCTCGCGGGCAAATTGTTCCAATCCCGCCTTGTCGGTCTGCAATTCCTGAATCTTCTTCTTATTCAGTTCCAATTCCTTACTGTAACGCTCGATCTCATGCTCTAAATAACGAATCCTTTCGTCATACTTAAAACGGCTAAACAGATTACTGTCGCCAATAAAAAGCGTAATAACCAGAAACAGGATGGTTACGATCCAGTATTTATTTATTCCGGCCAAATATTTGTTATAAAATTCTGCTATTTTCGACATACATTTTTGATTTTGTGCAAAAGTAAGAAATATTTCTTATATTTGTAGTCAAATACATAAAAAATGGAAAATTATATCGTATCGGCAAGAAAATACAGGCCTTCGTCATTCAAAAGTGTCGTAGGACAAAAATCGTTGACTACCACGCTAAAAAATGCAATCATAAGTGGCAAAACAGCTCATGCCTATTTGTTTTGCGGCCCTCGCGGCGTCGGTAAAACATCGTGCGCGCGCATCTTTGCAAAGACAATTAACTGCCTGAAGCCATTGTCCGACGGTGAATCGTGTAACGCATGTGAATCATGCCGTTCATTTAACGAACAACGTTCCTATAACATCCATGAACTCGATGCAGCTTCAAACAATTCGGTTGAAGATATTCGTTCGCTGACGGAACAGGTGCGTATTCCCCCGCAGATTGGCAAATACAAAGTATACATTATCGACGAAGTTCACATGCTCAGTCAGGCAGCGTTTAACGCATTTCTCAAAACGCTGGAAGAACCGCCGCATTATGCAATCTTCGTGCTGGCCACGACTGAAAAACAAAAAATCCTCCCAACGATTTTGTCACGGTGTCAGATATATGACTTCACACGCATTACGACCGACGACATTGTCGAGCATTTACAATATGTTGCAACGTGTGAAAACATAACAGCCGAGCCGGAAGCCCTGAATATCATCGCTCAAAAAGCCGACGGCAGCATGCGCGACGCTTTGTCAGTCTTCGATCAGGTTGTTAGTTTTACCGGCGGGAATATTACCTATAAGACGGTGATTGACAACCTGAACGTCCTTGATTACGAATACTATTTTCAACTTACAAATGCTATGCTGCAAGGAAATGTACGCGCTTGCCTACTGGTACTCAATGAGATTCTTGAAAAAGGTTTCGACGGACAGCATTTCATCACCGGCCTCGCATCGCATTTTCGGGACTTATTAGTATGCATGGACGAAGCAACGCTCATCCTATATGAAGCGGGCGCCTCTCTACGTGAACGCTACAGGCAAGCCTCCAAACAATGTTCCGACAATTTGCTTTTCAAAGCAATAGACCTTGCGAACCAATGCGACCTGAACTATCGGCAAAGTCGCAATAAACGACTGTTGCTGGAATTGACGCTCATACAAATTTGTCAACTCACCACCAACCCTAACGAAGCCAACGAAAAAAAAAAGCCCTGATTAATCCGATTGCTCCAGCGAAACAACAGCCGGCCAATACACAACAAAATCAAGTTAGCGAACAAACCGCTATTTACGCTCCGAAAAACGGCAGCGATCCAATTTCCATACATCCCAAACCGGTTGCTACAGCGCCTCCCCCCCACTCTACCTATCGTACCACCTCATTAAAAACATTGGGAAAAGAAAAAGAATCGAACCAAATCCCATCATACAGTTTGCAATCGAACGATGCGAATAGCGCTTTTTCACAGGACGACCTCGTGCGGTACTGGATTGAATACGCAAACTGCCTGACTATCGAGAAGATTCATCTCCAAAACACGCTGATTAACTGCAAACCTGTACTCAAAGAACATCCATCCTTTGAAATAGCAGTCTATAACCCCAGCCAAAGAGACGAAATACTCGACAGCAACATGCAAATATTGGGATACCTGAGCAATAAACTTAACAACAGCCAAATCAAAATGGACATTCTTATCATTGAAAAAGGAGAAATTGAAATGATTTACACCGCTGTTGAAAAGTATGAATACCTGCAAAAAAAGAACCCCAATGTCGAAAAATTAAAGGAATTGTTCAATCTTTCGATTGAGTAACATTACTTTTCACGAATAAAAATATGCATTGGCGTACCATTGAAATTCCAGTTGGCGCGCAACTGGTTTTCGAGGAATCGTTTGTAGGGTTCTTTCACCCACTGAGGCAGGTTGCAAAAAAAAATGAATGACGGAATAGATACACCCGGTAACTGGGTGACGTATTTTATATGTATATATTTACCTTTCCATGCTGGCGGAGGCGTATTGGTAATAATCGGAAGCATGATTTCGTTCAGCTTACCGGTAGAAATTCGCCTGTGACGATTATCGTATACTTCGCCTGCTTTTTCAAGGACTTTAAAAATACGCTGCTTCGTCAAGGCTGAAATAAATAATACCGGAAAATCCGTAAATGGTGCAAACCTGTCGTGTATGGCGTGAAGAAATGTTTTGATTGCAATCTGCGATTTGTCTGTTACCAGATCCCATTTATTGACGCAAACAAGCAGACCTTTTTTATTTTTCTGAATAATTGAAAAAATGTTCAAATCCTGACTTTCGATACCGCGTGTAGCGTCAATCATCAAAACGCATACATCCGCGTTTTCAATAGCGCGTATAGAGCGGATCACCGAGTAGTATTCGAGGTCTTCGTTCACCTTCCCCTTTTTTCGGATACCCGCAGTGTCTACAAGGTAAAAATTAAGTCCGAACTTGTTATATTTTGTATAAATCGAATCGCGTGTTGTGCCTGCAATCTCGGTAACGATATGACGTTCTTCTCCGATGAAGGCATTTATAAGTGATGATTTACCTGCGTTTGGACGACCGACGACGGCAATACGCGGCAGTTCTTCTTCAAATGCCAATTCACGCTCCGCCGGCAATACACTTACTATCCGATCCAACAAATCACCTGTATATGAGCCATTCAGGGCGGAGACACAGAAAGGATCGCCCAGACCAAGCTTGTAAAATTCGGCTGAAAGGGCATGTAAATTATAATTATCCGCTTTATTAACAGCCAATATTACAGGTTTTTTACTACGACGAAGGATGTAAGCGACGTCATCGTCAAGGTCAGTAACGCCAGTCAGCACATCAAGCACAAACAAGATCGCATCGGCCTCCTCAATCGCAATCTGCACCTGTTTATTGATCTCGCTCTCAAACACATCTTCGGGATTGACAACCCATCCGCCTGTATCAATCAATGAAAACTCGCGTCCTGTCCAATCAACCTTTCCATAATGACGGTCGCGCGTCGTGCCGGCTTCTTCATTTACAATGGCCTGCCGTGTTTGCGTCAACCGATTAAACAAGGTTGATTTCCCTACATTCGGACGCCCCACAATGGCTACTATATTTCCCACTTTTACAATTAAAAATTATGAATCAGCAAATTCTAATAACTAATCTCTAAACCTCATAACCGAACTGGCGTAAAGTATTGTCCCTGTTACGCCAATCGTCTTCCACCTTTACAAACAATTCAAGAAAGATTTTCTTTTCGAAAAATTTTTCCAAATCCTTTCGCGCCATCGTCCCGACTTTCTTCAAAGCCTGTCCACGATGACCGATGATAATTCCTTTCTGCGATTCACGTTCGACGATGATTAGCGATTGGATATGAATAGTACGCTCCTTATCCTCAAACTGCTCGACGACGACCTCTACAGAATAGGGTATCTCTTTCTGATAGTAAAGCAGGATTTTCTCGCGTATAATCTCCGTGACAAAAAAACGTGCAGGGCGATCCGTTAGCGCATCTTTTTCAAAATAGGGCGGCGACGGCGGGATTAATGCTTCAATCCTTTTCTGTACCACATCCACATTGAAACCTGTTTGCGCCGCTATCGGGATAATTACGGCGTTCGGCAACTGTTCATGCCACAAAGAAACTAATTTTTCAAGCTCCTGCTGATTCGTCAAGTCAACTTTGTTTATTAGCAACAAAACCGGACATTCGGCTTTTTGTACACGATGCAGGAACATTTCATTCTTATCCGTTTTTTCGACTGTATCTGTCATGTATAGCAATACATCAGCATCGTCCAGGGCCGATTCCGAATAGTTCAACATCGACTGTTGCAGTTTATAATTCGGCTGCAATACGCCCGGCGTATCGGAATATACAATCTGCATCGAATCAGTGTTTACAATACCCATGATACGATGTCTTGTCGTCTGCGCTTTCGATGTGATAATCGAAATTCGCTCACCGACAAGGCGATTCATTAAAGTCGATTTACCCACATTTGGGTTTCCAACAATATTCACAAAACCCGACCGATGCAACATTTTATAATATAATTTCGAATTATTAACGATTAACTAACCCTTTAACTTTTAACTTTTAACTACCCGTACCCCCATTTTAGATAGGTCGCCCCCCACGTAAAACCGGCTCCAAAAGCAGCCAGGATAAGGTTATCACCTTTTTTCAATTTCGGTTCCCATTCCCATAAACAGAGTGGAATCGTGCCTGCGCTTGTATTGCCATAGCGCTCAATATTGATCATCAACTTTTCTAAAGGCGCGCCCAGACGTCGAGCTGCCGCATCAATGATACGCATATTGGCCTGATGGGGAACGAACCAGGTAATATCTTCTTTTTGAAGGCCGTTACGTTCAACAATTTCAACTGCCACATCCGACATCTCGGTAACCGCACGCTTGAATACTACAGGCCCTTCCTGATATACAGTATGTTCGAAATTATCAATAGTTTCGTAGGAAGGATAGTGCATAGAACCCCCTGCTTTCATAAACAAGTGAGGCAATCCGATTCCATCTGTGCGAAGGATGGAATCTAAAACCCCGATTTTTTCGGTAGTAGGTTCTACCAGTACCGCACCGCAACCATCTCCAAATAAAGGGCAGGTATTTCGATCCTTATAATTTGTGATCGAAGTCATCATATCGCCTGCAACGGCAATGATACGTTTATAACGACCGGAACGTATAAAATTTGCGACTGTTTCAAGCACGAATACAAAGCCGGAACATGCTGCCTGAATATCATATGCAAAAGCATTTTTGCAGCCTGTCTGATAGGCTATCATTGACGCAGCTGTTGGAAAAGGATAGTCGGCTGTCGTTGTAGCGCAGATAAGGCCTTCAACTGATTCCGGGTCTATACCTGTCTTTCTAATCAGTTCGTTGACAGCCTGTACACCCATATACGAAAGCGCCTTTCCGTTTTTTAGCATACGACGCTCTTTGATCCCGATACGCGACATGATCCACTCGTCGGTGGTATCTACTATTTTTTCCAGGTCTTCGTTTGTAAGTCTATCCTCAGGTACAAATCCTCCTATTCCTGTGATTACTGCGTTGATCATTTGAAAAAAAGCCTGTTAAATTGCTTCTTTCTTTTCGATTGCGAGTTTTCCTCTGTAATAACCACACTCATTGCAAACGGTGTGGTAAATGTGCCATGCGCCGCAATTCGGGCAAACGGCCAATGTAGGAAGCGTTGCCTTATCATGCGATCTGCGCTTGGCTGTTCTTGTACTTCCCTGTCTTCTTTTAGGATGTGCCATAATGAT
>Ga0082212_10003675_pt1 | contig 21608 bp, 22 predicted proteins | sample TergutNt197P3_FD_71548 | JGI IMG/M metagenome (GOLD analysis project Ga0082212, IMG submission 71548) | Neocapritermes taracua P3 segment gut microbial communities from Petit-Saut dam, French Guiana - Nt197 P3 | ecosystem: Host-associated > Arthropoda: Insects > Digestive system > Gut ... | reverse complement strand
GCCTCATCGAGGTGCAAGGATATTGCCGGACAGAAAGTGAACAAAACAGAACAGGCAAAATTAGTCGGTAAACTTGCCGCCGAACGTTCCCTTGCAAAAGGTATCAGCACGGTGGTTTTCGACCGCAACGGCTATCTGTATCACGGAAGAATTAAATCATTAGCCGACGCAGCACGGGAAGGCGGACTTAAATTTTAAGAAACATCATGTCAACAAGTATTCGTAAAGTAAAAACGGCTGATTTGGAACTGAAAGACCGTCTGGTCGCCGTTCAGCGCGTCACCAAAGTAACCAAAGGGGGGCGTACATTCAGTTTTTCGGCTATCGTGGTGGTAGGCGACGAAAACGGCATTGTGGGTTACGGTTTGGGTAAGTCCAACGAAGTAACTTCGGCTATTGCCAAAGGCGTTGAGGACGCCAAAAAGAACCTGATTAAGGTACCTATCCTGAATGGAACACTGCCCCACGAGCAAATGGCTCACTACGGCGGCGCCACCGTGTTCATGAAACCCGCTTCGAGCGGTACGGGCGTAAAGGCTGGGGGCGCTATGCGCGCGGTGTTTGAAACGGTTGGCGTACGCGACGTTCTTGCAAAATCAAAAGGTTCGTCGAACCCGCACAACCTCGTGAAAGCCACGTTCGAGGCATTGATGGAACTGCGCGATGCGCGTACCATTGCCCGTCAGCGCGGCGTGAGTGTCGATAAAGTGTTTAACGGTTAATTTCTCACGAACATGGCAAAGATTAGCGTAACATTGAAAAGCAGTATCATCGGCGCAACCAGGCGTCAGGTGGCTACTATCAAGGCATTGGGACTGGGTAAGGTGAACTCGACCGTTGTACATGAGGACTCGCCTCAAATCAGGGGAATGGTTGCTAAGGTGCAGCATCTGGTAACTGTTGAAGAATAAGGATTATAAACGTATAAGTATAAAAATCAATGGATTTAAGTAATCTGAAACCGGCTCCGGGGTCGGTGAAAACTCAGGGAAAACGGCTGGGTCGCGGTCAAGGGAGCGGAAAAGGCGGTACTTCGACCAAAGGACACAAAGGGCAGAAGGCTATTTCGGGCTATTCCAAGAAAATCGGCTTCGAGGGCGGACAAATGCCTTTGCAGCGTCGCGTTCCCAAATTTGGTTTCAAAAATAAATTTCGTAAAGAATACAAGGCTGTCAATCTGGATACTTTGGAGGCTTTCGCCGAAAAGACCGGTATCGTGGCAATAGATGTTGAAACGTTAGTCAATGCGGGATTAGCGCCCAAAAATAGTTTGGTAAAAGTGCTCGGTAACGGCACATTGACCAAAAAATTGGATGTGAAAGTCCACGCATTTTCAAACTCGGCAAAAACCGCTATCGAAGCATTGGAAGGAACAGCAGCCGTAATACAATAAAAGTATGAAATCTTTTATTCAGACATTAAAAAACATTTGGAAAATCGAAGACCTGAAATCAAGGATACTCTTCACGCTGGGTATCCTGTTAATATACAGGCTTTGTTCGTTTGTGACGCTTCCGGGTATTGACCCGGGCCAGTTGCAGGAAATGAAAGCGTTTTCATCAACCGGAATTATGAGCATTCTGGATATGTTTTCGGGAGGCGCGTTTTCCAATGCCTCGATTGTAGCGTTGGGAATCATGCCCTACATTTCGGCGTCTATCGTGATACAGTTGTTGGGGATAGCCGTTCCGTACTTTCAGAAGATGCAGCGCGAAGGGGAAAGCGGTCGTCGCAAAATCAACCAGATTACCCGTTATCTGACTGTGCTCATACTCATTTTGCAGGCTCCTACCTATTTAGCAAGCCTGCCCGCACAGGGAGTACCTCAATCGGCATTTCTCATCAAAGGTCCGATGTTCACGGTGGTTTCTACTCTGATTCTAATCAGCGGCACGATGTTCATCATGTGGTTAGGCGAAAGAATTACCGACAAGGGAATCGGCAACGGTATTTCAATGATTATCATGGTAGGTATCATTGCGCGGTTACCCATGTCGCTGGTACAGGAAATTTCCATACGCCTCGAAGGTCAGGGCGGCGGTTTGGTGGCTTTTTTAGTCGAAATAGTTATCTGGTTAATCGTCATCGCTATCAATATTCTTTTGGTACAGGGGGTCAGAAAAATTCCCGTACAGTATGCCAAACGTATCGTCGGGAACAAACAATACGGCGGTGTTCGCCAGTATATCCCGCTAAAAGTCAATGCGGCAGGCGTTATGCCTATCATCTTTGCCCAGGCAATCATGATGGTTCCCATTACCCTCGCCGGTTTTGCCTCTTCCGACTCGGTGAGCGGTTTCGTAATGGCTTTCAGCAACATTACGGGATTTTGGTATAACTTTACAAACGCAGTATTAATTGTTCTTTTTACCTATTTCTACACCGCAGTAACCATCAATCCGACGCAAATGGCTGAAGACATGAAGCGTAACGGGGGATTTATTCCGGGCGTGAAACCGGGTAAGAAAACTGTCGAATATTTGGACTCCATCATGTCGAGAATTACCCTGCCGGGATCGTTATTTCTTGCTTTTGTGGCTATATTGCCCGCGTTTGCAAAATTATTGGGAATAAGCCAGCAATTTGCGCAATTCTTTGGCGGTACTACCCTGCTGATTATGGTGGGCGTCGTTTTAGACACCTTGCAACAGGTTGAAAGTCATCTGTTGATGAGGCATTATGATGGTTTGATGAAGAGCGGACGCATCAAAGGTCGTTCGGGCGCATAATGGTTAAGACAGACCATGAGATAGCCTTGCTCAGGCAGAGTGCGCTATTGGTTTCAAAAACCCTTGCAGAAGTAGGCGCGTTGGTTCGTCCGGGCGTCACCACCCACGAATTGGACGTCCGCGCGGAGGAATTCATCCGCGCAAACGGCGGCAAACCCGGTTTCATGGGATACAAGAATTACCCGAAAACGTTATGCACATCGGTCAACAGCCAGGTGGTACATGGCGTTCCGTCTAAAACGGTTGTGTTGAAGGACGGCGATATTGTATCGGTGGATTGCGGCGTAGTACTGAACGGTTATTACGGCGACAGCGCATATACTTTCGAGGTGGGCGAAGTGGACGAATCCACGCGGAAACTGTTGCGGGTAACGAAAGAATGTTTGTTTCTGGGTATTGAAAAGGCTGTCGTGCGTTACCGGATAGGCGATATTGCATTTACGATACAACAACATGCCGAAAACAACGGTTATTCGGTAGTACGCGAGTTGGTAGGTCACGGTATCGGAACCGTGATGCACGAGAAGCCTGAAGTTCCCAATTACGGGAGGCGGGGTTCCGGCGTACGGCTGCAAAAAAACATGGTACTATGCATAGAGCCGATGATCAACAAGGGAAAGCGAAAAGTCATGGAGGATCGCGACGGATGGGCAGTTCGCACCAGAGACAACCAGCCGTCGGCGCATTTTGAATTAACCGTAGTGGTCGGGAACAATAAGGCGGAGGTTTTGTCAACGTTTGGGTTTATTGAAGAGAAGGTGCACGGGTCTAAAGATGCCTTCCGTCTTAAATAAACTTTCTTTATTTTCGCCACTACTACTTCAGCTTAGGCAATTGTCCGTCTGTAAAAGTCCAGATGGTTTCGCTCCAACCCGCGCCGGCGGGAGGTGCATTTGTCCACCAGTTTGCTAAAGGAACGGCTTCACAGTCTGCGCCGTTTACATGGGCAGAACCGTTACCGCTTGGGAACGGTGTGCCGCCTTCGTTGCTCATGGCGCTGTACGCCCAGTTATTGGTAAATTCTGCATCCAAACCACCTGCCACACGCCCGATATGAGTATCCGTACCCGTAGTCATAACGCTGGGATTGAGCGCAACGCAGTTGATGATGCTGTTATCTCCCCTTCCTATAAATCCCACCACGCCACCGGTATGGCAATCATGGCCTTGAAGGCCGTAGGTATTTTCGCCACCGATTACCGCGCCGGCGGCATAGCAGTTGGTTATATTTCCAGAATTAGATCCCACAATGCCGCCAACATCTTGAAAACCGCTGACTGTGCCGGTGACATAGCAGTTGGATATACTTCCATTACGAGTAATTCCTAACACGCCGCCAGCTCCTCTGTAGTAAGCGCTTACGGCTCCGGCAGTATAGCATTTGGATATATTGCTTTCCTCTCCAGATCCCGCCACGCCGCCAGCATTATTCATGGTAGCGCTAATATCGCCGGTGATATAACAGTTGGAAATACTGCTGTACCTAATACTTCCCAACAAGCCGCCAATGTAGCCAACTCCACTGACATCGCCTGTGGTATAACAGTTGGTTATGTTGCAATCCCTTGCAAATCCTGCCACGCCGCCAGCATGAAAATAGCCTTTTATTCCGGCAGGCGCAATCTCCACGCCAAGATTTTTGACGGTTGCGCCTTCAATGTTGCCAAACAAGCCAAACATTTCAGCGTCGTCTGAATTGTTGTCTGAATAGCGATTTATCCATATGCCGACTATTTTGTGGTCTGCCCCGTCAAGGCTACCAGTAAATATGTTTTCATAGTTGACGCCGATAGGCAGCCAGCCTGCTTCACCCCATTTAGCGTAGCCTGCGCCGCTGTCGGCAAGGTAGGCTGTAAGGTCAATATCGTTGCCAAGTTTGTAATGGGCGGAGAGATTGTAGCGCATTGCGTCTAATTGCGCTGGGGTGTTAATAATATAGGGATTGCTTTCCGAGCCGTCGCCCTGATCAAATACAGAAATTACTGTAACGTTCTTGTCGGCGGTTACTCCGCTGCCGTCGTCGGCGGTGGCACGAATAGTAACCTCTCCTGCGCTTACGCCGGTTACTACGCCGGTTATGGCATCAACGATAGCGTGGGCGGTGTTATGGCTGCTCCACGTTACATTCGGGTTGGTGGCGCCGACTGGCGCAACAGTTGCCGTCAGAGTGGCAGTTTCGCCCACTGCTACCGTCACAACTCCGATAGGGTCAATGGTGATGCCTGAAACTTTGATTATTGAAATTACTGTAATGTTCTTGTCGGCGGTTATTCCGCTGTCGTCGTTGGCAGTGGCGCGGATAGTAACCTCGCCTGCGCTTACGCCGGTTATTACGCCGGTTACGGCATCAATGGCAGCGCGGGCGATGTTAAGGCTGCTCCACGTTACATTCGGGTTGGTAGCGTCGGCGGGCGCAACGGTTGCCGTCAGGGTGGCGGTTTCGCCCACTGCCACCGAAACAACTTCAGCAGGGGTAATAGTGATTTCTGAAACCTTGACTTCTGCCGCGGTAACTGTAACCGTTGCCGTGCTTGAACGTTTAGGCTCTGCGCCGCCCGTTGCGCTTACTTCGCAGAAATAGTAATAAGGACTTCCAGCCACCATCAACGTTGCTGGTATGGTAAAGTTCGCGCTCCTTGCGTCTGCGCCTAATGATGTACCACTGTTATTGCTCGCACTCGTAGCGCTGTACCACTGATATCTCAACGTTACACTTTCGGTTACGCTTGCCTCTACAAGAAGGCTACCCGACACGCTGCCCTCTGTAACGTTGGCATCTGTCGGCTGCGTGTCAATAGTAATAATGGGTGTGGGCTTGTCCTTATCCTCTTTACAGGAAATGAAACCGACTGTCATCAGTATGATAATTGCGGTTGCGAAAAAAGATATTCTTTTCATCGAAATTAAATTCACCTTGTTCACATTTCTTTTTTTGATTTTAAACAATACTGCAAATATAGGATATTTTTTGATGTCGATAATTGGAATCATCATATTTCGCCGCTTTGAAATTCATATTACGCAAACCGCGAAATCAAAGATCTAAATTGAAAAAGAAATTTTACAACGAGAAGAAGGTAGATGTCGTAAAAAATAAACATTAAATTATTGAAAGATAATGATATAAAGAAATATATGCACCTTACCAGCAATTTAGCACAACGACAGTAGTAACCACGCTACGAAATGTAAAAAAAGTGAAAATATCTTATAAATTTGATGTATATTTGCAGAAAATATAAAAATATCCAATGAGTAAGATATTAGTAACAGGTGGAACCGGATACATCGGTTCGCACACGGTCGTTGAACTGATCAACGAAGGGTTTGAGGTTGTTATTGTTGATAATCTGTCAAACTCAAAGTTGGGATCGCTTGATGGTATTGAAAAAATCACTGACGTACGTCCGGTTTTCCGTAGAATCGACCTGCGCAGCAGGAGAAAAACGGAAGCATTGTTGAAGAAACATCCCGACATAGAGGCGATTATTCATTTTGCCGCATACAAGGCAGTGGGCGAATCGGTGGAACAACCGTTGCAATATTACCGCAACAACCTTATGTCGCTCATCAACCTGCTGGAGTTGATGCAGCGGTATTCGATTCCAAACATGGTGTTTTCCTCGTCGTGTACCGTTTACGGACAGCCCGAAAAACTCCCGGTTACCGAAGATGCACCCGTTCAGGCGGCTACTTCGCCCTACGGCAACACCAAACAGATTTCCGAAGAAATCATTCGCGATACTGTGGCGGCTACAGACAACATTAATGCCATTGCTTTGCGTTATTTCAATCCTATCGGGGCGCATCCCTCGGCGCTCATCGGCGAACTGCCCGTGGGCGTACCCAACAACTTAGTGCCGTTCATCACACAGACCGCTATCGGCATCCGCGAGCAACTCTCCGTGTTCGGCAACGATTACAACACGCCCGACGGTTCGTGTATCCGCGATTATATTCATGTGGTCGATCTCGCCAAGGCGCACGTGACGGCTGTGCGGCGACTGTTAGAAAATAAGAACAAGGCTGGTTTCGAGATGTTCAACCTCGGTACAGGACAAGGCGTTTCGGTACTCGAGCTGGTACAGACCTTCGAGAAAGTATCCGGCGTGAAACTCAACTATAAGACTGTCGCCCGCCGCCCCGGCGATACGGAACAGGTATGGGCCGATACCACTTATGCTAATGAAGTACTGGGTTGGAAAGCGCAAAGTACACTCGAAGAAACGCTCAAATCGGCATGGGATTGGGAAGTATATTATAAAAAAAGTGGAGGTTGGAAGTAAATAGTTTCAGGTTTCAGGTTTCAAGTTTCAGATTAATATAAAAAAATATAAAAGTGAATAGAAATAATTATTGTGTGATTATGGCAGGCGGTGTGGGAAGCCGTTTCTGGCCGTTGAGCCGGATGAACCATCCCAAACAGTTTCTCGACATCATGGGCGTTGGGAAGACATTGATTCAGCAAACATTCGATCGTTTCAGCAAAATCGTGCCGAGGAACAATATCATCATCGTTACCAACGAGATGTACAGGGATGTTACGATGGAACAGCTTGAGATAGGTGAAAATCAGGTGCTGTGCGAACCGATGCGTAAAAATACCGCTCCCTGTATCGCTTATGCCAATTTCAGGATACTGAAGGAAAACCCCGATGCCAATATCGTAGTTGCTCCTTCGGATCATTTAGTGACCAACGAAGCAGAGTTTCTGCGAGTGGCACAACAGGCGTTTGATTTCACGGCATCGCGAAATGTGCTGCTCACCATCGGCATCAAAACCAGCCGCCCTGATACCGGTTACGGCTATATACAGGTGTTGAACGACACTGCGGGAATTGATCTTCCCTGTCCCGAACTGAAAAAGGTAAAAACGTTCACTGAAAAGCCGGAGTTGAAAGTGGCGAAAATTTTTCACGAAAGTAGCGAATTTTTCTGGAATTCGGGAATGTTTTTCTGGTCGCTCCAGTCTATTATGCAAGCTTTTGATGTTCACATGCCAAGCATCAATAATCTGTTCCAACTGCAGATCGATCAGTTAGGAACCGACAACGAACCGTCGACTGTTGCCGAAATTTACGCTCAGTGTAAAAATATTTCCATTGATTATGCAGTGATGGAAAAGGCCGACAATGTGTATGTCCTTTGCGCCGATTTCGGATGGTCGGATATTGGCACGTGGGGCTCGCTCTATGCCAACCAGAAGAAAGATAAACACCGGAATGCCGTGGTGGGGAACAATGTTTTTTTGTATGATACCAGAGACTGCGAAATCAATATCCCCGCCCAAAAATTAGCAGTAATTCAAGGTCTCGATGATGTGATTGTTGTGCAAACCGATGATGTACTGCTCATCTGTAAAAAGGATGAAGAACAGCGGATTAAGGATTTTGTGAACAATGTCAAATTAGAGAAGGGAGAAAACTATATATAATTTGGAATGGACAATCAAACAATATTCAATTTAAAGCAACAGTTGATCGAAGCATTAAACTTGGAGGATATGACTCCCGATGATATCGAAACAGATATGCCTCTGTTCGGCGACGGGTTGGGGCTTGATTCTATTGATGCCCTTGAGATTATCCTTTTGCTCGAAAAGTATTACGGGATTCGTATCGAAAACCCAAGCGAAGGGAAAAATATTTTCTATTCGGTAGGAACAATAGTGGACTACATAGAAAACAAAAAACCTGAAACTTGAACCCTGAAACCTGAAACCTGAAACTTGTAACTTGAAACTTGAAACCTGAAACAATAAAATACGCGGATCAACGTTTATAAAACAATCTGATCGAGAAATATTGAAGCAGTTTGTTTTCATTACAGGGTTTTGTCTTTTTTGTCTTGGGGTTTCGGCACAAGAATACGCCACCAAAAAAAAGATTTTGTACTATCAGCATCACGATGAGAAGGCGATTCACTTTGGATTTTGTCTGGGTTTGAATGCGATGGATGGTAACATCACTCATTCTAATGCCAATTATCAGGGAGATGTGCTGTTGGGAAATATTACCAACCTGTCGATGGGTTTTCATATACAGGTTGTGTCGGCAGCCCGCCTTACGGATAATCTTGAGTTGCGTTTCTTGCCGGGGGTTGCTTTCGGTCAGCGGGAACTGTTGTTTTACCGGAATGACCAGCCGTATGGAACGCCTCAAAAACTTGAATCAAGTTATATCGAGTTACCGTTGTTGCTTAAATACAAGTCAACACGGGTCAATAACTATCGTGGGTTTTTAGTCGGAGGATTAAATCCGCGTTTCGACTTAGCCAAAACCTACCGCGAAGATGAAGATATATTCATGGATTTGAAACTGAACGATCTGTGTTATGAATTGGGCGGCGGTTTTGATTTCTATTTTCCGTATTTCAAACTGTCTATCGAACTGCGCGGCTCCTGGGGAATGTTCGATGTGCTTAAGCGTCGCAGTACGCCCCATCCGGAATATCAGAATGCTGTTGCTAAACTTCGTTCGTCGGTGTATATGATTTCTTTCTATATTGAATAAAAATGAAAATTCTTGTGATTGGCGCCGGAAACATGGGCGCATGGTTTGTCGAATCGCTCTGTTTGGAGCATGACGTGGCCGTATACGATACCGACAAGCGTAAATTGCGTTATTTCTTTAATACGCACCGTTTTGTAAGTTTCGACCAGATCGGCGCTTTCTCGCCTGAACTTGTCATCAACGCAGTAAGTCTGCAACATACCTTCGCGGCCTTCAATGATGTGTTGCCTTACCTCCCTGACGATTGTATCATTTCCGACATTACTTCGGTGAAAAACGGCCTGCATGAGTACTACCGAAGCATTGGCCGTCGTTTTGTGTCGTCGCATCCCATGTTTGGACCTACATTTGCCAGTCTCAAGGCGTTGAGCGAGCAAAGCGCCGTCATCATCGCTGAAAGCGACCCGGAAGGCAAGCAGTTTTTCCGAGATTTCTACGCTTCGCTGCAACTCAATATTTATGAGTATTCGTTTGAACAGCACGATGAAACGATGGCTTACTCGCTGTCCGTTCCTTTTACCTCCACGATGGTATTTGCCGCCTGCATGAAACATCAGGAAGCGCCGGGAACAACTTTCAAGAAACATATGGCTATTACCGAGGGGCTGCTTTCGGAAAACGATTACCTGCTCAGCGAAATACTCCTGAACCCGCATACCTTGCCGCAAATAGAACGCATACATGAAAAACTGTCGGAACTGATGAAAATGGTCAGGCAAAAGGATACCAAAGCATTACATGAATTTGTAGGGGAACTGCGGCAAAATATAAAGAAGTCGTAAAGAGACATTCATCGGTGGCATCAGATATGCCCCCTACGTAAAGAAATTCCGATTTCGTGCAAAATCATCTTTTTTATTTTTCTTTTCCGGTAGAAATGGGTTACTTTGTGTTCGTAAAAAAACCAGAAAATGATAGAGTATCGGATAGAAAAAGACACGATGGGCGAAGTGCAGGTGCCCATTGATGCGTATTATGGCGCCCAGACACAGCGCAGCATTGAAAACTTTAAAATCGCTCGCGACATCAACCGGATGCCTAAAGAAATCATCAGGGCTTTCGCATATCTGAAAAAAGCTGCCGCCATCGCCAACTTTGAAGCAGGCGTACTTCCCAAGGAAAAATGTGACTTGATTGTCCGGGTGTGCGAAGAAATACTCGACGGCCAACATGACGACTATTTCCCGTTAGTGGTATGGCAGACAGGCAGCGGCACACAAAGTAACATGAACATAAATGAGGTAATCGCCAATCGCGGTCATGTACTTAATGGTGGCAAACTCACTGATAAGGAAAAGTTTCTGGCTCCGAACGACGATGTGAATAAATCGCAGTCGTCAAATGACACATTTCCTACTGCGATGCACATTGCGGCCTGCAAGATGTTGCTCGAAACTACCATTCCGGGAATCGAAAAACTCCGTGCCACGCTCAACGCTAAAAGCAAGCAGTACATGAATGTTGTCAAGATTGGCCGCACGCATTTCATGGATGCCACGCCTCTCACCGTAGGACAGGAACTCAGCGGCTATGTAGCGCAGTTGGATCATGGCTTAAAGGCCATCAAAAACACGCTGCCCCACCTGTCGGAATTAGCTTTAGGCGGAACTGCCGTCGGTACGGGTATCAACACGCCTGACGGTTACGCCGAAAATGTGGCCGGACATATCGCTCGACTAACGGGACACCCTTTTGTTACCGCTCCCAACAAGTTCGAATCGCTGGCTGCGCACGATGCTGTTGTTGAAGCGCATGGCGCATTGAAAACCGTTGCTGTCAGTCTGATGAAAATGGCTAATGATATCCGTATGTTGAGCTCGGGACCGCGTTCGGGTATAGGAGAATTGCATATCCCCGACAACGAACCGGGTTCCAGTATCATGCCGGGCAAAGTGAATCCCACGCAATGCGAAGCATTGACGATGATAGCCGCACAGGTATTGGGCAACGATGTAGCCATCAATATTGGAGGCGCAAACGGACATTTCGAACTAAATGTGTTTAAGCCTATGATGATATACAATTTTCTGCACAGCGCCCGCCTGATCGGTGAAGGTTGCGTCAGTTTCAACGATAAATGCGCTGTGGGAATCGAACCCATCGAAACAAATATAAAGAAACATTTGGATAATTCGTTGATGCTGGTTACCGCCCTGAATCCGAAAATCGGATATTATAAATCCGCTGAAATAGCACAAAAAGCGCATCAGGAAGGCAAAACCCTGAAAGAAAAAGCCGTAGAATTAGGATATCTCACTGCCGAAGAGTTTGATCAATGGGTCGACCCCTCAAAAATGGTTGGAATCTGATATGGCGTCTGTTATCCGACAAAAATTGATGAGTTATATCATATTATTTCACTTTTTTTGAAAATACAGAGAAGTTTTGGCTGGAGATAACCAAAAAAGAAAATTTTGAATTTTTACCGGACAATAATGAAAAAAAATATATTTTTGCAGAGAAAACCAATAAAATTAATTCAAAACAAAATGAAAACATATTTAGTAAAACCACTTGTACTGCTTATGATTATAGCAGTACTCGGATCGTGTGTGGGCAAGAAGAAATTCGTTGCCTCTGAAAACGGGCGTATGAGCGCCGAAGAACAGGTAAGAGCGTTGACAGCTACTGTTGAAGCGCGGGATAACACAATTGCCGGACTGGAAAAAAGAATTGCCGGACTGGAACAGGACACTACCCGATTGGGCAGGCAGATTCGCGAATATCAGAAGATGTTGACGTCCAACATGACGCAACAGGAACAAATGGACGCCATGCTCAGAAGTCAAAGAGAAACGCTGGCTGAGCGCGAACGTACCATCAATGACCTGAAGTCGATTATCCAAAGGCAAAACGACATGGTCAACAGCCTGCTCAAACAGGTTACCGACGCACTGACCGGGTTCAGTTCGGACGAGTTGACGGTGCAGATGCGCGACGGCAAGGTGTACGTGGCCATGTCGGACAAACTGTTGTTCAAGTCGGGTAGCGCCGATGTGGACAATCGCGGAAAAGAAGCGCTATCCATGTTAGCCGACGTATTGACCAAGCAGCCCGAAATTGACATCTTCATTGAAGGCCACACCGACAATGTACCCATCAGGACTACCCGCTTTACCGATAACTGGGATTTGAGCGTACTTCGCTCCACATCGGTGGTTCGTATCCTTACCGTTGAATACAAGGTGAACCCCACACAAATAATCCCTTCGGGGCGTAGTCAGTATTTTCCTGTGGATGATAACGCAACCCCCGACGGACGCTCGAAAAACCGCCGCACGGAAATTATCCTCTCGCCCAAACTCGACCGACTCTTCCAAATGCTGAACGAGTACCAGACGATATAAAAATTCGCGTTGGTAATTAAATTCATTATCCCATGAAAATCACCCTCAAAACCGTAGCCATCATCATTCTGTCATTCATGATGTTATTCAATATAAAGACTTTTGCACAAAAGAAGAAGTCCCCCGTGCGCGTATTGCTCATCACAGGGGGACATGGTTTCGACAGAGAGCCATTTGACAGATTGATGAAATCGCTTCCCAGTTGCACCGTTACCGAAGTGAAACATCCCGATGCATTGGCAATGTTTCGCCCTGAAAACCGTTCGAAGTATGATGTGGTGCTGTTCTATGACATGCCCGGAACCATCAGTGAACAGGAAAAGAAGGACTTTACGGATTGCCTGAATGCCGGAAAAGGAATGGTCGTTTTGCATCATGCCTATTGCTCGTATCAGGACTGGCCTGAATATCAGACCATCATCGGCGGATGTTATCATGAAAAGCCGTGGACGGACAGCAATGGCATTTCACAACCCGCATCCACTTATCAACATGATGTACAGTTCCGTGTAAAGGTGATGGATAAAAAACATTCTGTCACCAAAGGTATCAAAGATTTCGACATCCTTGACGAAACCTACGGCGGAGGCAGCGTCAATCCGAAAGTTCATGTGTTGCTTGCCACCGATGCTCCTACCAGTACGCCGTCCGTCGCGTGGACCAACCGTTATGGAAAGTCAAACATAGTAACCATCCTTTTAGGACACGACAACCACGCATGGACAAATCCCGGTTTTACGAAACTGTTGACACAGGCAATTATGTGGGTGAGATAATCAAGGAATGTCTATCAACAAATTGCGTTAATTCGATAAATTCCTGCACATTGAGTTGTTCCGGACGTTTGGTAAGTATGGGATTTGCAGCATGACCTGCCGGAAGAAGACTCTTCAGTGAATTGCCGAGCATTTTGCGCCGTTGGTTGAAAGCTGTCTTCACCACACGAAAAAACAGGGTTTCGTTGCAGGGTAATTTTTCCACATGATTGCGGGTAAGACGGATGACGCCCGATTTGACTTTTGGCGGCGGCGTAAATACATGTTCGTGTACCGTAAAAAGGTATTCAATATCGTAAAATGCCTGTAGCAACACGCTGGTGATGCCGTAAATTCTTGAACCCGGAGGAGCGGCAATGCGTTCGGCTACTTCTTTTTGCAACATTCCTACTACTTCCTTTACCTGCGAACGGTAATCAAGCACTCTGAAAAAAATCTGCGAAGAAATGTTGTACGGAAAATTACCGATTACGGCCAACGGTTCGCATCCAAAATATGCTTCCAGCGGGTAATGAAGGAAATCGGCCACCACTAACTTGTCTTTGATGGAAGGATACTGCATTTTCAAATATTCGGTCGCATGGGCGTCTACTTCCACGAAACGGGTATCAAAGCGCTGTTCCTGCAACAACATCGGGGAAAGCGCACCCATGCCCGGCCCCACCTCAATCACATGGCGAATACCGTCAGCTTTGAGCGATGATACGATTCGGGCTGCAATATCTTTGTCGTTCAGAAAATGCTGTCCGAGCGCTTTTTTAGGAGTAAGTTTCATCGATTTAGCATCATATCTTCGATGGTTGGCTCCGGAATACGTCCTTCCTGCTCTTCCACTTTTTTGAAAAACTCTTGTTGTGCTGCCTCCAGTTCGTCGTAATTGGTAATTTGTCCATTTGTATATTTGATGGTTGATACCAAAGTTCCCTTATCATCGTAACGTTTCCACTCGCCGTCGGGTGCGTCATTGCGGTAGGCGCCTTCAATTTCCTTTTTTCCGTCGGGATAGAAGGCCATAAAAGCGCCTTCTAATTTGTCGCCGATGTATGCGGCAGTCGATTTTAGTTGGCCATTTTTGAAATATTGCATCCAAGAGCCTTCTTTCAGGCCGTCCTTCCAGATGGTTTCTTCTGCTACGCTGCCATCGGGATAAAAACTTTGTTCCTTTCCGGCATGTTTGCCTGAGACGTATTCCACACGATGCGAAAGCGTTCCCGCGTAATTGCTGTAATAGAGCCACACGCTGTCGCGCTGCATATTGATGTAGTTTCCCTGCGCTACCAAATTGCCGCTCTGATTAAAAAACTGTGCCCGGACTTTCGTACCTGAAGTATCGTAATTCATGATCACCCGCACACCGCCCGTAGGGAAATAGCGTTTCATCTCGCCAACAGGCCTGTCATCCTTGAAATAGCCGGAATACACAAGTTTTCCGTTGCTGTCAACCGCTTCCCAATAGCCTTGTTTGAGACCGTCCGCATCGCGCAGGTTTTTGGGTTGACTGTATACCAAGCCAACCCATAACATAAATAAACATCCGAATAATAATCGTTTCATCACATCTTAATGAAGATATTTTGACCAATCAACATGGTGCATATCCTTAGTTTCATTAAAAGCATTATGAAACGCAAAACATGCCCGAAGATTATGCGGCGTGTGCCCGTTTCCTAATTTTAAGTAATCCCGCAGCAGTTGCTTGTATTCGGGATGCGCACAATTTTCGATGATGAGATGCGCGCGTTGCACAGGCGATTTCCCCCGCAAATCAGCGATGCCCTGTTCGGTAATCAGTATCGACACCGAATGTTCGTTGTGGTCAACATGCGAAACCATAGGCACAATAGCGCTGATGCTCGTACCCTTGGCTACCGACGGCGTGGTGAAAATCGACAGATAGGCGTTGCGCGTAAAGTCGCCCGAACCGCCGATACCGTTCATCATCTTTGTGCCTGTTACGTGCGTGGAGTTGATATTGCCGAAAATGTCGGCCTCGAGGGCAGTGTTGATGGTAATCAGGCCAAGACGCCGGATCACTTCGGGATTGTTGGTTATTTCCTGCGGACGCAACAACAACTTGTCTTTGAAGAAATCCAGATTGGCATAAATTTCATCCATCATAGGGTTGCTTACGGTGAAGGAACAACCGCTGGCAAATTTCACACGACCCGATTTCATCAATGTAATCACAGCGTCCTGTATAACCTCGGTATATACCTCAAATACGGGAATAGAGCGGTTTTCGCCCATAGCGCCCAGCACGGCGTTGGCAATGTTGCCCACGCCCGACTGTACCGGTAAGAACTCTTTCGGGATACGACCTGCCGCCATTTCGCCTACTAAAAAATGAGCCACATTATCGCCAATCTTTGCCGTAACGTCGTCAACCGGAGTGAAACTTCCGCCTTCGTTTGGCAGGTCGGTCTCAACGATACCAACGATTTTCGACGGGTCTGCTTTGATGTAAGGCGTTCCGGCACGGTCTGACGAGTGGTAAACGGGTATTGCTTCGCGGTGCGGCGGCGCTAAAGGTTCATATATATCGTGCATCCCGCGGATAGTTTTGGGATGCTTATGGTTGAGTTCTACAATGATTTTATCGGCCATCCGGCAGATGGCAGGCGATATACCCACGGCGCATGTAGGCACAATCTCTCCCCGGTCATTGATGTCGGATGCTTCGATAATGGCCGCATCTACCTTGCCTAAAAATCCGTAACGCAACATCTGGCTGAGGTGCGACAGGTGCATGTCGAAATAGGGCGCATCCTGTGTGTTAATGGCATGGCGCAGGTCGACGGTTGACTGGTATGGTGTACGGAACTTGATGGCGTGTGCTCGGGCAAGATGTCCGTCAATGCTGTCGCCGGTGGAAGCGCCGGTAAACATCCCTATTCTGAACGGTTTGCCATTAGCATGTTCCGCCTCGGCGCGTTTAGCCAACGCCACCGGAACCGCTTTAGGACAACCGGCTGCCGTAAAACCGCTAAAACCTATATTATCGCCGTTTTCAATAAAATTCGCTGCCTCTTCGGCTGTGATGAATGAGTATTTACTCATGTTTTTCTTTAATTTGATTTTTTTTAATGATTCATTATAAAATTAATATTCCAATATTCCCAATCCTTGCCGGATGATTTCCGGTTCGTCGCCTGTGCAGTCAACGACGGTTGAAAATTCAACGCCGCCATATCCGGCATCAATTACTATATCAACCATATTGTCATATTTTTCGAGAATCAGTTCGGGGTCGGTGGCATATTCGATCATTTCATTGTCAAAATGAACCGAAGTGGTCAATAGCGGATTGCCCAACAGTTCGACAATAGCTGCCACAATATCGTTGTCGGGGATACGAATCCCCACCGTTTTCTTTTTACTTTCCAGTATCTTGGGTACTTTGCTGCTGGCGTTGAGTATAAAGGTAAACGGGCCGGGCAGGTTACGTTTCATCAGTTTGAATACGGGATTGGGCACCTGCCGGGCATATTCGCTCAGATGGCTCAAATCGCGACAGATAAACGAAAAATCGGCCTTTTCGGGTTTGATGCCCTTGATACGTGCAATCCGTTCCACCGCCTTCTGATTGTGAATATCGCAGCCGATACCGTATACCGTGTCGGTCGGATAAATGATCACGCCGCCGCCCTGCAGAATATCCACAATAGATTCAATCTGCTTAGGATTAGGATTTTCGGAATAAAGTTTGGTCAACGTGGCCATGTTGTCATATTGGAAATATCATTTCAAAAGAGGTGGCAAAGATAAACAATTCATGAAATACTCACTATTAATGCAGCATTACATCCCCCAAAGCCCGATGCTGTTTTCAGTATATGCCTGAGGCGGGCGCTTTGCGTTTGATCAACAATGTTCAATTCGGAGGTTGTACCGGGTGATTCGAAACCAAAAGTACGATACAGGCGTTGTTGCCTGAGCGAATGCACCACAGCTACGGTTTCCATCAGTCCTGCTGCGCCCAATGTGTGCCCCCAGTAGCCTTTAAGGCCGTAAAGAGGCGTTTCCGACAGGCCGGTAAGCCGCATAGCGTACGATTCCATTTCATCGTTATAAACGGTTGCCGTTCCGTGTGCGCACACAGCGCTTATTTCGGCTGCATCTACGTCCGAATGTTTTAAAGCGCGTTCAATAGCGAGGCTCAGTCCTGTACCCGTCCGGTCGGGAGCAGAGATATGTATCGCATCGTTCGAATTTGCTCCGCCCGAAATAACAATCTGTTCTCCTGCTTTCACGGAAGGAGGACAAACGCTCAAAACTATGGTAGCGCAACCTTCGCCGAGGGTTAATCCATCGCGGTCAGCGTCGTAAGGACGGCACGGTTGCCCGCTTAATGCAAAAAGCGATTCAAAACCGGAAACCACGAAACGGGTTACCAAGTCGCCGCCTGTTACTACGGCATGGTCATACTTACCGCAACGTAATAATCGCGCCGCAATTTCAACAGCCAAAACACCCGAAACACAAGCATTTGAAACAACTGTGGCGGGATTGGGATTGTCGAAATAATTCCGGATGCGTTCGGCCAAAAGCCAAAGGTTTGAAGTTTCAGGTTTAAAGTTTGAAGTTTCAAGTTCGTCAATATTGCCTTTGGTGGTGGAAATGACAAACACGATACGGCTGTCTGCGGCGTCAATTCCCGAACCGTTGATGGCGTCGCCTGCCGAAAGAAGCATCATCCGTTCCAGACGGGTAAAATGGCTGGGGATAGATGCCGATTCAACTTTTTCGTTCAGTTCCGCATCATTCACCAGGGAAAAAGGAAGAACACGAGATGAAAATCGTCCGGATTCCACATACCTGATTCCGGTTTGTCCGTCGGTTATCTTGCGAATATTCCCGGCGGTGGTGCAACCCAAAGAACTGATGATATTATCGGAAACAACAAATATACGACGCATAAATACTAATATTTTTTTTCCCCCGTCATATTCCCTGATTTGCTGATTCCGGTCAGCACTACAGGAATGGTTTTACCTGTTAATAAAGCATTGCAGGGAACTTCTACCTTGATGTAACTATCGGTAAAGCCGGTCATCATACCGTCCTTTGTCCTTTGTTCGAAGATTACCTGAAGGCATTGTCCTGTATTTTGTTGGTAAAATTGCATTCGTTTGTCTGCCGACAATTTCAGCAGTATCTTACTGCGATATTCGGCATCGGCGGGTTTTACTTTATCAGGAAACTCAACGGACTTGGTTCCGGGGCGTTCGGAATAGGTAAACACATGCAGATATGCAAGGTTGAGGTTTTCGATAAAAGTACGGGTATCTTCAAAATCGTTATCCGTTTCGCCGGGGAAACCTGTGATTACGTCGGCGCCAATGGCAGCGCGGGGAATGTAGCGATGGATGAGTTCAACTTTTTCTGCAAACAATTCGCGCCGGTAACGCCTTGCCATCAGTCCCAATATCTTGTTACAACCCGATTGCAGCGGAATATGAAAATGCGGCGCCAGTTTTTGCGAACCTGCCATCAACGCAATCAGGTCTTCACTAATCAGGTTCGGCTCAATCGAACCGATACGGATACGTTCAACAGAGTCGACAGTATCTAAAGCGCGAAGAAGTTGCAAAAAGGTTTCGTCGGTCGTTTTTCCGAAATCGCCAATATTGACGCCTGTCAGTACAATCTCTTTGATTCCCTGACCGGCAATGTATCGGGCTTGTTTCACAATTTCATTGACAGGCGCATTGCGACTTTGTCCACGCGCTTTGGGAATGGTGCAGTATGTACAGCGATAATCGCAGCCATCCTGCACTTTCAGGAACGAACGTGTACGGTCGAAAAGTGAATAGGAAGGGAAAAACTGCCCATAGGCATCGCAACTGTACGAAGGTGTTTCTGCAACGATTCCTTTCAAATAATTGATACGCTCAATGATGTTGAATTTGTCCTTGTTGCCCAACACCAAATCAACACCCGGTATAGCAGAAATCTCCGCAGCCTTTAGCTCGGCAAAACAACCAATCACCACTACCATAGCATCCGGCGTCGAATTAATTGCTTTGCTGATTGCCTGCCGGCATTTTTTGTCGGCCTGCCCGGTTACAGTACATGTGTTGATGACCACCACATCTGCCGGATGTCCGAAATCGACTTTTGCATAGCCGGCTTTTGCAAACAGCCTGCCAATGGTGGAGGTTTCTGCAAAATTCAGTTTACAGCCCAATGTATGAAAAGATACGGTCAATTTTTATTCAATTCAATGAAATAATCAGTTGAATTATTTGTTTCGCTTTTTTACGATGCAAAAATAAATATTTTTCCTGAAAGTCAAGTTAACCTGCATTATTCAATGTAACATTTCCCTGCTGTTTCCGTATAACACCATAAATGTTTTATTTATCTAAATTTTAACTGATATGCCTATCTTCTTTAACAAAACCGAACGCGGCAACCCCGGTAATCCTGCCGCGCCAAAGCGCTGGTATCCCGTTTTAAAAAGTACGGGATTGATCAAAGAGCGCGAAGTTGCCAAACTTTTGGCAGACGAGACAACCCTCAACCCAAAAGAGGCTGAAATGGCTGTATCGCAACTGCTGAAAGTAACCGTCAATCTGCTGCTCAACGGCGCTACCGTACAGTTGGGCAGTCTGGGCTCGTTCAGGCTGACGGCAAGCACCATAGCCTCCGACAGCGAAGCCGAAGTAAACGGAACAAAAATTAAAAAACTGAACGTCCGTTTTACCGAATCGAGCGAACTGAAACACGCCTTAACAAAGGCAAGTTTCAAAGATGCAAGTTCGCTTTCTAACAAGTGATGCGGCAATGTATCGCTGCTGCCAATTTAACGTCTCGTCGTTACGATTTCAACGACGGGACGTTATGATTTCAACGACGGTATGTTGCGATTGCAACGACGGGACGTTATGTTTGCAACGACGGGACGCTGTATAAGAATTAAGAATTAAGAGAATGAGATTGCCTTCGGCGAGCCCTTCGGGGTTCCTCACTCCGTTCGGAATGACAACGCGACGTGTGTTGATAAAGGGTTGTTGCGGCGGCTGCGCCGCCGCAACAACCTCCTCTTTTTTCCCTTCGGCACGCCCGTCATCCCGAACGGAGCGCAGCGGAGTGAGGGAACTCTATCAATTAACAATTAACAATTAAGAGAATGAATAAGGGAATAATAGGGCGAAGCCCTGCAATCAATAGCATCGGGCAACGCCCGATGAATGAAACACGCGCGGCGGCCATAGCCCCATCGGGGCGATATTCCGATTGCGCCCTTGCAGGGCTGCGGTTTTTGTTCGCATTCCGTTTCGCAGGGCGGCGCCCCGCGCTATTGATGACAGGGCTTCGCCCTTTACCGCAAAGTACATTAACAATTAACAATTAAGAGAATGAATAAGGGAATAAAAGGGCGAAGCCCTGCAATCAATAGCATCGGGCAACGCCCGATGAATGAAACACGCGCGGCGGCCATCGCCCCGACGGGGCGATATTCCGATTGCGCCCTTGCAGGGCTGCGGTTTTTGTTCGCATTCCGTTTCGCAGGGCGGCGCCCCGCGCTATTGATGACAGGGCTTTGCCCTTTACCGCAAAGTGCATTAACAATTAAGAATTAAGAGAATGAATAAGGGAATAATAGGGCGAAGCCCTGCAATCAATAGCATCGGGCAACGCCCGATGAATGAAACACGCGCGGCGGCCATCGCCCCGTCGGGGCGATATTCCGATTGCGCCCTTGCAGGGCTACGGTTTTTGTTTGCATTCCGTTTCGCAGGGCGGCGCCCCGCGCTATTGATGAAAGGGCTTCGCCCTTTACCGCAAAGTACATTAATAATTAATAATTAAGAGAATGAATAAGGGAATAGAAGGGCGAAGCCCTGCAATCAATAGCATCGGGCAACGCCCGATGAATGAAACACGCGCGGCGGCCATCGCCCCGTCGGGGCGATATTCCGGTTTCGCCCTTGCAGGGCTACGGTTTTTGTTCGCATTCCGTTTCGCAGGGCGGCGCCCCGCGCTATTGATGACAGGGCTTTGCCCTTTACCGCAAAGTGCATTAATAATTAACAGTTAAGAGAATGAATAAGGGAATAGAAGGGCGAAGCCCTGCAATCAATAGCATCGGGCAACGCCCGATGAATGAAACACGCGCGGCGGCCATAGCCCCGTCGGGGCGATATTCCGATTGCGCCCTTGCAGGGCTGCGGTTTTTGTTCGCTCCGTTTCGCAGGGCGGCGCCCCGCGCTATTGATGACAGGGCTTTGCCCTTTACCG
>Ga0082212_10003674_pt1 | contig 21612 bp, 18 predicted proteins | sample TergutNt197P3_FD_71548 | JGI IMG/M metagenome (GOLD analysis project Ga0082212, IMG submission 71548) | Neocapritermes taracua P3 segment gut microbial communities from Petit-Saut dam, French Guiana - Nt197 P3 | ecosystem: Host-associated > Arthropoda: Insects > Digestive system > Gut ... | reverse complement strand
TGCCGGAATTATTGTTCACGGAGCAAAATTGATGTTTGCTTACGGAGAAGCTACAGTTCCGAAAGTTACGGTTACGTTGCGCAAATCGTATGGCGGCGCACACGATGTGATGAGTTGCAAACAATTACGCGGTGATTTTAATTACGCATGGCCTACAGCCGAAATCGCAGTTATGGGTGCTGCAGGCGCAGTAGAAGTTCTCGAAGGAAGAAACATTGCAGCCATAGAAGATACCGAAGAACGTGCAAAATTTATCGCCAGTAAAGAAGAAGAATACCGTGAAAAATTTGCAAATCCTTATCAAGCAGCAGCCTTGGGCTATATTGACGATGTGATTGAACCTCGAAATTCTCGTTTCCGCATAATTCGTGCGTTCCAAGCGTTGCAAACCAAAAAGGTTGTTAATCCGCTGAAAAAACATGACAATATTCCACTTTAATTTTAAAAACGTATGACAGATAATTTAGTTTTATGGGAAGATATATTCATTAAAATGGGTATTGGAATTACTATGGTATTTACAGTTTTAACACTGTTAGTTTTTGCCTTTATCGGGTTTTCAAAATTGGTAAAATATCAACAAAAAGTGCGCCTGCAAAAACAGGGTGTAGATGTAGCGTCTGTCAGCGCCGACTCGTTGGATATACCGGCAGAAGTAGCGGCTGCTATCGGGCTAAGCATTTCGCTACATTTTTCCGATTTTCACGATAATGAAAGCAACGTCATTACCATCAAGCGCATAGAAAGACGCTATTCGCCTTGGAATTCAAAAATTTATGGTTTAAATAATTTACACAGATAAAAAATGAAAAAGTACAATTTCACAATAAATGGTTCCGACTATGACGTCGAACTAAAAAATGTTGACGAAAATAACGTAGCCGAAATAGTTGTTAATGGCACAACTTACAGCGTAGAAATAAAGACAGAGGTAAAAATGCCTAAAACTCCTGTTATAGTGCGCAAAGATGCGGAAGTAAAGGTGGGTGAAAATTCTATCAGAAAAGCCTCTTCGCCTGTGGAAGTAGGCAAAAGACCAAGCGCAGGAGAAGTAAAATCGCCTCTACCCGGTACTATCTTCAAGATTTTAGTAAAAGAAGGAGATGCGGTAAAAGTTGGCGATATTCTACTGACAATGGAATCAATGAAGATGGAGAACAATATTTTATCAGAAAAAACAGGCGTAGTAAAGAAAGTTGTTGTGTCTGTAGGACAAGCGATACTGCAAAACGATACGCTATTAGTAATTGAGTAGTTATGAAAAAAAATAAAAAATATATTATTTCACTCGCAGCGTTGTTGTTGGCTCTTGCTTTGCCTTTTGCATATGGTCAAAACGAACAAAATGCAGACGATGTTGTCTTGGCTGCAGACGTAACGGAGATTGTCGTTGTTGACAATGAAAATTCGTTAAGTAGTAAAGAAGAGGTTATTATTGTTGATACTCCGAAGCACGATAATCAATCCGATTTGAACAAATTTTGGAGAAGTACAGGTTTCGCCAATTTTCAAATGAAATATTTGTTTATGATAATCATCGGCATCTGTTTTATTTTGCTTGGTATTATCAAACATTGGGAACCGCTCTTATTAGTACCTATCGGGTTTGGTATTATAGTCGGCAATATTCCTATATTAGCCGGTTTTAAAATAGGTATTTACGAAGAAGGCTCTGTTTATAACATACTTTATTCCGGGGTTATACAAGGCTGGTATCCGCCGCTTATTTTCTTAGGTATTGGAGCGATGACCGACTTTTCGTCATTAATTTCCAATCCCAAACTGATTTTGTTGGGGGCAGCGGCGCAAATCGGTATTTTCCTCACTTTCCTTGGAGCATATGCCTTAGGATTTACGCCGTCTGAATCGGCAGCAATCGGTATCATTGGCGGCGCTGACGGTCCAACGGCAATATTCTTGTCATCGCGTTTAGCTCCCGATTTAATTGGCGCCATTGCCATAGCAGCTTATTCATATATGGCATTAGTACCGCTTATTCAACCACCTGTTATGCGTTTGCTCACGTCCAAGCAAGAACGGCTTATACGAATGAAACCGCCACGCGCCGTTTCTAAAACGGAAAAAATAGCGTTTCCGATTGTAGGATTGTTGCTGACGACATTTATCGCACCAAGCGCATTGCCGTTGCTGGGTATGTTGTTTTTCGGTAATTTGTTGAAAGAATCGACAGTTACCGAGCGGCTTGCCGATACAGCACGAAATGCTTTAATCAACTTTGTTACGATATTGCTGGGTTTGACCGTTGGTGCATCTACACAAGCCGACCGTTTCCTGACCGAAAAATCGGTGTTGATTTTTGGATTGGGCGCATTATCGTTTGTCATTGCAACTGCTTGTGGCATATCGTTTGCTAAACTTATGAACGTGTTCACAAAAAAAGAAGAAAACAAGATAAATCCGTTGATTGGTGCAGCAGGCGTTTCGGCAGTGCCGGATTCGGCGCGTGTGGCACAAGATGAAGGACTAAAGTCAGACCCAACCAACCATTTGTTAATGCACGCTATGGGACCAAATGTGGCTGGCGTTATTGGCTCGGCTGTAGCAGCGGGTATATTGTTGAGTATGTTTGGATAATATATATAAACAATTTAAATCAAAAGCGGCTTCAAGATGTTGAAGCCGCTTTTTGTATATTTATATCTTATTTTGTATTTTTGCAAAATAATGAATTGAATATACTTTAGAAACTGTTTAAATTTTGCTTACCAAATAAATTATGATGATTTTTAGGGAAATTTCGGATTCGTTTTGCGATTTTAGCGGGCTAATTGAGCAAAAAAGCGCATAATTTATTACAAAAATTGGTTTCTATTGAAAAGAATGAAATATTTGTGGAAAATTTAAACAGTTTCTAAATGTCAGATGATATAATACAAAATATAACAAATAGCGATTACGCCGGCGGATTTGTAACGAATGTTGAAACAGAAATTATCCCAAAAGGATTAAACGAAGACGTTGTTCGCCTCATATCGAAGAAGAAAAACGAACCTGAATGGCTGCTCGAATTCAGATTAAAGGCTTTCCGCCATTGGCTGACAATGAAAATGCCCGATTGGGCGCATTTGAATATTCCCGAAATTGATTATCAAGATATTTCGTACTTTGCCGCACCCAAAAAGAAGCTCGACAGCATCGACGAAGTTGACCCCGAAATCATCAAAACATTTAATAAACTCGGTATTCCGCTCGAAGAACAAATGGCGTTGAGCGGTGTTGCCGTGGATGCGGTGATGGACAGTGTTTCGGTAAAAACTACATTCAAAGAAAACCTAATGGAAAAAGGCATTATTTTCTGTGCATTTTCCGAGGCTGTGGAGCATCACCCCGATTTAGTTCAAAAATATTTGGGTTCTGTTGTTCCTTATACCGATAATTATTTTGCGGCGCTGAATACGGCTGTCTTTAGCGATGGCTCTTTTGTTTACATTCCAAAAGGAGTTCGTTGCCCGATGGAATTATCTACTTATTTTCGCATCAATGCTGCCAACACAGGACAGTTTGAGCGCACATTGATTATTGCCGAAGACGAATCATACGTTTCGTATTTAGAAGGTTGCACAGCGCCGCAACGAGATGAAAACCAGCTTCACGCCGCCATTGTCGAGATTGTTCTTCACGAACGCGCCGAAGTAAAATATTCGACCGTTCAAAATTGGTATCCGGGCGACAAAAACGGAAACGGCGGTATTTATAACTTTGTTACAAAACGAGGCATTTGCAAAGGCGATTATTCAAAACTTTCGTGGACGCAAGTAGAAACAGGCTCTGCCATTACATGGAAATATCCAAGCTGTATTTTGAAAGGCAATCATTCTTCTGCAGAATTTTATTCCGTAGCCGTTACCAACAATCACCAGCAAGCCGACACAGGAACGAAAATGATTCATTTAGGAAAAAACACAAAAAGTCATATTGTATCCAAAGGAATTTCAGCAGGCGTGAGTCAAAACTCGTATCGCGGTTTAGTAAAAGTAAGTAAAAATGCCGACAATGCGCGTAATTTTTCGCAGTGCGACAGTTTATTGTTGGGTGATAAGTGCGGAGCGCACACTTTTCCTTATATGGACATAAACAACGACACAGCCATTATCGAACACGAAGCCACAACATCAAAAATCAGCGAAGACCAAATATTTTATTGCAATCAACGCGGTATAAAAACCGAAGATGCCATCGGCTTAATCGTGAATGGATACGCCAAAGAAGTGCTGAATAAACTTCCAATGGAATTTGCAGTAGAAGCGCAAAAATTATTGCAAGTGAGCTTGGAAGGAAGTGTTGGGTAAATTTATGGGAATATTTGGGAAGTTATGAGAAGTTATGGGAATATTTAAGAAGAATAGAAATGAATACAATAAGAACATCAAGTTTTGAAGATTTATTGGCTTGGCAAAAAGCACACGAATTTGTATTAGGAGTTTACAAGCAAACAAAAAATTTCCCAAAAGAAGAACTTTATGGTTTGACTTCTCAATTTAAACGAGCCGCTATTTCTATTGCTGCCAATATTGCCGAAGGCTATAAAAAGAAAAGCAAAGCAGATAAACTTCGTATGATGAATATCGCACAAGGTTCTTTGGAAGAATGTCGGTATTATCTGATTTTATCCAAAGATTTGAATTTTATTTCCATAGAAGAAAAAATAAAAATAGACGAAATAATAAACAAAACAAGTTTTTTATTAAACAATTATTGCAAAGCTATTTCAAATGATTTAAAACAATAGGAATGCTTAGGAATGTTGGAGAAGTTATAGAAATGTTGGAGAAGTTGTAGGAATGTTAGAGAAATTATGGAGAATTTTCTTCCCATAACTTCCTAAATCTTCCCATAACTTCCCATAACTTCCTAAATCTTCTCATAACTTCCCAAATATTCCACAATATTCTCAATAATATGTTATTAGAAATAAAAGACCTACACGCCAATATCAACGGCAAAGAAATATTAAAAGGAATTAACCTTACGGTAAACGAAGGCGAAGTGCACGCTATAATGGGACCAAACGGATCGGGAAAAAGTACGCTTTCGGCAGTATTAGCAGGAAATCCAAACTTTACCATTACAAAAGGAAGCGTTACTTTCTTAGGAAAAAACCTGTTAGAACTTTCGCCCGAAGACCGTTCGCGTGAAGGCATATTTTTGAGTTTTCAATATCCTGTTGAAATTCAAGGCGTAAGCATGGTAAATTTTATGCGCGCCGCCGTAAACGAACACCGAAAATACAAAGGACTTCCGCCGATGAGTTCTACCGATTTTCTGAAGCTGATGCGCGAACGAAAAGAATTTGTTGAAATGGATAGCAATTTAACAAATCGCTCGGTAAACGAAGGTTTTTCGGGTGGCGAAAAAAAGCGCAACGAGATTTTTCAAATGGCGATGCTCGAACCACGTCTTGCTATTTTGGACGAAACAGATTCGGGCTTAGACATTGATGCATTGCGCATTGTTGCCAACGGCGTTAATAAACTGAAAAATCCGCATAATTCGTCTATTGTAATTACGCACTATCAACGCTTGTTGGACTACATCAAGCCTGATATTGTACACGTATTGTATCAAGGACGAATTGTAAAAACAGGCAATCCCGAATTAGCATTAGAATTGGAAGAAAAAGGATACGATTGGATAAAGAAAGAAAATGTCTGAACCAAGATTTTAACAAGATTTTCAAAATTGCCAAGATTTTTTTCATCTTGACAATCTTCTTAATCTTATTAAAATCACAGTTCAAGACAAATGAAAAATAAACTATGATACACCAACAATACATAAACATTTATAAATCAAGCAAACCAATAATCGAAAAACATTCCGCTCCGATTATGAACGCAAAACGAGAAACCGCTTTTGCTGATTTTTCGCGGTTGGGTTTTCCGACTAACAAACACGAAGATTTTCTATACACCAATCTTGCCGAGTGGTTTGAGTCCGATTACGGATTGAATCTCCATGCGCTGAATATTCCCGTAAATCCTTACGAAATATTTCGTTGCGGAGTTTCGGGCATTAATGCGCACTTGTTTTTTGTCGTAAACGACCAATTTTACACGCAATCGCCTGTAGAGGCGCATTGCAATGCGTCTCTACCAAACGGCGTATTAGTCGGCAGTTTGAAGCAGTTTGCTCTCTCCCACTCCGAATTAGTCGCAAAATATTACGGCATGATTGCCAACACCGATAAAGACGGCACAGTGGCTTTCAACACCGCTTTTGCGCAAGACGGATTTTTCCTCTATGTGCCTGAAAATGTGAAGTTAGAAAAACCAATCCAACTAATCAACGTAATGCGTGCCGATGTCGATTTAATGGCAAACAGCCGAAATCTGATTATCATTGAAAAAGGCGCGCAAGCAAACCTGCTGGTTTGCGGACACACGCTCGACAACAAGAAATTTCTTGCCAACCGTGTTACCGAAGTTTTTGTTGGAGAAAACGCTCATTACGAGCATTATAAACTCGAAAATACAAGCACAGATATGAGCAATATCGGCTCATTGTTTGTCGAACAGCAAGCCGATTCAAGCGTGCTGATTAACGAAGTTACCTTGCACAACGGACAAACTCGCAACAATGTAAACATCACGCTCAACGGTGAACGTGTCGAAGCTATTTTGTGCGGAATGGCAATCGGCGACCAAAACCAACACATTGATAATCACACCAACATACATCACGCAAAACCAAATTGCAAAAGCACCGAATTGTATAAATATGTGTTGAACGATGCTTCGCAAGGCGCTTTTTCGGGACGAATTTTAGTAGCGAAAGACGCGCAAAAAACAGAAGCGTATCAAACCAACAAAAACATTTGCTTGACAAAAAAGGCACAAATGCGCACCAAACCGCAGTTGGAAATCTATGCTGATGACGTGAAATGCAGTCATGGCGCAACTGTCGGGCAGATTGACGAAACGGCTTTGTTCTACCTTCGCGCGCGTGGCATTCCCGAAAAAGAAGCGCGTATGCTGCTTATGTTTGCCTTTGTCGATGATGTTATCGGAAACATTAAAATTCCTGCTTTGCAAGACAATATGCGCCAATTAGTCGAAAAACGATTTCGCGGCGAATTAAGTAAATGCGCCGGTTGTTCGGTTTGTAATTAAAAAATATGTAAGTAGTTTATGAGCAACTTAAAAATTTTTGAAGATAAACAAGTTCGTACAACTTGGAGTGAAGTAGAAGAAAAATGGTATTTTTCTGTACAGGATGTAGTTGAAATTTTGACAGATAGTTCAGATGTTAAGCAATATATAAAGCGCATGCTTAGTCGGGACGAGCAACTTAAATTCAACTGGGGTACAATTTGTACCCCAGTTGAAATGATTGCAGCCGATGGAAAGAAACGTAAAATTCAAGCAGCCGACATCAAAGGAATTTTTCGTATTATTCAATCCATTCCATCAGCTAAGGCAGAGCCGTTTAAGCGTTGGCTGGCACAAGTTGGAAGCGAGCGTATCGAAGAAATTGAAAATCCGGAAATTGCAACCCAACGTACTCGCGAACTGTACAAGCTGAAAGGCTATCCGGACGATTGGATTGAAAAACGCATGCGCAGTATTGCCATCAGAGAAGAATTAACTGACGAATGGAAAAATCATGGTGTGAAGGAAAAAGTAGAATATGCTATTCTCACCGCCGAAATTTCAAAGGCAACTTTTGGACTAACACCCTCTGAATACAAACAAGTTAAAAGTTTGAAAAGTCAAAATTTGCGCGACCATTTCAACGACCTTGAACTGATTTTTTCAATGCTTGGCGAAGCATCTACGACTGCTATTGTTCGCACTCAAAATCCAACAGGTTTTGTACAAAATAAACAAGCAGCTCGCCAAGGCGGAAAAATTGCAGGTGATGCTCGTAAAGCATTAGAACTGAAAACAGGAGAAACTGTTGTTTCGGAAAACAATTTTTTGCCCGAGAAGAAGCAAACAAAAAGACTGAAAAAATGAGCTTTTGCTGGTTGGTAAGTTTGTAATTAGAATTTGAAACAATTATGAATAGAATAATTTTAATTGGTAATGGTTTTGACTTGGCTCACGGATTGGAAACAAGTTACAAACATTTTATTGATTGGCTTTGGGAAAGAGAATTCAATAAAATTGGCAGATTAGAATACATAGGAGCAGGTAAATATTCTTGTGAAAATGACTTTTTTAGTATTTCTGCAAAATCTGATGTTAATGTTAATAAAGAATGTCCTAACTATTCTTTTATAAAATTTAAAGAGTACATTAACTTTCCTGACAGATCATCCAGACTTAATTGCAGAATCACTTTTAAAAATTATTTTCTTAATAGATTACTAAATAATTTCTCTTTACAAAATTGGGTTGATATTGAAGAAGAATATTATACTGCATTGAAAAGTTGTATGAAAGGAGAATATGAAGGTGGAATTACTAAATTAAATCAAGATTTAAAAAAAATAAAAGAAGCCTTGATATTATATTTGAATAAAATTAATGATAAATTATCCAACTATACAATGGATTTTCCAGATAAAGAGATTATTGAAAATATATATTCAAATTCGGAACAAATAAAAAATATTTTGTTTCTCAATTTTAATTATACATCAACGCATAAATTTTATTCTGGAGAATCTAACATCAAACATAAATATGAAAAATTAATAAAAGATAAGAATGTAAGTTCTATTCAAATTCACGGAAGTTTATATGATATAAAAAATAATCCTATTATATTTGGATATGGTGACGAAGTAGATGATGAATATATGAAAATCGAAAAAATGAATAATAATCATTATTTTGAGAATATAAAAACAATGAATTATTCAAAAACAAACCAATATGAAGATTTAAGACGTTATATTAATTCAGATAAATATCAAATATTTCTTTTAGGACATTCTTGTGGGCTTTCTGATAGAACATTATTAAGTATGCTTTTTGAACACGAAAATTGTATTTCGATAAGACCATTTTACTGGATAAAACCTGATGATACAAATAATTATAGTGATGTTTATATAAATATTTCTCGGCATTTTATTAGTGATAAAAAGATATGTAGAGAAAGAGTAATGTCCGAAGAAAGTTGTAAACCATTAACATTAACAAATTATGGTGGTTAATAAAATAAGAACCGACTTCCCTATCCTATCCGAAAAAATCTACGGAAAACCATTGATTTATCTCGACAATGCCGCTACTACTCAAAAACCGTTGTGCGTTGTCGAAAAAATAGAAGAAGGATATTTGAAGTCAAATGCCAATATACATCGCGGTGTTCATTTTTTGAGTCAGAAAGCGACCGAAGCGCACGAAGAAGCGCGCGAAACAGTTCGGCAATTTATAAACGCCGACAGCACCAACGAAATCATTTTCACGCGCGGAACAACAGAAGCTATCAATTTGGTTGCCTTTTCGTTTGGCGAAACGTTTTGCAAAGAAGGCGACGAAATAATGATTTCGGCAATGGAGCATCATTCCAACATTGTGCCTTGGCAAATGCTTTGCGGCAGAAAAGGCACAAAACTTCGAGTAGTTTCTTTCAACGAAAAAGGCGAACTCAACATGGACAAATTGAAGGAAAAAATTTCGCCCAACACAAAATTGATAGCCATTACACACGTTTCCAATGCATTGGGAACGATAAATCCTATAAAAGAAATTATTGAAATAGCGCACGCGCATGAAATTCCTGTGTTGATTGACGGCGCACAATCTATACAGCACATACAAATAGATATGCAGCAACTCGATGCCGATTTCTTTGTTTTCTCTTCGCACAAAATTTATGGTCCGACAGGAATCGGCGTTTTGTACGGAAAAGAAAAATGGCTCGAAAAAATGGTACCATATCAAGGCGGCGGCGAAATGATTAGCAAAGTTACTTTTGAAAAAACAACATACAACACGCTTCCTTTTAAGTTTGAAGCCGGAACGCCCGATTTTATCGGTTCCACCGCATTGGGCGAAGCCTTAAAATACGTTTCCAACATCGGCTTGGATAATATAATAACATACGAAAATGAATTGTTGGCTTATGCCGAACAGCAACTCTCCACAATAGAAAATATTCGATTTATCGGAACTGCCGCCAAAAAATGTAGCGTTATTTCGTTCCTTGTCGGCGATATTCATCCGTACGATATGGGAAGTTTACTCGATAAGCTCGGTATCGCAGTTCGCACAGGACATCATTGCGCCGAACCTGTAATGGACGCTTTTGGTATTGTCGGAACCATTCGCGCATCATTTGCTTTTTACAATACAAAAACCGAAATTGACGAATTAGTTGCAGGAATCGAAAGAGCGAGGAAATTGTTTTTGAGATGAAGAATATTTTCCGTATCTTTACCAAATATTTCAACCATTTAATTTAGATAATTATGAAAAAGAGTTTTTATTTACTGGCAATGTTGGCTGGATTATTTTTCTTTGTAAGTTGCGACAAAGATAATGGCGATGATGGCAATAATAACGGCAATAACAATAACAACAATTCTAATACAGAATACATTAGAGCGAAAGTGAATGGCGAAGACTTTTCGGCAAGAGTTGCTACTGGTGTAGTAGATGGAGGTTTAGGTGCAAAAGTATCAATATCCAGTTTGTCTTTCAATAATGCTCCTATTATGATGATTTCTTTTCCGGAAGGAACCGCTGTTGGTACTTATCAAATAAGCGGCGGTTTTTTTGGTGATTTCAGCGCACGATACGACATGGTATTAGCTATATCAGGAACAATTACTATCACTTCATTTGACGAAGTAAAAAACATTGTAAAAGGAACTTTTGCATTTATTGCAGAAGGATATACAATAACAGATGGTGAATTTGCAGCCGAAATACCTTAAAATATTAGTAGAAATTGCTTATAAGATAATAGAAAAATGCGGATTTAAAAATCCGCATTTTTTGTGATTTACCAACATATAAAAGTTGACAAGTCTTAAAGAAAAACTCGTTTACTAAAATAAATCTGTTTTAATAATGTCATAATTAAAGTAAAATTAAAACTTTTTATCCGTATAAACAAAACATTTAAAACTTTTTTCCAATTTCAGCTTTTATATTATCTTTGTTCGAATTTATTTTCAATGATTTTTTAATAATTTATAATATATGAACGAAATCAAACAAATAGCAGAACGACTAAAAGGCTTGCGCGATGCGTTGGAACTTTCGGAAAAAGAAATGGCTTCGGTTTGCGGAATTTCCGAAGAAGAATATACAGCTTACGAAAGCGGCGAAAAAGATATTCCGGTTAGCGCATTGCATTGCATTGCTCACAAATACGGCGTAGAACTAACCTCGCTGCTATTCGGCGAAGAAGCGCGTATGAACGCATATTTCCTCACGCGAAAAGGACAAGGAATGGCGGTAGAGCGCACCAAAGCGTATAAATACCAATCGTTGGCAGCAGGATTCAAAAATCGCAAAGCCGATCCTTTTATCGTGTCAGTAGAGCCGAACGACAAATCAATCAACCAAAATTCGCATTCCGGACAAGAGTTCAACATGGTGTTGGAAGGTCGTTTACTGCTCAATATGAACGGAAAAGAACTGATATTAGAAGAAGGCGACAGCATCTATTTCGACTCCAATCTTCCGCATGGAATGAAAGCATTAGACGGAAAAACTGTGAAATTTTTAGCAATTATAATCTAAAATAATAAACCCCTAAATCCCCTAAAGGGGACTTTGCAAACGTCCGTCAGGAAAAGTCCCCTTTAGGGGATTTAGGGGTAAAATCTAAAATAAATTTATGTTAGAAAAATATCTATCAAAACCAACCTTTGAATCGCTTGAAGATTTCAGAAAAAATTTCAAAATAAACGTTCCCGAAAATTTTAATTTCGCATACGATGTAGTAGACGAATGGGCAGCGAAAGCGCCCAATAAAAGAGCCTTATGCTGGACAAACGACAAAGGCGAACATATCGATTTCACATTTGCCGACATCAAACGCGAATCGGACAAAGCGGCTTCTTACTTTCAATCGCTCGGCATTGGAAAAGGCGATATGGTCATGCTTATTCTCAAAAGAAGGTATGAATTTTGGTTTGCCGTCGTAGCATTGCATAAAATCGGCGCTGTGGCAATTCCGGCGACGCATCTTTTAACAGCAAAAGACATCGTTTATCGTGCCAATGCGGCAAGTGTAAAAGCAATCGTTGCTGTGGGCGAAGAACCGCTGGTAAGCTCTATTCAAAGCGCTATGTCCGAATCGCCAACCATTAAAAAACTCGTTTCTATCGGCTCAATAATTCCCGAAGGATGGGAAGATTTTCACAAAGGAATCGAAAATGCCGCTCCTTTTGTGCGTCCCGAAAATGCGAATACGAACGATGATCTTTTCTTGTTGTATTTTACTTCCGGAACCACAGGAAATCCCAAAATGGTAACACATTCGTTCACTTATCCGTTGGCACACATTGTAACGGCGAGTTTTTGGCACAATGTGAACGAAGACAGCTTGCACCTTACCGTTGCCGATACAGGCTGGGCAAAAGCTGCGTGGGGAAAATTGTACGGACAATGGATTGCCGGAGCAGCCGTTTTTGTGTACGACCACGAGAAATTTGTACCGGCAGAAATGCTTCGCATGCTCGAAAAGTACGAAGTTACGTCTTTTTGCGCACCGCCAACGCTGTACCGCTTCTTGATTCGCGAAGACTTGAAAAAATACGACCTTTCGTCGTTAAGATATGCCACAGTAGCAGGAGAACCGTTAAATCCGTCTGTATATGAGGCATTTTTGAAAGATACGGGAATTAAGTTGATGGAAGGATTTGGGCAAACCGAAACCACATTGACTATCGCGACTTTCCCATGGATGGAACCAAAACCAGGTTCTATGGGCGTTCCAAATCCTGCTTATGATATGGATTTAATCACTGCTGACGGACGTTCTGCCGAAGACGGCGAACAAGGCGAAATAGTGTTGCGGACAGATAGATGGAAACCGGTTGGGCTTTTCAAAGAATATTACCGAGATGAAGAAAGAACAAACGAGGTTTATTACGATGATATTTACTACACCGGAGATATTGCGTGGAGAGACGAAGACGGTTACTATTGGTTTGTGGGCAGAACAGACGATGTAATAAAAAGTTCCGGCTACCGAATCGGACCTTTTGAAGTAGAAAGCGCCTTGATGACACATCCAGCAGTAGTAGAATGTGCCGTTACCAGCGCGCCAGACGAAGTGCGCGGGCAAGTCGTAAAAGCAACTATTATATTGGCACAAGCATACAAAGAAAAAGCCAACGAAGAGTTGAAAAAAGAAATACAAGAGCATGTAAAGCGAACTACTGCACCTTATAAATATCCGCGTATCGTGGAGTTTGTTGACGAACTTCCAAAAACAATTAGCGGAAAAATTAGAAGAGTGGAGATTAGAGGGAAAGATAAAAAATAAATGGCAAAACAAAAATCAATATACGTTTGTCAAAATTGTGGCGCCGATTCTGCGAAATGGATTGGTAAATGTCCATCGTGCAACGAGTGGAACTCTTATGTAGAAGAAGTGGTCGTAAAAAACACTTCTTCGCATAAAATCCAACTCGGCGGTTTTCAGCTCAACAAGCCAAAACCGCAGTTGATACAAGAAATCAGCACTACCGAAAAAGAACGAATTGATACTTGTTCCAACGAACTAAATCGTATATTAGGTGGTGGATTGGTGCAAGGTTCGCTTGTGTTGATTGGCGGCGAGCCGGGCATCGGAAAATCGACGCTTGTGTTGCAAGTAGCGCTTAATATGCGCGGTCAACGTATTTTGTATGTCAGTGGCGAAGAAAGCGTTCAACAACTCAAACTGCGTTCCGAACGTCTCAATATCCAAAACAACGAATGCTATATTGTGGGCGAAACTTCGCTCGAACAAATTTTTGCACACGTAGAAAACATCAAACCCAATATCCTTATCGTTGATTCTATCCAAACCGTTTCGAGCGAGATGGTCGAATCGTCGGCAGGAAGTGTTTCGCAGGTGCGCGAATGCACTTCTACCCTACTCAAATTCGCCAAAGAAACCAATACGCCTGTGTTTCTTATCGGTCATATCAACAAAGAAGGAAGCATCGCCGGACCAAAAGTGTTGGAACACATTGTGGATACAGTGCTTCAATTTGAAGGCGACCAACATTATATGTACCGAATTTTGCGCAGTATTAAAAACCGCTTTGGAAGCACTGCCGAACTTGGTATTTACGAAATGCGCCAAAGCGGTTTGCGCGAAGTCAGTAATCCATCTGAATTGTTGTTATCACAAAATCATGAAAGTTTGAGCGGTGTTGCCATTGCTGCTACTATCGAAGGAATTCGACCGTTTTTGATAGAAGTGCAAGCGTTGGTAAGCAGCGCCGTTTACGGAACACCGCAACGTTCTTCAACAGGTTTTGACCTGCGCCGATTAAATATGTTATTAGCTGTTTTGGAAAAACGAGTTGGTTTTAAACTGGCGCAAAAAGACGTATTTCTTAACATTGCCGGAGGAATCAAAGTAAACGACCCGGCTATCGACTTGGCTGTTATCTCAGCAATTTTATCTTCCAATATTGATACATCTATCGAAAAACATATTTGTATGGCAGGCGAAGTTGGACTATCGGGAGAAATTCGTCCTATTAACCGCATCGAACAGCGCATCGGAGAAGCACAAAAACTCGGTTTTAAGAAAATAATAATCCCTCAGTTTAATACCAAGGGATTAGACTTTTCAAAATTCAACATCGAAATCGTTCAAGCAAAGAAAGTGGAACAGGCTGTTAAGACGATGTTTAAATAGAATAATAAACAAAACCGTTTTCTTTCAATTCTTTTTTATCATAAATATTTCGTCCGTCAACAACAACAGTTTCTTTCATTATTTCTTTCAATTTCGCCCAATTAGGTATGCGAAACACCTTCCATTCGGTAAGCATCAGTATAGCATTCGCATTTTCGGAAATTTCATAAATATCTTTTCCGTAAACAACGCTGTCGCCTAATTTTTTCTTCGCTTCATTCATAGCAACCGGGTCATAAACATTGACGTTGCAACCTGCTTCTAACAATTTTTCGATAGTAACAAGCGAAGGCGCCTCACGCATATCGTCGGTTTCGGGTTTAAACGAAAGTCCCCAAACGGCTATTGTTTTTCCCGATAACTGACCGTCGAAATGTTCACTGAGTTTATCGAACAAAATGCTCTTTTGTTTCTCGTTTACATCTTCCACGGCTTTTAAAACTTTCATATCGTACCCGTTTAACGCAGCGGTTTTTATAAGTGCTTTTACATCTTTCGGGAAACATGAACCGCCGTATCCGCAACCCGGATAGAGAAATTTAGAACCAATACGGCTATCACTTCCGATGCCTTTTCTTACCATATTGACATCTGCGCCTACCAACTGACAAAGGTTGGCAATATCGTTCATAAAACTGATGCGTGTGGCAAGCATAGCGTTTGCGGCATATTTAATCATTTCTGCCGACGGTATATCTGTGAAAATAACCCTAAAATTATTTAATAAAAATGGTTTATAAAGCTTTGTCATTAATGCCTGCGCTCTTTCGGAATCAACTCCCACCACTACTCTATCGGGACTCATAAAGTCTTTGATGGCAGCGCCTTCTTTCAAAAATTCGGGATTAGAAGCAACATCAAACGGTATATTTACATTTCGTTTGTTGAGTTCCTCTTGTATGGCATTGCGCACCTTTTCGGCAGTGCCCACAGGAACAGTGCTTTTGTTAACCACCACCACATATTTGTTCATATTCTTTCCGATAGTTTTGGCAACTTCCAACACATATTGGGTATCCGCACTTCCATCTTCGTTGGGAGGCGTGCCTACTGCCGAAAAAATAACTTCAACATCGTCAATACATTCCGTAAGATCGGTCGTAAAAAAGAGCCTTTCTGCCTCAATGTTTCGTTTTACGATTTTGTCTAATTCCGGTTCATAAATCGGGATAATGCCTTTTCGCAGATTATCTATTTTATTTTGGTCAATATCCACACAAGTAACGTTGATTCCCATTTCGGCAAAACACGCACCCGAAACCAATCCTACATATCCTGTTCCAACAATAGCTATTTTCATTTTATAATTTACGGTTTTAGATTTACGATTTATATAATTGCAAAAATATAGATTTATTTCAAGATTCGCGCCAATATGGCATTATTTTGTACTTTTCTTACGGTTGTCCGATTTGTTTTTTGTGTTGTTATGCTTAAACTTCTTTCTAAACTTATTATTGGGTACTGATTTATGTGCTTCGGGTTTATACTCGGGACCTGCGCCAATTGACTCGGGAATCACTTCCTTATCAATCACTTTTTTGATAAAATTTTCTATTTTCAAGAATCTACTTTGGTCGAGTTCCGAAACAAAAGTAATAGCTCTTCCGTCGGCGTTTGCTCTTGCTGTGCGTCCAATGCGATGAATGTAATCTTCCACATCGCGCGGCACATCAAAATTAATCACAAGCTCAATATCTTCGACATCAATGCCACGCGAAACAATATCCGTAGCAATCAGTATGTTGATGTGTCCGTGCTTGAATTTTCGCATAACTTCTTCGCGTTCAAACTGTTCCAAGTCAGAGTGCATCGCTGCCGACGGCATTCCTTGCCGTTGAAAAGCGGCGTGAAGGTCTTTTACCTTTTGCTTCGACGACGAAAAAATTATCACGCGCTCCGGTTTTTGCTGCGAAAAAAGGTCTTTGATAATCGGCACTTTTTGCGTTTCGCAACAAATAAAAGCCGATTGTTTTATTTTTTCCGCCGGCTTGGATACCGCCAATTTTATTTCTTCGGGATTGTTAAGAATACTTTTTGCCAATGCTCTAATTTTGGGCGGCATCGTTGCCGAAAAAAGCAATGTCTGCCTGTCTTTGGAGAGAAAAGAAGCCACCTGCATAATGTCTTCGACAAATCCCATTTCGAGCATTCGGTCAGCTTCATCGAGGATAAAAAACTTGACTTCCGACAAGTCAATATCACCCATTGCCAGCAACGCCAACAGTCTTCCGGGCGTGGCAATGACCACATCAACACCCGAAATCAACGCTTTTTGCTGTTGTCCGAAAATAATGCCGTCGCCACCACCATAAACGGCAACAGAACTTACAGGCAAAAAATAAGAAAAACCATCAAGCTGCTGGTCTATTTGCTGCGCTAACTCACGCGTTGGCACCATAATAAGCGCATTAATTTTGTGCTGCGAATATTCTTCTTTGCACAGCCTGTTGAGTATCGGCAACAGATAAGCGGCCGTTTTTCCCGTTCCCGTTTGTGCGCAGGCAATAATGTCTTTGCCTTCGAGTATCACAGGAATTGTTTTTTCCTGCACAGGAGTTGTTTCTTTAAAATTCATTGCTTTCAATCCTTCGAGCAATGATTCTTCTATATTTAATTCTTCAAATTTCATAATTTTATGTTTTTTGTCTTGAACCATGATTTTTCCAAGATTAAAAAGATTATCACGATTATTATTTTTAATCTTGGAAATTCTGAAAATCTTATTAAAATCCTGGTTCAAAACATGTTTTTACCAAAAGAAAGAGTTTTCATAAACACTTTCATTTCCAACGGCATCTTTTACCACTAATTTTAATTGGTGTCTTTTGTTCCGCCCTATTTCTTTGGCATTTAGTTTATATTGTATTCGGTTTGTCTTGGCGTCGCATTCAAACAATACCCATTTATCGTTGATATAGCCGTTAAAGCTGTCGATACCTGTTAGTTCGTCCGTTATTCTAAAAATCAGATTCGGATTTTTGGCGAAATTCGCGAAATTTACAGGCGTAATTCTCGGCGGAATTGTATCAACTTTAATTACATACCTGCCAAAATCTCTTGTTTTGAATGTAAAAATATTATCTTCATATTTGCCGACAAATACGCTTTGATTAATGCCTTGCGCATTTACCAACGCAGCATACAGTTTGGTGTCGTCTGCAAATGGTTTGGTTGTTTTTATGCCGATGTCAATTCGGTTATGCAACGGCACAAATTCCGAATGTATTTGATGAAAATCGGAATAATGATTTTCTGATGCAGACATTTCGTAATCGAAACAAATGTCGGTATAGAGCGAATTTTTAGGAATAGATACGCTGACATTGCTTGTTTCAAAAATATTGGCATCGCCGAAAGGCATTTTTATACCACAATGAGCAGGTTGTTCTATATCCATTTTTTCGCCTTTTATCACAAATGCAAAAGTAGAAAAATTTCCGTAAGCATCTGTCAACTTAAAGTTTACGTGATAATCGCGTTCTTCATCAATTGTTAAAATACCTTGGTCAACAAGCACGGGAAATACGTTCATAAAATTGCCCGTATCAACAAAGCACCGCATAATATAGTTTTTGTTTCGTCTTTGTTCTTCAAAATCAATAAAACTGAGAATATAACGGCTTTCGTCGGGGTGAAATGTTTCGTTCACATAACGAAATATTTCAACGTTATCCACTGTTAATTGTATGTCTTTAACGCCAAGCGTGTTATCTGCTTTGTCTGCGTAATCATACGCTCTTATTCCCAATCCGATTTTTCCCCACGCCTTTATCGTGGTAGGATTGGTAAAACGCGCAACGCCGTTGGCAGTGGTAAGTGCATATTTTTTTGCCAACGAACTGCCATCCAAACTTCCTTCGCCTGTTTGCGGATATACTTTCAGCATAAACATTCGCGGTTTCACATTGTCCGAAACGCCCATTTTGTAAATTAAGGGATCAATGTAATGTCCTGTTTCGGTGTTGCGGATTTCAAAATGAAGGTGTGGACCGCCCGAACCGCCCGTGTTTCCGCTGTAAGCAATTATTTCGCCTTGTTTTACAGGCACGTCTTCGGGATTCAAATAGATGTTGCACGCAAACACCTGATTTTTGTATTGATAAGCTTTTGTGATGTTGTCTATCAACGGGTTAAAACTTTCTAAGTGTGCATAAAGCGACATTTCGCCCGTCGTCGGGTGCGTTATGTACAACACATTTCCGTAGCCGGTACCCGACACGCCGATACGCGATACATAGCCGTCGGCAATGCTCATCACAGGTTTGTTGATAACTTGTTCGGTCTTGTAATCAACACCGGCGTGAAAATGGTTACGACGCAGCTCTGCAAAACCGCCGCTCAAAATTACTTCGTGCGACATCGGATTAATATACCCGTTTCCGTTTTGCGCAACGGAAAAATAAACGCAAAAAAGCGATAAAAGAAAGGTATATAGTAGTTTTTTCATACATTTGTCAAAAATTCACACAAAGGTACTTAAAAATCTTAAAAAGATATATATTTGCAACGAATAAAAATTCAAAAAATCTGTCATTCCGTGCTTGACACGGAATCTCCTAAAATAATGCAGAAGATTGCGGGTCAAGCCCGCAATGACAAAGAGTTTTTGAATTTTGAATCTTAAATTTTGAATCTTGAATTATGATAATTTTAGAAAATATTTCCCTTCTTCCTCACAATACTTTTGGGATTGATGCCTATTCCCGTTATTTTACTGAATATGAATCAGTGGAAGAATTGCAAGAAATATTAAAAAGCGATATCTTTCTGAATAATGAGTTTTTGCACATCGGTTCGGGAAGCAACTTGTTGTTTATCAACGATTTTGACGGTATAATCTTACACTCGAAAATAAAAGGTATCGAAGCGTTAAAAGAAACAAACGAATACATTTATTTCCGTGTGGGCGCAGGAGAAACGTGGGACGATTTTGTGCAGTTTGCCGTTGATAACGGTTACGGTAGTATCGAAAATTTATCGATTATTCCGGGCGAAGTAGGCGCATCGGCGGTGCAAAACATTGGTGCTTACGGCGTAGAAGTAAAAGATGTTATCGAGCAAGTCGAAACCATTGACCTAAAAACAAGGCAGCCAAAAGTTTTTACAAACGCCGAGTGCCAATTCAACTACCGTGATAGTATTTTTAAGCGCGAAAAAAAGAATCGATATGCTGTTACATACGTCATATTTCGATTGTCAAAAAAACCTATTTTTCATTTAGAATACGGAAATCTTGCGGAACAACTGAAAAAGGCGGAAACTAATTTGAAATCAATACGTTCATTGATTATAAAAGTTCGGGAAGAGAAACTGCCGGACCCGAAAAAAATTGGAAATGCCGGAAGTTTTTTTATGAATCCGATTGTTTCAAAAGAGCAATATCAAGAATTAAAAACAAAATATCCAGCGATACCCACCTACCCGATTTCGATTTTTCAAGTAAAAATTCCAGCAGGCTGGCTTATTGAGCAATGCGGTTGGAAAGGCAAATCGTATGGAAACGCAGGCGTTTACGAAAAACAGGCTTTAGTGCTTGTCAACAAGGGCGATGCCACAGGACAAGACGTAATGATGCTCGCAAATAAAATCACTGCATCAGTCAAAGACAAATTCGATATTGATATTTATCCTGAAGTAACGATTGTTGCGGAATAAACAAGTTTTTAGAGGCTAATATTTTCACTTAATTATTTAACAGCCAATTTATTATATTTATTTGTCGTACTCCGTCATAAGTGGGTTCTTCCGGATCGAGAGTTAGCAGATATTTTGGGAAATGGTTGTTGATTTTTGAAAATGGTGCAAGCTCTCGTTCCAACGTTTTTTGCTCTCTTACAGTTAATGAAACTTGATAATAGGCGATAAGTCCTTTATCGTCTTTGCAAATAAAATCACATTCTGTTTGCAAAACTTTTCCGATATAAATTTCTTTGTAACGTCGTTTTAGTTCTATAAAAACAAGATTTTCAAGCAAATGTCCACGATTTACTTGTGCATTTCTGCCTAAAATTGCAAGCAAAAAACCTGTATCTGCAACGTAAAATTTGTTGAGTGTTTGCAACATCTTTTTACCTTTAATATCGTAACGTAAAACTTTATTGAGCAAAAAACTATCTTCTAAAACCGACAAATAATTTTCTACTGTTTCGTTGTCAATCTTATTGCCATTGGCTGTTACAGTTTCGGCAATATTATTGGGAGACATTGTGCTTCCAATACAATCAAATATAAAATTTACAATATTTTCAAAATCAAACTTCGATTTTACTTTGTTGCGTTTGTAAATGTCTTTTTCTAAAATTGTCCGATAAACATTCGTCAAATATGGTGTAATTTCTTGCTCATTATTTAGTTGTAGAATGTTTGATACTTCGGGCATTCCGCCAAAATTAATGTAATCCTCAAAAATTTCCGCCTTACTTTTTGTAGAAATAGATGAAAATTCTTTAAACGACAACGGTAAAATGGGAATTTCAATGTATCTGCCTGTGAGCAAAGTGGCAAGTTCTGACGACAAAAACCACGCATTTGATCCCGTTATGTAAATGTCAATAAAATCTTTGACAAACAAACTGTCAATCAGTTTTTCAAATTCTGGCACCATTTGAATTTCGTCCAAAAAAACGTAATTTGTTGTGTTTTTATCTGCAAGCCGCATAATATAATCGTGTAAAACGTGGCGTTCCAAAAGCGCTTCGTTTTCCATTTCTTCGAGATTCAGATAAATTATGTTTCTTTCTACAACTCCACTGTTTTTCAATTCTTGTTGAAATTGTTTGAAAAGTGTTGTTTTTCCAACACGACGAAGTCCTGTAATTA
>Ga0082212_10003673_pt1 | contig 21615 bp, 22 predicted proteins | sample TergutNt197P3_FD_71548 | JGI IMG/M metagenome (GOLD analysis project Ga0082212, IMG submission 71548) | Neocapritermes taracua P3 segment gut microbial communities from Petit-Saut dam, French Guiana - Nt197 P3 | ecosystem: Host-associated > Arthropoda: Insects > Digestive system > Gut ... | reverse complement strand
TTAAAAGGGTAGTCCGACGCTAATTCCTTATAACATAAAGAATTAGTTAATGCCACCTCGGAGAATTGAACTCCAGACACGCAGATTTTCAGTCTGCTGCTCTACCAACTGAGCTAAGGTGGCTTTTACCAAATTATGGTCAAATTTTGCAGTTTTTTCAAAAAAAGTCAAGGTTTTTTGGTTAATACATTGAAAAAGTAACCTTTTTACACTATATTGGTTATTAATCATATATCGAATAAGGAGTTTATATGAAACTTAATAAGAAAATTGGTATTTTAATACTGCTTGTATGCCTTGCAGGGACAGCTTTTGGCCAATTTATAGAGGCTGAATGGATAGGTGAACCAGGCCATCCACTAAACCCTGCTATTGGGGAGTTCATTGATGCCATTAATGACTCAATCCCAAAAATCAAGCTTTTCCCGGACAATATGATTGGCAGCTTTGCAGATGCTTCTATATACGCAAGCCATGGCGGTACCCAGCGTGGTTACGGGGATTTTAAGGTTATGTCCCTCACCGTGGGGCCGGCAATTGGGTTAAAGGTCCCCGGCGATATCGTAAATATTATGAAAGACATCTTTAGCATGGACTTTAGCGACGCCAGCGCTGCATTTGACATTATAGACGGCTTATTGGACGGTGGGGACATGGTGCTGGGCGTTGGGGCAAACGTAAATGCCCAGTTGGGCATAAATGCCAAGTTTATCGTAGATGGGCTTTACCTAGGGCTAAGTTTCGGGTATTTCCCGGCATCCGGGCTGTCAAAAGTAGACGGGGTAGATTTTAGCATGTTGAACATCGGCGGCCTTGCCCGTTACAACATTATTAAGGGAATCGACGTTGGAGTTTTCCGGTGGAGGGGGCTTTCTCTAAGCGCCGGCTACTTATACCAGAAAACAGACCTTGGTTTAAATTTTGCAATGGATTTTTTAGATGGTGAAACCAATAGTGTTTATGACGTTATGCGAACTCCAAGCCTTAATTTTGACCTTGTTTCCCGTTCTTCTGTTATCCCCATAGAGGCAAATACCGCCATCCAGCTCTTGTGGTTCCTTAACATAAATATCGGCGGTGGGATAGACATTGCCTTTGGCAAGAACACTACCTCCATTGGGTTAAGTTCAGAAGTTTATGATGTAAGTGATACCAAAATTGGGACAATCGCAATAAATGCAGGCGGCGAAGCGAAAGTTACTACGTTTAACCCAAAAGTAATGGCAGGCGTAGGCTTTAAACTTGGCCCGGTTGTAATTGACATCCCGTTAACTTACTACTTTGCCAAAGGGAGCCACGGCCTTAGCGCCGGCGTAACTGTGGGCGCTGCGTTCTAAAGTAAGCTTTTTAAAAAACAGTCCGTCTGGCCATGTAATCTTTGATTATGTGGGCAGACGGTTTTTTTTACTCCGGTTTATCCGCAAGGTTAAAATAAAGCAGGACTTCGCCCAGGTTAATCCCCAGCCTTTTTGCTATAAGCTCCGGGGCAAAACCCGCTTTCTGGAGTTCCGCAATCCTTTCTTTTACCGGACGTGGTTTTATAGCCAGCTGTTCGCGGGATCTGGTAATGTTAAGCGGTTTTGCCTGCTCCATAACCGGGGGGGCGGCCGGTTTTTCTTCTTTCTGTACCTGTTTTTTTAACTCCAGCCTTTCAACCAGCGGCTTCTTGCTGATGTCGGAAAGAGCCTGTGCTTCAATTTTATGTTTTTCCAGTTCCCGGTTATATAACGCTATCCGCCTTTCAGCTTCGCTGCATATTTCCCGCAGAGCCTGAATCTTTTCTTCCAGTAACTGCAAATCCTGTTCGGTTTTTTCGTCTATGTCCGCTTCGAGCTGGTGAACTTCTTCCTGAAGCAGCTCCAGTATATAATCCGGGCTTGTCCTCCGCCTTACAAAACCCTTAAGGTATAAAAAAGCCAAAAACCACAACAAAAGGGCAATGGCAAACCCTATAAAAAAACCGTTTAACATTGTGTTCATTATATACTAATCAATATAAACATAAAACCATAACTTGCGCACTGAACACATCAAATCTCCAATATCAGTGAGGGGAGGGTTACCCGTTCATACCATGTCGAGGAACATTTTCCCTACGCATATTTTGATATGGCATCTTCCACACCTCTCCAAATGTTCTGAACAGGTTACCCTCCCCACACTGTCATGGCAACATTGGTTTCGATGTGTTCAGTGCGCAAGTTATGGTTTTAATGGTGGAAGTAAACTACCATCTGCCACAGAGTTTATTATACATTTTTGGTAATAATTGCTGGCTGAGGGGAGCGAGAGTGTCATGGCGGAGACTACTGGAATTCCTCGAAAAACAGACCAGCCTACAATAGGAGTATTATTGAAAAAAAGCCCAGTACCGGCGCAGAATATTTTTACAATTTATAACAGATCGGAAAAATATTCTGCCGAGGTATTGGGAGGCTGATTTTTCGAATTCTACAGGGTCGGAGCCAGGGCATTCTCGCTCCCCTTAGCCAGGAATACTATATTAAATTGTATAATAAACTCTGCGATAAATTGTGGTTTTTTATAAAGAAAGATCGATATTCATACCCAATGCAGGGTCGCGGATCGTGTCTTCGGCTTTGGTGCTTTCTTCTTTAGCTTCCGGGTGTCCGCCCTGGGGCGCCTCCTGGCCAGACTGGCCGCCATTTTCGTCGTTAATGGCTTCGGAGCCTTCGCCGGTGTCCTGGGCTTCGTTTACTGAACGTATTTTTTCGTCTGTTTGCTGCTGAACCTTAATGTGCTGAATAGACTGGAGCAGGGCGGCGCCTTCCCTTTGGGCCATGTTCTGCTTGCCGACTTTGTCAACCTGGGTAAATAAGGTTTGAAGGTCAAGAGGTGATATAGCCATCCGGTCCCTGCTTTGCTTCATCATCGGGCTCTTCGTACTTTGTTACACGAATCAGGCCGTTTTCCAGGATAAAGGTAACGGCGCGGTATTCGTTGCGTACATCCTCTTTGGCATCCCTAATAATAACTTTTGTACCCGGGAATACCTTAAAGGAAGAAGAAACCCTGCCGCGGGCTTTTAACGTATTTAAAAAAGTCTGTATTTTTTCAATTTCTTCCTTGGTTTTTGCAAGATCCCCTGTAAGCTCCTGGCGTTTGTCCATTAGTTCGTTCAGGTAGGCTTCTTTATCTTCCGGAAGGCTCTTACGCTGTTTCTTTATGTTGATAAGGGTTTGCATATTAAGCTGAATCTCTTCCAGTTGTTTTTCCTGGTCTTCCCTCTGCCCAATCAGGTTTTCGAGCCTTTCCTTGCTCTTTGGATCAAAGCCAACTTCGCAGATTGTTTCGGTGCCGCTTGTCGGGCTTCCTATACTCTTTGCATTAATTTCTTCTGTAGCACGCAGGCGCCCGCCAACAATGGAAGCGCGTTTGCCTTTGCATACAATGCGTTTAAAGGCATCTACCTGGGAATTAATAATACCATCGGAAACAACAACCATATTCCCTGCTTCCACGCGGGCGTTTTCTATAAACCGCGCCCAAATAGAACGGCCTGCCCGGATCATACCGCTGCTTCGCCCGGTAATACCCTGGTGTACAATAATATCGCCTTCTGCATCGAGCTCCGCTTTTTCTACAGTACCGTTTATTTCAATATTCCCGGCAGCCTTGACAGAATAACCGTCTTCCACACTGCCGTTCACAATCACCGTACCAAGGAAGATAATATTCCCGGTTTTAACATTTACGTTGCCGGAAACAGTATAAACCGGCTCAACATTGATCTTCCCGCCGGCAAGGATTACCTGTCCGTTCATATCCGATACAATTGTTGCCCCGTCATCTCCTTCATGGACATTTTTCCCAAGTGGTAACGGAAAATCCCGGCCATTTTTTGATGGGATTACTTTTCCGGTTACCGTGCGGCCTGTCGTCCCTTCTTCTGCCGGAACCTTCTTTGCAAGCGGCTGACCCTCTACCACGTTTTGAATAATGTTAAGGTCTTTAAAATCGACCCTGCCGCCGGAACCTTCCCGAAGCCTTACTTTGGTTTGGTCTGTTTCAAAGTTGTATTGAATATAGGAGTCGCGGCCGTCTGCAGGGCGGGTACCCATGGCTACGACAACGGGTTCCTTGTAACTGGGGTTATCGGCAAATTCGTTAAGTATCTGTTCATCGACGCCAAAGATAACCTTGTTGCTCCTTAAATAAGAAAGGTAGGTTTCCATGGGGATATCGCAGCCGCCAAGCCCCGGGGGGGAAACGGTAATTGACGCTTTCATTTCGTCGGCAGTAATGTCCACCTGAACCATGGCGTCGTTTGCATGAAGATGCTGAAAATCGCCGATACGCACATACATTCCCGCTTCGTCTTTAATGATCTGTTCGACCAGCTGTATATCGTAATCGGAGATGCCGCGCGCGGCAATAGCCTGGGTAACTGCAGGGGGGTGCACCTTCCGGCCCCGCTGTACCGGCGGGACAACTTTCAGGTAAACACCGTCGTGGAGAAGGTGCACGTACGCTTCCCCGTCCTTGTCCAGTGCAGCTTTTGCAGCCTCTTCCGCTTCTTCGGCTGCAGCTTCTTTTTCTTCTTCTATTGTTTGGGCAGTAACACGCTCGTATGCTTTGATTTTCCAGTTTTTTGCCCCGGTGCCAAGAAAGCCGGAAGACCCTTTTGTTAATACTTCGTATTCAATTTTACGGATTGGCAAATTAAGAAGCGTAGAAGCTTCTGCCACTGCGTCTTCCAGAGATGCGCCCTCTGCCTCTATGGACTTAATGCCTCTATCCCGCTCCAGGCGTTCTTTCATAGCATATTGAAGCTGGACAAAATCAACCATATTTCATTATCCCCAATTAAATTATCGGCATTTTTGCCCTGTATACTTCCAATTGAGGCAAATGTTACACAATGCCCTTTCGTACATTGGTTAGCCTGGACCGGAGGCGTAAAATAGCCTTGGTATGAAGCTGAGAAACCCGGGATTCGGTTACTTCCAGGACTTGGCCGATTTCTTTTAAGGTAAGGTCTTCGTAGTAGTAAAGCACCAGTATCTTTTTTTCTTTTTCGGGAAGGTCATTAATGGCGTTAATAATAACGCGCCTTATTTCTTCTTTTTCTACAATAACATCGGGATTAAGGCTGGATGGGGACTCAATGCCGTCGCCAATGGATACCTTGTCGTTGTCGTCCCCGGAAAACCACATATCGCTTAAGGAAAGAATCGAGGTGCTGGATATCCTCTGCATTACTTTCTGGTACTCGTTTTCGTCCATCCCCATGGATTGGGCTATTTCCTGATCGGTAGCTGTCCTGCCCAGCTGGGCTTCGAGGGCGCCGATAGCTTCTTCCACTTCCCTGGTTTTTTGCCTTACCGACCGGGGGACCCAGTCGATGGAGCGCAGTTCGTCAAAAATCGCCCCCCTAATCCGGGTAACGGCATACGTCTTGAATTTTACATTTTTATCCGGGTCGAATTTATCGATTGCGTCAAGGAGGCCAAAAACCCCAAACCCCACAAGGTCGTCAAACTCAACGCTATGGGGCATCCCAACTGCAACTTTACCGGCAACATATTTTACCAGGGGGGCGTACTGCTTAATAAAAGCCTCACGAATTCGGGGATCCCGCTTTTTCCGGTATTGTATCCAGAGTTCTTCTTCGGTTTTGTCTTCAATATCAGGCTCACGGGATTTTCCAGAACCCCAGAAAGTCTTCCCCATAGGCTACCCTTTCTCGTCTTTATTTAATACAGTCTTAATGGCCTGAGCCAGTTCTTTGGGGTTAAAATCACCTGCCATCTCCGATTTTCTCGAAGTTGATTTGGGCCGTCTTGGCTCGGAACTGTTATATCCGATTTCCCCTGTATTTACCACATCGGCAGCGCTTCCAGGTGTAGGCTCCGTTAAACTGTCCATATCGGGAAGGGTATCGCCAGATGCCGCCCTTCCTGCAATACCGCCGAAACCGCTTCCAAAGCCCTGCCCGTAGCCGGCATCTTCCAGTTCAGCGCCTATTTCCCCGGCTATATTATAACCTTCATTTCGCTCCTGATCTAGTGGCAATGGAGCAGCCCTTGGCGGGGCAGAGGGCCTTCCTGCAATATCATCGACCGACTCGGAACTATCCAGGGGGAATGCCCCGCTTACAGGGCCATCCCCAAGGCTAATATCTACCCTGGAACCGGAGACAGGGAACCCAAGGTCATCATCGCTGCCCCCCAGGAGCTCCGGGATATACTGTGCCAAAAGCCAAAATATAAGGCAGGAGAGGGCAAAAAAGACAACACCAAAAAGAAATGCCCGCAGGAGGAGTACCAGTATTCCGGCGCCGCTAAAAAGGCCGACCACAATAGAGATAACAAATGCTGCCCCGGCGGCAATCCCGCTTATTTTAAAATTAAACAAAGTTTAATTTTCCCCCTTAAACATCCGTTTAAATAATTTCCCAAAGCCCCCGTCGTCCAGGACTTCTATCTTGTCCATACGCCCAACAATATGCTGAACACATTGCGACGCTTTGCATTTGGGATCCACTACCATAAAAGGCTTTTGCCTTAACACAGCCTGGGTAACTGCAGAATCATCATAAATAAAACCAAGGTATTCAAGTTTAAGGTTAAGGAACTGGCTTGTTATGTTGATCATACGGTCGGCAATTTTGGCCGCTTCGGCGGCATTCTTTACCCGGTTTACTACCAGCTTTAGCCCCATGTTAAGGTTATTAATTTCTGTTGCAATAATTTTTATTATCCCGTAAGCATCGGTAATTGCCGTCGGCTCCGGTGTTGTAATAATAACTGAATCGTCGGCTGCGGCAACAAAGTCCAAAACATTGCTGGAAACGCCCGCCGATGTATCGATAATAACAATATCTGCCGACGAAAGAGTGCTTAACTCATCAATAAAGTACTGGCGCTCCGCATCGTTAAGGTTGGCAATTTTGGAAAACCCGGAAGCACCGGCAACAATGGAAATTCCATATTCAGTCTCGACAATGACTTCCTTCATTGTTTTCTGCTTGCGGATTACATGATAAAGGTTAAACTTGGGGATCATGTTGAGCATAACATTAACATTTGCCAGCCCAAGGTCTGCGTCCATAACAATAACTTTTCGCCCTGTCCTGGCATAGGCAAGGGCAAGGTTAACCGAGACATTTGTTTTTCCAACACCGCCCTTGCCGGAAGTAACGGTAATAATCCGGGTCTTCTTGGCTTCTTTTGCCGTAGAAGTTTTTTCATACCCGGTGTTTTTATTTCTCATCATCTCACGCAGTTTTTCTGCCTGATCTTCCATTCCTGTACCCCTATTTTAGGATGCGCTCAGCTAACACCTGGCGTATCCCGAAAGTAATCAACCAGAGAATTCCGGTCTACGGTAAAACCTTCCAGGTTTATTAATAATCGGATAACAGTTGCCCGTTCAATATCCGATGGCACCGTTTGCCCGGTAGTTATAAAGGAAATACTTTTATTTTCTTCTGCCAGGACGCTGATTACGTTTCCTGCCTTTTCAGTTTCGTCCAGTTTTGTAATAATTACCGATTTATATTTAAAGGGTTCGTATTGTTTAAGTATGTCCCTTATGTCCCCGGCTTTGGTCGATGCCTGAACACAAAGATGGAACTCTGTTTTTGCAGGGCAGGCATCCAAAATGGCTTTCATTTCCCCCAGTTCGGCATAATTCCGCGGGCTTCTGCCAATGGTATCGATTAAAATAAAATCAACTTCCTGTTTATACAGCGCCAGCACTTTTTTTAAGCCCTCGTGATCGTCAACAACGCTAACGGGGATATTCATCCATTCCCCGTATTTTTCCAGCTGATACTCCGCCCCAATACGGTACCTGTCCAGGGTAATAAGCCTAACCTGTTTTCCCCAATCTATGCGGCCTTCCTGTTCACCCTCCAGTTCCCCAAAAAGTGTCGCAAGTTTTACCAGTGTAGTAGTTTTGCCGACCCCCGGAGGGCCCAGCAGAACAATAACCCGCGGTTTCTTTTTTCCCTGGATTGGTGCCTCGCTCTCTTCATAAATGGAAATTTTTTCGCCAATCCATTGAATTACACGTTTTTGGATATCTTCATATTCATCCAGTTCTGTAAGGGCAAATTCTTTCCTTGCCCTGTTGGTTATTGCATTTGTAAACGAAACAGTAAAATCATTATACAGCATATCTTCTTCCAGCCTTTGTATGGATGGATGATTGCCGTTTTCGCTCCCGGAATATTTTTTTATAGGTGCAGAGGAAATTGATTCGTCAACTTTTTCGTTTAAACTGCGGACCGTATCGCCAATTTTGGCAATCTCCCTTAATACCGCCTGCATGGAAATTTCATTCGAAGCCGGCGGCACAGCTTTACCTACCGCAGCCAATACCTGCCGCTTGGATGTTTCCAGATCAACCGGTATAGAAGGGGCATAACCATAGGTCCCTGTCATTTCTATCTCTTCATGGCTCCCCATGCCCAGTAAGCCGCCTTTCCGCACCCTCCGCTCAATAAGGACTTTGGCTTCTTTCCCGTATTTCGCCCTTATGCGATCCATGCATTCACTGTAGCTACGTGCCTGTTCGGTAAAATACGGCATTTTTAGTTATTTACCTCGCTCTCTATTTTTATCTCCCCAACTGCTTCTACATTTATTTCGTTAACAATTTCCGGGACAGAAAGGACAACCAGTTCGGGAAGCTCCCTGGATGTGGAAGATTTAACAAGGAAGCGCGCCGCTTCGGAACAGAGTATAATAGGGAGCCAGCCCTGTTCCTGTACTGCTGTTATTGCCCGCGACAGAGCCTTAATCCAGCCGCTCTGAACAGGCGGGTCGAGGGCAGATATAATACCGGAAGCAGTTTCCACTTTGCTGTCGATAATTTTCTGTTCCAAAGCAGGGTCTATGGTAAGTACACGCAGGAGTTTTTCGGAATCGGCATACTGGAGGCAAAGCTGGCGCGCCAAAGCCTGCCGTGCTTTTTCTGTTAGGAGCTGCATGTCTTTTGTAACAGGCCCGTAATCTGCCAGCGCTTCCAGAATGGCAGTCATATTCCGGATAGAAACCTGTTCCTTTAAAAGGTTCTGGACAACTTTCTGTATCTGCCCCAGTGTAAGGCTTTTAAGGGCTTCTTCGATAACCGCCGGGTATTCTTTCTTAAGCGCATCAAGAATTGCCTGCATTTCCTGCCGCCCAAGAATTTCTGCCGAATGGTGTTTAATAATTTCCGTTAAGTGCGTTGCGATAATTGATGGAGGGTCAACCACCGTATAGCCTGCGCGTTCTGCTTCTTCGCGCCGGTCGGCAGAAACCCACAGGGCAGGCAAACCAAAAGCCGGGTCCCGTGTTTTTTCGCCGGGCAGCTCTTCCTTTACCCCGCCGGGGTTTATGCATAGAAAATGCTCCATGCGGATTTTCCCGCGGCCCACATCGACGCCTTTTATTTTAAGGCAGTATTCGCTGGGCTCCAGCCGCATATTGTCGATTATCCTGATGCGGGGAATTACAAGGCCAAGGTCAAGCGCCGATTCGCGGCGTACACGCTGCACCCGTTCCAGGAGTTCCGCCCCCTTGTCGCGGTCTACCAGCGGGATAAGGCCGTAACCCAATTCCAGCGACAGCGGGTCAAGCGGCACAACCGGGGACATTTCCGCCGCTTCTTCCCGGGGCTTGCTAATTTCCGCCGCTTTGGTTGCCGCCGCCGCAAAATCGCGCTTCTTTTTCCGCGTAAGGCGGACGGCAACAATTCCCAGCATAAGAGCCATAGGAATAAGTACATACCAGGGAAAACCGGGGATGAGGGAAAAAACCAAAAGCACCCCGGCGCCGATCCCGTATATTCTGGCGTCCCGGGAAAATTCCCTGGTAACATCTTCGCCAAAGGTGCCGTCCGATACAGAGCGCGTTACAATAATACCCGTAGCGGTGGACACAAGCAGGGCAGGAAGCTGCGACAAAAGACCATCGCCTATGGAGAAGGAAATATAGGTTCCCAGTGCAGCATTTATTGTCTCACTATGGATTACCGTACCTATAATAATGCCGCCAATAATATTTACAACAGTTATAAGTATACCAACTTTAACATTACCGGAAATAAATTTACTGGAACCGTCCATTGCGCCGTAAAAATCCACTTCGCGCTGTAGATCGTTTTTCCTTTTTATTGATTCCTCTTCGCTAATAGCCCCGGAATTATACTCTGCCTCGATAGCCATTTGTTTTCCCGGCAAGGCATCCAGGGTAAAGCGGGCTGCGACTTCTGCTATACGGGTTGCCCCTTTGGTAATTACAACTGCCTGTACGGCAATAATTACGATAAAAATAACAAACCCGACAACCAGGCCCTCGGTCCCGCTGGAGCCGACCACAAAGGAAGAAAAAGCCCTAACCATACGGCCGTCAAACCTTGCGCCCCGTGTAAGAATCAGGCGGGTAGAAGAAACGTTAACGGTAAGCCCAAAAACGGTAGAGACAAGAAGTACCGAGGGGAACGAAGAAAAATCTGTGGCTTTTCTGGTGTAAAGCACAATAAGGAGTATAAGGAGCGCGAGAATCAGGTTAAAGGCCATAAGCGCGTCAAGCAGCGGTGTGGGCAAAGGTATGATCATAACCATAACAACTGCGACTACAGCAATTGCAATAGCTATATCGGTGCGGTTTCCAAAAAATCCCGCCAGGGACCGCCCCGGCGCCGGCCTTGCGTCAGCCATTACGTTTCCTTCCTCCTAACTGATGATCTGCATCAAGTTATTCATAGCTTAACTACGCCCTCAAGCCATCAACACGGCGGCGCTCATCATCAAGCTGCCTGACCCTGGCCAGGATTTGCGCTATTGCTTCCCAGTATATTACCGGCACAGCCTGGCCAATCTCGACTTCTGCATAAAGCGCCCTGGCCAGGGGCTTATTTTCGATAAGCGGCACATCGTTATCCTGCGCTATGTTTCGTATACGGAATGCCATTTCATCGGCGCCTTTCGCTGTAAGAAGCGGGGCGGCCATTGTTGTTTCATCATACTCCAGCGCCGCTGCAAAGTGGGTAGGGTTAGTTATTACAACATCTGCCTTTGCGACATTTACCGACATATTCCGGCTCATAAACTCCCTCATACGCCGCTGAATCCGCGCCCGTATATGGGGATCGCCTTCGTACATTTTCCGTTCTTCTTTTACTTCCTGGCGGGTCATTTTTAACGATTCCCTGAACTGCCAGCGCTGGAAAATCATATCCGGAATGGAAAGGAAGAGAAGGAGTATCGCGCAAATAATTAAGAGCTGGGCTGCCAGCGAAGACACTTTGGTAAAACCAAACCATAGATTTGCATGCTGAAGATTTGCAAGCTCGTGAATATTACTTTTAATAAGTACAAAAGCGACAGTACCGATAATCGCCATTTTTACTATGGATTTAAAAAAATTAAAAACCCCTTCCATGGAAAACAGGGTCCTCTGGAAATAACGGCCAAAACGGGGGACAACTTTGGAAAAATCCGGCGTAAGGGGCTTGGTCGTAAAAAGAAAGCCTACCTGGATCATGTTGGAAAAAATCGCAGCAACCATACCCGAAAGCACAATGGGCAGCGCAAGTTTGGCAAAGTATTGAAAAAACACCCCTGCAGCAATACCGTCTGTTACGCTGAATTCATGGACCCGCGTAAAATAAAACCGGAGCATTTCCATACAGGTCCGCAGTATGTACCGCGCCAAAAACAAAATTGCCATAGCGGGGAAAAGCAAACCCAAAGCCCCTATAAGTTCCTGGCTCTTGGCAACGCGCCCCTCTTCCCGCGCCTTGCGTATTTTATGCTCGGTAGGTTCCTCGGTGCGCCCTTCGTCCTCTGCCGCAAACCACTGGAGATCGATTAGTGGGTAGTGGGTAGTAGGTAGTGGGTAGTATTTCTGATCACTAATCACTAACCACTGTCCCCTAATCACTAACCACTGTCCCCTAACCACTAACCACTGATCACTAACCACTAACCACTGATCTTTCATACAGTGCCTCCCATGACACGCTGGCCTATCTCTATATATAGGTCATGCAGTGTGGTAAAGCCTGCGTCAATTACACGTCCAAAAGCCTGTACCATAAAAGGCATTACGGCAAAGATAAGAATAAAAGCGACAGTAATGGAGATGGGAAAACCTTCGGTAAGGATATTGATTTGCGGGGCTGCTTTGGAAATAAGCCCTGTCGATAACGAGCAAAGAAACAATGTCCCAAGTATGGGAAGGGAAATAATCATGGCATCCAGAAAAAGCTTGGAGAGGCCAACGAGGAACATGTTTACCACATCTTCGCGCCCCGCAGCCAGGGATGCTATGTTTATTGACTGAACAGAGCGCCAGAAGCCGCCCAGGAAGAGTTCGCGGAAACCATTCATCGAAAGAAAGACCATCATGGCGACAAGGTTAAGGTATTGACCCATAAGCGGGTTTTCTGTCTGCGACAGGGGATCCATTGTTTCTGCAGCAGAGAAACCCATGGGGAGCGAGAAAAACTGCCCTGCCGTGGAAAAGGCAGAAAAGATCATCGTAATAAAAAAACCCATGATAATACCAATGATTGCCTCCCCTGCAAGCAGGAGCAAAAAACCAAACGAAAACAGTTCTATACCCTGTGTGTTTATTGCCTGGGTGGAAGGGAACGCCGCATAAGCCGCAAAACCAGCCAGGGCAACACGGGCAACCTGGGGGTTTGCTTCTGCGGAAAGCAGCGGCGCTGTTTCTATTAAGGCAAGCGCCCTGGCAGCAAGGAGGAGGAATAAAGGCGCAGCAGCAAGCATTTCCCTAATCATACAAACCCTTTAACGTACTATCTCCGGAATCATGCTGAATACCCGCTGGGTAAAATTCGACAATGACGTAAACATCCAGCCGCCCAAAAACCCAAGAATTAAAAGTATCGCAAAAACTTTGGGGACAAAAGTAAGTGTCTGCTCCTGGATCGATGTAGTTGCCTGCAGTATTGCTATTACAAGCCCTACCACCATCGCAGTAAGCAAAAGCGGGGAAGCGAGAAAAAGCACCTGCAGTATACCTTCGCGAAGTAAAGATGTTGCCTGGCCCAGCGTCACTTCTTAGCCTCCCTATACAAATGAACGGACTATCGAATCCGTTAAAAGCCTCCAGCCGTCAACCAGAATAAACAGTATCAGCTTAAACGGCATGGAGATCATAACAGGCGGCAGCATGATCATGCCCATGGACATAAGGGCGCTTGCCACCACCATATCAATTACAATAAAAGGTATAAAAAGATATATCCCTATCCAAAAAGCCTTGGTTAATTCGCTTAGTATAAATGCGGGAATAAGCACATAGGTTGGTACATCCGCCGGGGACTGGGGCCTGTCCAATCCGCGCATTGCCATAAAAAGCTGGATGTTTTCCCTGCCCGACGCACCCTGCATCTGCCGGAACATAAAGAGCCGGAGCGGCCCTTCCGCTTCCCGGAAAGCCTGCTCGACATTTATGTTCCCCTGCGACAGCGGCCGGAAAGAATTCTGGTAAACCTGATCAAAGGTAGGCCACATTATAAAAAGGGTAAGGAATAAACTTATCCCCAGGATAACCTGATTCGGCGGTACCTGCTGGAGGGACAGCGCCCTTTTAATAAAATCCAGCACAATAGAAACCCGCAGGAAACTTGTCATAAGGATAATAATGCTTGGCGCAAGAGAAAGGACTGTAAGCAGCAAAAGAAGCTGAAGCGAAAAAGCAACTTCCTGGTTATTCTCGGGGTTCCGCACAGTTATATCGATAAAAGGAATTGTCCCTGCATCTGTCCCCAGTATCCCCATCGTCCCCCGTTCGGCGCTGCCCCCACTTAGCGAACCAGGCAGCGGCTCTACATCCTGCTGTGCAAAAAGAGGCAGGGCAAAAAGAGTAAATAGCAAAACCAGCAATGTTATTTTACGCACCCTAAAACCTCTTAAACTGTTCCCGCCGCGAGCGCATTTTTTCCAGACGGTCTTTTTCTTTTGCCGAAAGCCCCCCGGAAAATTTTTTAACAAGAGCCTGAAAATTAAAAACTTCGGGTGTTTCCGCTTTTTGCCTGGAAGCGTCCAGCGCCATTGCATCTACCGCTTCCTGGTCGCCTATGGCCGCAATATGGTGCACCCCCCCCTCGCCCGAACCGACAAGCCAGGCTTCCTTGCCGACAGAAACTACATGGACATAGCGCCCGTTTCCCAAATGTGTCGAGGCAAGAATTTTAAGGTGGGGATTTTGTTCAATCTGCGGTTTCCCCATGCGCTTCAAAAAACGCACGATAAGGTAGATAACCCCGGCGACCAGCGCAAGAACCAGCACCATGCGCAGTATTGCAAAAATAGACGATGCGCCGCCGGAAGCAATACCGCCGCCTGCCGGGGCAGTTTCGTCAAAAAAATTAAGTCCTTCTTCTGCCGCCCTGGACTCGGCTGTACCCGGCCCCTGTGCCGCAGTGCCTTCCGCTTCTGCGCCGGCATTACCGGTTACGGTTACAGGATCTACATTTGGATCATCTGTTTGAGAAAAAATACATAATGGCAAAAGCGCAATAATAACTGCGGCAGCAAAAAGACGTTTCAGTTTTCCCCTCCCAAGTTAAACTGTTTACCAGGTTAAAGTTTTATTGTTCCGAAGACATCCTTTCCATTGGGGAAACAATTTCGGTTACGCGGACACCGAAATTTTCATCAATAACAACTACTTCGCCTTTGGCTATCAACTTATGGTTTACCAGTATGTCTACCGGTTCACCTGCCAGTTTATCCAACTCTATAATTGTACCTTCCCCCATCCCGAGGATTTCTTTAATTAACTTCCTGGTGCGGCCCAATTCGACGGTCATTTCCATGTACACGTCCATGATAAGGCCGATATTGCCCTGCTCCTGGGCTGTTGGCTGTGGCATTAGATTAGGAAACTGAACTGATTGCACACTGGCACCTCCCATTCCCATGGCGCCCATTCCCGGCATCCCCATGGACATTCCGCCCATAGCAGGCATCCCGCCCATGGCAGGCATCCCGCCGCCCATGCTTAGATTCGGCATGGCGCCCATATCCATTCCGGCAAAAGCCGGCTGTGCCGAAGCGCCCCCGCTGTTTTTTGCATTAAGTTCCTGGGCAATATCCTGCGAAACCGAAGGGCCGAATATTTCCCACAGCTGGTGCGTCCTGCCGTCCCCCAGGTTTAACTGGTAATTGGCGCACATAAATGTCCCGCCGGGCAGGGCTACTACAGCTTTGGCAACATTCGCCGCTTCCGGCGCAACGGCAGCAATGGATTTGTTCCCTGTTTTATCGGTAAGGGCGGTAATCTGGGAGCCAACCATCTGCGAAACAACTTCGCCCAAAACCGACATTGCCATTGCATCCAGCTCAATGTTTTCTTCTTTATTCATAAGCGCAGCAATGGCTTTTGCGGTATCTTCTGCAAATATAAAACTGTGTTCCCCCGGGAAACCGGAATTAAAATCCGCTTTTATCGCGGTTACCATATCGGGCAGCTGCGCAAGCAGGTCTTCCCGCGCCATGGGGACAACATTGGGGCCCCTAAAAGAGACATCGTTCCCTGTTAACATCGACAGGTTAGACGACTGCGCGTCTATTGTGCTGGCAAGGAAACCCTGTATCGCCTTACGTTCGTCCTCCGATCCGGCTGCAACAGCTGCTGCCGGCGCAGGGGTAGGTGAACCAAGAGCCGAAGAATCAACACCCGCTAACAGGGCATCTATTTCATCCTGAGAAAGAGCGCCGTCACTCATAAAGCCTCCCCTCTACTTAATTTCATAACTCCTCCCCTTCTGACGCAAGTTCTTCAAATTCTTCCTGTTCAAGTTCTGCGGTCTTTTTAATAACCTGGACAGCCATTTTTTTCCCGATTACACCGGGCTGGCACAGGAATTTTTTCTTGTTTCCGACATTAAGCGCAAATGGCTCCCCAACCTGTACATTGTAAAGCCGGACCACATCGCCGGTCCGTAAAGAAAGCACATCGCGCACTGGAATATCTATTCTTCCTATTTCCGCTACTATATTAACATCGACGGTAGAAAGCTTGTCCTTTAACAGGGCCAGGTTCTCCGTAGTCGTGGTGCGCCGCGCAGACGAGTACCAGAACTGCACCGAAAGCTTGTTTACTATTGGCTCTATGGTCAGGTACGGTATGCAGAAGTTCATCATCCCTTCCACGTCCCCAACTTTCGTCTCCAGCGTCACCAGCACCACCATGTCCGTCGGCGGCACTATCTGCGCAAACTGCGGGTTCGTGTCTATCTGCCCCAGACGAGGACGCAGGTCTATTACCTGGGTCCACGCCTCGCGCAGGTTACCCAGTATCCTTACGATTATCCCCTCCATTACAGCGCTCTCTATGTCCGTAAGCTCGTGCTGGCTCTTCGTCCCCTCGCCCGTGCCGCCAAACAAACGGTCGATGATGGAAAACGTTACCGCCGGGTCGATTTCCAGGATGGCGTTTCCCTTGAGGGGGTCCATGTTGATGATCGCCAGCGTCGTTGGCGTGGGTATGGAGCGGATAAACTCCTCGTAGGTAAGCTGGTCCACAGACGCGACATGGACATGAACCATGGAGCGCAGCTGGGCCGAAAGGCTTGTGGTGGTAAGCCGGGCAAAGGTCTCGTGCATGATCGAGACGGTACGTATCTGTTCCTTGGAGAATTTGTCGGGCCGCTTAAAGTCGTAGATCTTTATCTTGCGGGTGTCGGCGGCAGGCTTAAAGACCTCCGGCTCGGTGTCCCCGGCATTGATTGCGGTTAATAGCTGGTCTATTTCGTCCTGGGACAGTACTTCGGTCAATTATATTTCCATTACATCAAGCTTGTTAAATAAAATCCCCCGTACTTTGGCTGTATCCAAATACCGGTTATTAAGGATTTCCCGAATTTCCTGTTTTAGCCTGTCTTCGTTTTCCGGCGTTAAATCCGAATAGTACTTGCTGGCAAAGTAATTCCTGGTAAAGTCCCGCAGCTGGTTTACCCGCCCGGTAAGCTCGGTCTGGGCAGCATTGTTGTTCAGGTCATACTCAATCAGCATATCGACAACTACCGTGTGGGATTGATCCCGTGTCCGGGTATTAAGCTGTCCTATAAGGGTAAAAGTGGAAAACTGGGGTCTTGTCCCTATATATTCAGAGGTCGGATCCAAAACAGTTTGAGCTTCGCCGCGGCTATTAAGGATTTTATAGGTTATTACAGCGACAGTAACGATAAAAATGAGCGCCCCAAGGCCTATGGCAACGAATTTTAACAAATTCGGCAATAAACCACCGAGCCCTTTACGTTTTTTACCCCCGCCTTCTACGCCGGATACATCCTCGCCGCCTAGATCCAGGGCATCATCATCACCCATTCTGGTACCTCCCAACTCCCAGAGGCTTTTTCCTGAGAGCAGAAAAAGCCTCCATAATTATACACAATATTAACAATTGGCACAAGTAGTTTGTACTATATTGTATTTTATTATACAATTATCGGAAAATAGCGAAGTAAAATGTAGAGAGCAGCAGTGATATTAGGACTGTATCAAAATGATACACTATTTATTGCTTCTGAGATTAGAAATTCCTGGTATACTAACGGGGTGAACCTTATAAAACAGCTTTTTCATACGATCATAATCATCTTCTTTCTTGTATGCTGTGCGGGCAGGGAAGTGCCAGCCCAGACGCCAGATGGAAAAAACAGCGCAGCAAACACAGCGGGGGAACCTGCCAAAATTAAAGAGAAAGTGTCCAGGGTGCTTAAAGCGGCGGAAATACCTGCCAGGCTTGGGAAAAACATCGAAGAAAGCGTCAACAACCCGGACAGCAATCTGTTTCTTGGTATGCTGGGCAGGATCGTGAACGATAATGACAAATACCTGCGCATACTTGTGGATAAACAGCATGCATTGGGCGCGGATTATGAACCGGCAGACTTAATCCCACTACAATACAAGAGTTACCGGGCAGGAATAACCGACCCGATGATGCTAAGGCAAAAAGCAGAGGCAGCGCTGGAAGAGATGGCGGCTGCAGCCAGGGCTTCGGGGTTCAACCTGGTTGTTTCTTCGGCCTACCGTTCCTGGGAATACCAGGTTGGCTCTTTTGATCGCTGGACAGCCCGGCTTGGCCTTGAACAGGCGGAACGTGTTTCCGCCAGAGCAGGCCACAGCCAGCACCAGTTGGGTCTTGTTGCAGATTTTGGCGCTATCAACAACAACTTTGCCGATAGCGCCGTAGGTAAATGGATAGCGGCCAATGCAGGGCGTTTCGGTTTCTCCCTGTCATACCCACAAGGGTACGAAGAAATTACCGGGTATGCCTGGGAAAGCTGGCATTACCGCTATGTTGGAACAGAGCTGGTTAATTTTATCGATTCATGGTTCGACGGGATTCAGCAGTACGCTTTACGTTTTATCCATGAATGGGAAAATGATTAAATTTACCAATTACCGCCGGAACGGCGGGGTTTGTCCATTGCTTCATTCACTCTGAGCTGGCGGCCATCATACTCCTTACCGTTAGTCCCGGTAATGGCTGCGGCAGCTTCTTCATCGGTTCCCATTTCTATAAATCCGAACCCTTTTGAATTGCCCGACTCACGGTCAAAGATGATTTTGACAGACGCGACAGTACCAAAGCCGGAAAACAGGTTCCTAAGCCCGTCTTCGGTGGTGTTGTACGAAAGATTACCGACATACAATTTCTTAGCCATAGAAAAAAAATCCTTCTCCCGGATTGATACGCCTGCGGCATACCGGGCCTCCGGGTAAGCCAAATCTCCGGCCATTATAAAACGACCACTTGAACAGTACCCTTTTTTCCCCTTGCCGTCAAGTAAGGATTGTTCTATTATTCGCCTATGTTCAGGTTTTTATCAAAATATTCATATTTTTGTATCTTTTTTTCAATAATGCTGGTTTTCCCGGTTTTTGGGCAAAGAACCAGTAACCGCCGGGATGCACCCCAGGGCCAGGCGCCAAACCAGACCCAGTCGCCAAATCAGGCCCAAATCCCGCCTCAGCAGGACGCGGAGCGGGTAATGAGGGCCCACGCAGCCGCCTTCCCCGAAGCCATAAGCCGGGTCGAGTACAGGGACGGGGACTGGGCAGTGCTGCTGCGGGGAAAATGGTTTTACTATGCGGAAAGCCGCTTTTTGCCGGAAACGGAGCGGAAAAATATTAATTCCTGGGCACGCCAGTCGTTTTACGGCTACCCCGCCGAACTCCCCCCTTTTAAAGAGCCGGAAGGGGAGCAGGCGGAAAGGTTCCGGAACCTGCTGTCCAACCGCAGGGCAAACCCGCCCAAACGGAACCCCGAGTTTTACGACACATTGTGGCAGGCGGGCACCGAAAGGGAAGCCGCCTCCAATATGGTACGCATCGCCTTTTTTGGGAAGCGGTTTGACGTCCATAAAGACCTACAAGCCCGTCTTGTAAAAATCGACGCCCTGGTAATGGAAGCTGCAAAAACCGACCCGGAAATACGGGACTTCATTAACAACATTGGCACTATTGGCGCTTTTAGCTGGCGAAACGTGGCCGCGACGGTAAGCCGCAGTTATCATTCTTACGGGATAGCCATCGACATACTGCCAAAAAACCTGCGGGGGCTTGCGACATACTGGCAATGGACTTCTGACGCCAATAACCAGGAATGGTATAAAGTCCCCTACGAAAAACGCTACCACCCACCCATGGCAGTCGTAAAAATTTTTGAACGGTACGGGTTTTGCTGGGGCGGCAAATGGCCCCTTTTCGATACCATGCATTTTGAATACCGGCCCGAGATTATGATACTATATGGAATGAAGGTAGAAAATTAAATGGCAAAAAAAACAATCACTGTAACACAGCCCGAGCATACCCATGTAATTTCTGTCCTGGTAGAAAACCGTGCAGGCACACTAAGCAGGGTTTCGGGCCTTTTTGCCCGCAGGGGCTTTAATATTGACAGCCTGACTGTCGGCGAAACCACCGATCCTGCCATCTCCCGCATGACTATTGCCGTTACCGGCGACGATGCCGTACTGGAACAGATAATTAAACAATTGGGTAAACTTGTGGATGTAATCGCCGTACGCGAACTGGAAAGATCTTCCTGTATGCGCCGGGAAATTATGCTGGTAAAAACAGGCGCCGACGAAAAAACCAGGCCGGCGGTAATCCAGATTGCAGGGATTTTCCGATCCAGGGTTATTGATGTTTCCGCTTCAACAATAACTATCGAAGCAACAGGGGATACGGAAAAACTAAACGGATTGCTTATGCTTCTTTCCCCGTACAAAATCCTGGAACTGGCCAGGACAGGGCTTGTCGCACTGGAACGCGGCGACAAAGCGCTGTCTGTTCATGATCATGAGTAATAGGATAATATATGCCGCGTAAAACAGCCACTACCAGAAGGATAATGGTACTCGATACAACCCTGCGGGACGGCGAACAGGCGCCGCTGTGCTCGATGAACTCCGGGGAAAAGATAGAAGTTGCCCGCAAACTCGAAAAACTTGGCGTAGATGTGATCGAAGCGGGGTTCCCCGCATCCAGCCCCGGCGACCTGGAATCGGTCCGGGGCATTGCCGCTGTAATTAAGGACTGTGCCGTCGCAGGGCTTTGCCGCGCACTGGAAAAAGATATTGACGCGGGCTGGGCAGCGCTTAAAAAAGCAGCCGGGCCGCGGCTCCATGTGTTTATAGCAACAAGCCCCATTCACATGAAGTGGAAACTTAAAATGACGAAGGAAGATGTGCTCAAACAGGCAGTTGCCGCAGTGCGCTATGCAAAAAAATTCTGCGGCGACGTTGAGTTTTCCGCAGAAGACGCTTTCCGCAGCGACCCCGCTTTTTTATGCAGGGTATTTAGTGAAGTTATAAAAGCCGGCGCACTTACCGTGGGTTTTCCCGATACGGTGGGTTATGCCCTGCCGGATGAATTTGGGAATTGTATTGATTATATAAGGAAAAATACCCCCGGGATCGAAAGGGCCAGGCTCGCGGTACATTGCCACAACGACCTGGGGCTTGCAGTTGCCAATAGTTTAGCGGGGATTGCGGCAGGCGCGGATCAGGTTGAATGTACGATTAATGGCATTGGGGAGCGCGCGGGAAACGCTTCGCTGGAAGAAATTGTTATGTCGATGCAGGTGCGCAGGGATCTGCTTAATACGGAAACAAGGATAGACACAACACAAATCCACAGTACCAGCCGCCTTGTTAGCCAGGTAACGGGGATTAAAGTGCAGCCCAACAAGGCGATTGTCGGGGAAAACGCTTTTGTCCACGAAGCCGGCATTCACCAGCACGGGGTAATAACGAAGCGGGAAACCTACGAAATAATGACGCCCGAATCGGTGGGGGTTCCCAGAAACCAAATGGCGGTTGGCAAACATTCAGGCCGTCATGCCTTTGAAGAACGCCTTAAACATTTGGGGTTTAATGTTGATAACGAAACCCTGGAAAAGATTTTTGCCGAATTCAAACTGCTTGCCGATAAAAAGAAAATCGTTAACAACCGCGACATCGAAGCGCTTGCCAGGGGCGCTTCCGCAACAACGCCGGAAACGTGGATACTCGATCACTGGGCGGTAAACACGGGGAGCGCGCTCGGAGCAACCGGCGCCATTCGGCTGAAACACAAGGACGGCAAATCAAAAAAATGTGTTTCCA
>Ga0082212_10003672_pt1 | contig 21618 bp, 14 predicted proteins | sample TergutNt197P3_FD_71548 | JGI IMG/M metagenome (GOLD analysis project Ga0082212, IMG submission 71548) | Neocapritermes taracua P3 segment gut microbial communities from Petit-Saut dam, French Guiana - Nt197 P3 | ecosystem: Host-associated > Arthropoda: Insects > Digestive system > Gut ... | reverse complement strand
TAAAGCCGGTTTTGCGTTTGGATTGGATAATCCGAGTATCATGCCTTTTTTGGAAAACTCCGAAAGCAGAAAATACAGGGAAGAAATATTAAATGCCTATTTAGACAGATGTAACAATAACAATGAATTTGATAATAAATCCATTGTAAGTGAATTGGTGGAATTAAGACTTAAAAAGGCCCGGATAATGGGTTTTGAAAACTTTGCCCAATATCAGTTGCAAGATAAAATGGCAAAAACGCCCGAAGCCGTATATGAATTATTAGACCAGTTATGGACTCCCGCTCTGAATGCGGCAAAAAAAGAAGCGGCGGATATGGAAGAAATTATAAAAGACAATCATATCCCTATAACCTTAGAATCATACGATTGGCGGTTCTTTTTTGAACAGTCAAGGAAAAGGAATTTCGATTTAAGCGATGCTCAATTAAGACCTTATTTCAAACTTGAAAATGTGAGGGAAGGCATTTTTTATGTTTGTAAACAGTTGTTTGGAATTACGTTTACACCGTTAAACAATGTTCCCTTACCGCATCATGAAGCCGCCGCCTGGTTGTGTAAAGATTTAGACGGAAAAGATTTGGGTGTATTATTTATGGATATGTTTTCGCGACCGGGCGAAAAACGCGGCGGGGCATGGTGCGGCGGATTCAGATCGCAATCCTACGAAAATGGAAAGAAAATCATTCCCTTGGTAACCATCGTTTGTAATTTCACAAGAGGCATCGGAGATGCGCCTGCCTTATTAAGCGCTGATGAAACAAGGACTTTCTTTCATGAATTTGGCCATGCTTTAGCAAGTTTGTTCAAAGATGTGCCTTATAGCGGTTTGAGCGGATATGCACGGGATTTCGTAGAATTACCTTCGCAAATCATGGAACATTGGGCTTTTGAACCGGAGGTGTTAAACGTGTATGCAAAGCATTATCAAACCGGAGAAGTCATTCCCAAAGACTTGATTGAACGATTGGAGAAAGCGGGAAAATACGGACAGGGATTCAGAACCACCGAGTATTTAGCAGCGTCTTATTTAGATATGGATTATCATGTGTTGAAATCCGTACCGGCTAATTTCAGCGTATTGATATTTGAAGACCATTCAATGACTAATCGCGGACTTATCAGACAGATACCTCCAAGATACCGGAGTACGTATTTTCAACACACGTTCACCGGAGGATATACGGCAGGATATTACTCTTATATCTGGGCAGGCGTATTGGATTGCGATGCCTACCAAGCCTTTGTGGAAACAGGCAATATATTCGACAAGGCAACGGCAACAAAATTCAGAAAAGAAATATTGGAAAAAGCCAACTTAGAAGACGCTATGGATTTGTATATCAATTTCAGAGGCAAAAAACCGGGCATTGATGCTTTGCTAAAAAACAGAGGATTAAATTAGTTTAAAAAATACCAAAATTATTTATTTACCAAAAAATATCTGTATCCAATGAAAAAGTTTATTATTATTTCAGTACTTACATGGATTTTATCTCCATATAATTTATTAGCCAAAATTTGGATTAATGAATTAATGCAGAGCAATATAGATTTAGTTCGCGACGATTTGCAAGAATTTCCCGACAGTTGGATCGAATTGTATAATGACTCCAACAGCGCTGTAAATATTCAAAATTGGACTATTTCGGATGTTGCTAATTACCAAAATGGTTGGAAAATAAGCATTTCTGCTGTCATTTCACCTAAGTCCTACCTCTTAATTTATGCAGATAAAGCGGCCGTCGGTCTGCATACCCATTATCGCTTGGATAGCGGGAGCGGCGGCTCTGTTTATCTGTTTGATGCAACCGGACAACAAATCGACGCAGTAAGAAACATACCTGGTCAGCCTGCACCCAATATTGCTTGGGGAAGAATAAGCGACGGCAACGATTCTTGGGCATATTTTGTGGAGGCTACGCCCGGAGCCGAAAACACCGGAAAAACCACAAATATACTTTTGCCTCATCCGGTTTTTAGCCAAAAAGGAGGCATTTTTAGGAGTAGCGTGACTGTAAGTTTATCTTTGCCATTGAGCGTTCCCAATGGAGTCGCTCTATCGGATATCCGTTATACATTGGATAATTCCGAACCAACAATAGATTCCCCTATATACACGGAAGAAATAGAGATTTCAGAAACAACTGTTGTACGGGCAAAATTGTTTCATCCCAATTATTTGACGAATCGATCGACAGTACATTCTTATATCATTTCGGAAAAGGATTTAACACTGCCGGTGATTTCCATTAGCACTGATTCTACTTATTTGTGGGATGAGGAATTCGGCATATATTGCAAAGGTAATGGTAAATATGGTTCGATTGGAAATGGCATTGATTATCCGGTTAATTGGAACAACGATTGGCGGAGGCCGATTAATTTTGAATATTTTATGCCGGAAAACAATTCAAGTGTTATTAATCAACTGTGCGAAATGCGAATTTCCGGAGGATGGTCGCGTGCGAATGTTCAAAAATCATTTATCGTTTATGGAAATAAACGCTTTGGAATAAAGCGGTTTAACTATGATTTATTTAAGGATAAACCCAATCAGGAAATCAAATCTTTCATGATTCGAAATTCAGGTAACGATTTTTGGTACACACATTTTCGAGACGCTGCTATTCAACTGTTTTTGGGTGGAAAAGTCGATCTTGACTATCAAGCATACCAACCGGTAATATTCTATTTAAACGGAAATTTTTGGGGAATACAAAACCTGCGTGAACGGTCGGAAGAAGATTTTGTATTGGCAAATTACGGATTAGAAGACATCGACGTGATAGGAAATTGGTGGGGTGAAGTAAAAGCAGGTGATAGGGTAGCTTGGAATCAATTAACGAGCGAGTTGAAAAAACCTGATTCTCAAAAAGATTATCAATGGATTACGAACCAAATTGATACTGAAGAATTCATTAATTATATGATTTTGCAAATCTATGTTTCCAATACCGATTTTCCTCACAACAATATGGTTATGTGGCGTCCCAGAAATACCAAAGGTAAATGGCGGTTTATTGTAAAAGATACGGATTTCGGTCTGGGAATTTGGGGAAGTAATCCTGTAACACATAATGCATTGGAATACAATACATATATGAACGACGACAGCAGAAGATTATTTAATGCCTTACTCACGCAAGACGCTTTCCGAAGCGAATTTTACAGCCGTTTTGCTATATATATGGGCGATTTGCTTCATTATAATTCAACATCACAGATTATCGACAGTATTCAAAAACTGTTAATGCCTGCCATGCCTGACCATATCAACCGTTGGCTGCCCGAAGTAGGTTGGGGGAATGTAAATCGATGGTACGAACAGGTTACTTTAATGAAAAATTGGTGCAATGGAAGAAATGCGGAGGTTTATAAGCATTTGCAAAGGTATTTCCAACTTGGAACAATTATGCAATTAAGATATGATAAAGCCGACAATTTGGAAGGAAATCCGCCCGTATTCATTAATGGTATTCGCATGCGGGATTCAGGCTTAGATGCTTCCTATTTTCAGAAAGAAATAATAGAGTTAAACTACGAAAGCGACCTCCCGCTTTATGGATGGGAAATTACGCAGACTATTGATGGAGTTACGACAGTTGAAACTTTTTTACAACAGAATTTATCTTATGAAATTGTCGATGGTTGTACTTCCGTAAATATTAAACTCGTAAATAATAATCTCAATTCACTTAAACATCCGGAAGTGTCGGAAATAATCCTCTCCGTTTTTGATAATAATTTATATATATCAAATTTACAACTGCATTCTATAATTTTAATTTATGACCTCACCGGAAGATTAATCACAGAAATAGCCGCTACCGATCATTCAATTATTATACCTTTCAACCCCAAAGGGATATTTATTGTGAAAGTGCAGAACGAAGCCCAAAGGCTTGTAAGAAAAGTAGTGATGAAGTAGAATCGTCTTGTGTCTAATTTACCTTATTGTACTTTGTACAATAAGGTACAGCAGCGCTCTGCCCCCTTGCTCTGCCTGCGCCGAGCGAAGGGGGTTTTAAAAGACTTTGCGGATTAAGATTTCGGGGAGAATAACTGTTTAATATTGAACGATTTCGTTTTAAGTTCGTGAATGACAAATAAGAAAAACGGAATACAAACATTGAAATAAGACTTGTCAAAACTTGCATCGAATAAAGCGGAACGCCAACCATCCCTCAAACCTGTGCGAATGCCGACTGCCAAAATAAGTGCAAATAAAAATAAGCCCGTCAGAAAATACAAATCTTTCATGCGTTTCCACAGGAAAGCGGCGCTTAACAGCGGAATGCATCCTGCAGCAAGAATCCAAATATTCCCCCGACACGATTGCCAATCCTTTCCCTGACATAATTGCAGAACAAACGGATTGTATTCCGGATGATTCAATATACTTCCCTCTCCAAAAAGGAATGGTAAAAAAGGAATAAAAAAACAGGCAATCACCATTGATGCGAACCCTACTTTTTCTTTCAAATTGTATTTTATAAAACGAGGGAAAAAATACAAAGCAAGGGGAATGGCAACAAACAGTTTGGTGCAAAGAAAAAGCCCTACAATCGCAGCAGCCAAGATTTTGCGTTTTTCCCAATAGTCGGAATGATAAAACAGAGCGGTTAAAAACACAAACAAAAGAAGCATATTGCATAGCAAATCGCTTCTCACGGCTATCTCCCACCAAAATCCGGGAGAAAGCGCCAATAAAAGGATAATTCCTCCGATATTGATCTTGGTTCGCCACCGGAAAAGCGAAATAAAAAAAATCAACAGGCAGAATAATTCTCCATAACCGGTATCACCCAACAGGTAGAAAGGAAAATGAAACAACTGCCAAACCGGAAACGGCGAGGCATAACCATCCAAATGCGTATGAGATGCATAGGTAAGATTTCCGTTTTTCAAACTTTCACTCCACGATGCCAAGGCTGACCAACGATCGACATTCACCGTCCAACGATCGATATAAAGCAATAAAAACAAAGAAAAAAGGAGAATCCCCAATGCCATAGCAAGAAAAAAATAATTCTTTTGCTGTATGTGCCGATAAGTAGTAAGCTTGTATATTCCAATCACTATAAGCGGATAAAAAACAAGAAAATACAAGGGATGTATTCCTTCGAAAGGATTGTATTTAATACAAAATATTACATTAACAAAAAGATATGCAATCCATGCAAAACCGGTTTGCAAGTCATCTTTTCGTTCGGAAAATATTTTTATTATCTGCATGATTGTTCCATTTCCGGACAAAAGTAATATAATTTTTATATACAAAATACGTTTAAATGGTATTATGGATTTAAAATTGGTTTTTGCTACGAATAACGAACATAAATTAGCGGAAGTAAGAGAGATTATAGGCAATTCTTTTCAAGCGCTATCGTTAAAGGATATCGGTTGTTTTGACGATATACCCGAAACCGCTGATACTTTGGAGGGCAATGCTTTGTTGAAAGCCCGATATGTAAAGCAAAAATACGGTTACGACTGTTTTGCCGACGATACAGGATTGGAAATAGCAGCGCTGCACAATGCTCCCGGAGTATATTCGGCTCGTTATGCAGGAGATGCAAAAGATGCAAAAGCCAATATGGCTAAAGTACTCAGGGAATTGCATAACCAAACGAATCGGGCAGCCCGATTCCGGACGGTTATCGCTTTTATCAATGGGGAAAAAGAGTATCTTATAGAGGGAATCATAGAAGGAACAATTATAGACGAAGCAAGAGGAGATGCCGGTTTTGGTTATGATCCGATTTTTGTTCCTCGCGGACACACGGTTACTTTCGCCGAATTGGGAGAAGAGGTTAAAAACACAATCAGCCACAGGGCTGAAGCAATTAAAAAGTTAAAACAACTGATAGATGAACTATACAATATCTAAGACAGCATTGCTTTTCTGCGGATTATTCCTCGTGTGGAATATACAGGCACAGCTTGGTACATGGAAAACCTATATGGCTTATCATCAGGCAACCATCGTAGTTGAAACGCCGCATTTGGTCTTCGGTGTTTACGACGGCTCACTTCTGTCTTATGACCCGGAAGACGGAGAAATAAGGACATGGTCGAAACAACAGGGACTCAACGATACGGATATTCGGTATATGGCTTATCAACCGACTGCAAATGCATTGATTTTAGTTTATAATAATGCCAATATTGATATATTTTTGGGAGAAAACAATGTATATAACCTTTCTTTTGTCAAAGATTATCCCTATGTTCAAGATAAAACTGTGTATAACTTAGAAATAATAGGTGATTATGCTTATCTTTCAACGGCTTTCGGAATAGTGGTTATCGATGTGAAAAAGAAAGAGATAAAAGAAACATATCGTATAGAATCAGCTGTCCGTTCGGTCTGTCAATCCGGTAATTATTTATATGCTGCGACCTCAGACGGGGTTAAAAGAGCGCTTTTATCGGCGAATTTGATGGATTGGAAAAATTGGGAACCTGCTGATGTTGGCGCTGAAATCAAAAATATCGACCAATTGTTATTTTTTAAAGAACAGTTGGTTATAGCTGTAGGGGATCAAGTTTTTTATTATAATACGAATGGCGTCATTCAATCTTTTGGGTTAAATAATGTAAGAAATATTAAAGTTCTTAACGAGCAGTTGATTCTAATGACAAGTAGAGATGTATATTTTTATTCCGTTTTTGATCATTATATCCGCTTGCCGCTTTCGGCATACTCCATTGATTGCAAAAATTCTAAAAATCAATATTGGTTAGCGTCCGGCGAGTCGGGATTAACCGGATTTACCAAGTTGCCCAATACTTCTGATTTCAACGTGACTGTTTCTGAAATAAAAGTGAACAGTCCCAAAAGGAATTTAAATGCTTATATGACTTTCACAGCGAATAAACTGTTAGTAACAGGAGGAGGTAAAGGCGCTGACAGGCTGAATATTGAAGGTACACTAATGGTTTATGAAGATGGGAAATGGTATAATTTTGATGAAAAAGCAATCGCAGAAAAAACCGGTCTTCCATGCCTTGATTTTATGTCAGTTGCCGTAGATCCTTTGGATTCGGAGCATTATTTTGTCGGCAGTTGGGGAGAAGGATTATATGAATTTCAAAACAATGAATTTGTAAATCTATATTCGTACAATAACAGCAGTTTGCAATCTGCTATTGAGGGCAACAACCGATACATCAGAGTTGATGGATTGGTTTTTGATAAGAACAACCACCTCTACATGGTAAACGGTGGAGTTAGCAACGGTTTATCTATCTTTTCAAATCAAAAAGAGTGGAAGAATTTTTACTATCCACCTTTGTCCCATGCCGATCCTGACAGGATATTGATCAACGGTTTCAACCTAAAATGGTTTAATTTTTTCAGGGGCTCAAGAGCCGGAATAATGGTGCTCGATGAGAAAGGCACAATAGGAGATGATTCCGATGATCAATATGCGTTTTCCGGTAATTTTGTCGATCAACAGGGGAATGATGTGAAAGCCGCCGCATACCTTTCGATAGCGGAAGATCAGAATGGTCTTATCTGGGTAGGAACCGACAATGGTCCCGTTTATTTCACTTCGGCAGAACAGGTGAAACAAGGTATTTGCAACCGAATTATTTCATCCGATTTGTATGATGACGGGTATCGTCCTCTCGAAGGGATAAAGATTACAACCATTGCTGTGGATGGGGGAAATCGCAAATGGATGGGAAGTGCGGGATCCGGAATTTTTGTGATCGACCAATCCAAAGGATCGGAAATTCAAATCACAAATTACACGGAAGAAAACAGTTTCTTATTGTCCAATACCATCAATTCCATAGCGATTGACGGTAAAACCGGAGAAGTGTTTATCGGAACAGGTAAAGGATTGTGTTCTTATCGCAGTGAAGCAATAGATGCAAAACCGGATTATTCCGAAGTATATGCTTCTCCCAATCCGGTCAGACCTGCAAGCCACAGTCAGGTGGTCATTACCGGATTGATGCAAAACTCTACGGTAAAAATTACCGATTTAGCCGGTAATTTGATGAAGGAAGGGGTTTCAATGGGCGGACAATATTTATGGAATTGTACCGACCGCAGGGGAATTATCGTCAAAGCCGGAATCTATCTTGTTTTTGCCGCCACTCCGGACGGAAACCAAGGAGTGGTAACTAAAATAATGGTGATCAAGTAAAAAGACAGCCTTTTTAATGTTTTTTCAGCACCCTGTGGGGAAGATTGCCGTGAGCAATCACGTCGAACGGGCAAGCCCAATGTTCTTCCAACCAATCGCTATCCACATCCGTACCCGGATGATAATGCAGGGTTTCATTCACGCAAGCAATATTTTTTACAGTTGAAAGAACCGTTCCTATATCGTGGGAAACCAATACAATAGCCGTTTTTTGATTGATTTCTTTTAGCAATTCGTAAAAATGTGATTCAAAGCGTTTATCAACATAAGAATTGGGTTCGTCTAAAATCAATAACTCCGGATCTTTGATAACTGCCCGTGCCAGTAAAGTACGCTGTAATTGCCCCCCCGACAATTCACCAATGGCTTTCCCTGCTACATTTTCAATATCCATTCGACGGATCATTTCCTTGATTTTGACTTTGCGATCCAAACGGGATAGATTTTTTTCAGAAACCAAACCCGATTCTACAACTTCCGAAACTACAACCGGAAATTTCCTGTCAATCAAATGATTTTGAGGCATATAGCCTATTCTACTTCTTAAAATATCATTTTTTAACGCAATTCTACCCGAAAACGGTGTAAGCAATCCGAGAATAGTTTTTATCAAAGTGGTTTTTCCTCCACCGTTTGGGCCGATTATACCCAAAAAATCCTGCTCAAAAATTTGCAGATTGATTTCTTTCAAGACAGCGGTTCCATTGTAACCGGCATACATGTTTTCTATTTCGACCAATATTTTACTCATCCGACAAAGCTTGAGCGATACGCATCATTTCTTCTCCCCAATCGTATGACAAAGGATTTATCACTATTAAGCGGCAGCCGATTTCTTTGGCTACCAATTCCGCATTTTTCCGGTCGAACTCCTGTTGAACAAAAACGGTTTTAATACCTTTTTCTTTTGCTACGTCCATTAATTTCTTCAGTTGTTCCGGCGACGGTTCTTTTCCTTCATTTTCAATGCTGTATTGCGTTAATCCATAATCCCTTGCAAAATAGGCCAATGCGGGATGATAGATGATAAATGCCTGCTGGGACGAATTTTGCAAAGTTTGGGTAATTTTTTCATCAATGGCATCTGTTTGTTCCAACAAGCGTTTCAAATTGGCGGCATACAGATCTTTGTTTGCTTCATCTATCTCTATCAACGCATTATACATATTTTGAACAATCAAGCGAATGGTTTTCGGAGAACTCCAAATGTGCGGATCAACACCATGTTTATGCTCGTGATTGTCGGAATGGGTATGCTCCGATGTAATCAAAGCAATTCCTTTGCTGTTATCGAAGAAAGTTGTTTGCGGAGTATTCTGTTTGAGTTTATCCAACCAGACTTCTTCAAAACCGATATGTCCGATGCAAAAATAGGCCTTTGAACGAGCCAATTTTGCCATCTGTGCAGGAGTCGGATCGTAGGTTTCCGGACTTGTACCCGCAGGCACCATACATTCGATCCGAAAAAGCGAGTCTGTTAATTGTTCGGCAAAATAACGCTGCGGCTCTATGGTGACAGTAATAATGTTCTCCTGCTGTATTTGATTCGAACATGCCAGCAAAAGTCCAATCAACCATCCTGATAATAAAAACTTTTTCATCTTATTGTATGATTATCTTTTGAGTGAAATTGCCGCCTTTCACTATATAAACTCCCGATTCCAATGCACTCACATCAACCGGTCTATTAATTCCCATCGCAACTGATTTCCGAAGTTTTCCCGTCATATCATAGATTTTGACGACTTGTTCTTCGGGTAATTCGCAGACTAAATATCTATCTTTGACAAAAACCGGATAAATAGGAGTAATAATATTTCGGATTCCGGTTTCCAAATTCTTTATTAAGGTGAAATTTCTGATATGTATCCAGTTGATTAAATTGGGTATTCCTGCATTCCGTTGTATTTTAATGGAATAAAATTTAGATTCGGGAATATGGATGTCTTTTAATAAATCAGCTGTCACATAATTATGTATATCGTTTGAAATTTTAGGATCTCCCGTATTTTCATAGTAAGCGGTATAGATTTGATCATCTATTTTTATATACAATTCTCCGTCTTGATACCAAGAGGCATACTCAGACGCTAACGTATAATCTCCTTCTTCTATATAAATATTAAATTCTATTTGAGAATAATTATTAAACCAATGAGTCAGTGTGTATGGGGTATCGGTTTTCGACACACTGTGAGTTACCGCTTGATAAGGAGTTAAGCGAATTTGTTCATTGAGCGGTGTATATTCGACGGTTTGTAATGGAGATTGCCGGAAATGCAAGTCAATCACAGCATAGTATGAATTGGGATATTCGTCCGGCAAAGAAATAATCAAATTGTTGTTTTCTATTTGGGTAGTAACCGGATTCTTAGAATCGAACCAGGTAGCGCTCATTGGCAGATCGGCAATACCATTCACAGCAATTTTCTTTTCTTCCCAAAAAGTTGAGGAAACATGCAGATACCAATGAATACTTTCATCGGGTTCTGTTTTTTGTGTTACATATCCATATTCAAACGGATGAAGTAAACTGTTTCGTTCGGTTCCATACACGGTTTCACCATAAATACTCATCCATTCACCTACTTCCTGCAATGTATTTACAGCCGGTTCAGGAATATTGCCATGACGGTCAGGACCAACATTTAGCAAAAAATTTCCGCCTTTACTCGCAATTTCCAATATCCGGTTGATTATATAATAACTTGTTTTCCATCTGTCCTGATTCCAAACTGTTTCGGTATCCGGTTCATGCTCAAATCCCCAAGAATTGTTTAACGAAGCGCAAGCTTCCCAATAACGATCTTCCGAATAGCCATTATACGGTATATATGGAGTATCTGTTTCCGGAGTGCTGAAATCTCCATCAAATTCCTTGAACAGGCGGTCGTTATAAATGATTTTATCTCCGACGGGGGAATCCAAAAGCGCATCCAATATTTGCCGGCTTATTAATTCATTGGAATTTGCCGCTCCGGGAATATCAAACCAAAACACATCTATATCGTAGTTGGAAGTCAATTCCTGTATATGAGGAATAACAATCGAATTGACATAGGTTTCCACTTCGTCTGTCGAATACATTTCACCGCTTAATTCCGGAATATTACCCATGCCTCCTTCATGCATCCAATCTAAGTTCTGAGAATAGTAAAATCCTATTTTCAGTCCCGCATCTTTGGCTTCTTTGACCAGATCTTTCAATAAATCTTTTTGGGCAGCAGAAGCATCAATAGCATTCCAATCGGTATGTTGTGTTTCGAATAAACAGAAACCATCGTGATGTTTTGCCGTAATGATAATGTATTTCATTCCGGCATTTTTGGCAATTTCTACCCATTTTTTCGGGTCGTAGTCTTTCGCATCAAATTCTTTTGCTGCTTCTCTATAAGTGGATCGAGGTATTTTAGCGGAGCTCATGATCCATTCCGAAGGGATACCCGAATTACGCCGGTCGTAGCGAATTGCATTTCCATTTACGGTATTTCCACGATAAACGTTTCCATAGACGGAATATACGCCCCAATGGATAAACATTCCCAATCGTGCATCACGCCACCATTCCATATCGGCTGTCCGGCTATCTGCATTCACATATGAAAGATCTTGAGCATCTGATATTTGAGAAAACAACAGACACATACTCCAAAATAACAAAATTTTTATTTTCAAAGGCGCGACACTTTATTATAATATGGTGAATCACCCGCAAATATAGATGAAATTTTCCATATTACATATAGTTTATTCTATTTCTTCAATTTTAGATGATATTCGGCTGATGGCTTCATTCAATCGTTCTTCCGGTAGAATAATGTTAAAATCACCCCAAAAGCGGTTGTCGTATTGAAATTTGGTGTCGGAAAATATATTGCGGGTAGAGATGCTTTCGCTACGGGGAAATCTTTTTACTTCGATGGTATCAATTTTGCAAACTACCATTTCAAAGAAAGCATGGATGGATTTGGAAGGCTGTAAAAAATGATTCTTTTTTTTGATTTTGAAAAATAAATCTCCCCGAAGATGGTTCAAATAATATTTTCCGTTTAGATATTTATAGTAAACATAATAATTTGCACTTTCCGGTTTGATATCGACATTTTTAGGTTTTTTGAGTACAAAAATATCTGTTGCCTTTTCTATATATTGCGGATCGACTTCAAAATGTGCTACCAACAACGCACTGTTGTCCGAATCAATATAGAGTTCTCCTCTATAAAGCGGTTCTTCAATTCCGTTTTTTTGTTCAAACGCAATCACATGTGCCAAACCGGTATCGGTTATCTCCATATCTATTTTGAAATAATTATATGGGTTTTTATCATTCAAATCGAGAAAATCGGGAATATGTTTAATTATGTCCAAATACAGGGATGCATCTATTCCGGCTCTCATTTTCAAGATCACGGAATCTTGCTCCTGATTATTACTTATTTTTCTCATTTTTAATAATTTGACCTGCTCTGCGGCTGATGATCCAAAATCGGTTTTATATATTTGAAACACAGCTTCCGTCAAACCGACGATTGTATTTTTTTTCTCTATTCCTTCACGGTAAAAGCTGGTAAAATAAACAGGGTCACTCGCATAGTTATTGGGTATGTTATTAAGCATTTCCCTTACGATTTTTTGCGGATTGGTTAATCCGACAATAACTTCTTGAAGGGGTATCATATTGGTTTGCAAATAAATGTCCACCGAACTGTTTAAAAATACTTCCACAGGGATGATCTGTTGATTATAACCGACATGAGAAATTTGAATATTCAAGCGGGCATCCTGATGCGGTATTTTGAGCATAAATGCACCCGATTGATTGGTAACGGTTCCAATTCCTGTTTTTTCAATACTTGCCGAAACGTAAGGGATAGGTTCTTTGGTTTCGGCATCCCTCACAACCGCCTTTGCGGTCACAAAATTTAAACTGTCCTCTATTGGAGGTTTGGGTTTATTGCTGTTTGTTAGCGGCATCACCTCCTTGTATAAAAGGATATGCCGGTCGATCACCTTAATTTGTATATCAAAATTTTGCGTAATCAGGTAAATAGATTGTCTTACGGTATGTGTTCCGCCGGGGAAATTGATTTTTTTCTCATTGTTAATAATGTCGCTGTCATAAATAAAAAAGAATCCGGTAAGATCGGTAATTTGGTTGAATAATCCATAAATAGTTTCCTTGGTCTTAGGCAGCCGTATTTCGCGGTCAAGAACTTCCTCCGCCTTTGTCAAAGAACAAAAGCCCAAAAAGCAGACTATCCCGATGAAACAAGTTTTCATAAGCCTTATTTTAATAGCGGGCGAATAAAGATAGTGTCCTGTTTATTTATTTGTTCCAAACGCAAAGCCAAACAAATCAGTTCCGTCATCGTTTCCACAGAGTTATTTTCAAAAGTAACGGTCAATGTTCTATTATTTAATGATTCTTCTGTGGATATGACCGGAAAACCATGAAGTGTATTAATTGCTTGAATCACATTGCTCAATTTTTCATCTTTGAAACACATCTTATCCGTAAAACGACTGAATACTAAAGAATTAATGATTTCGGATTTGTTTAGTCCGATTGCCGTTAGTTGAATGGTTTCCCCTGCCTCTACCGGAACAATGCTTTGATCGTCTTTGGAGTGAACATTCACTTTTCCCTGTTTTACAAAGAGTTCAAATGGGTTGTTGAGCGAGGAATGAACTGCGAAAATTGTTCCGACAACTTCAATCGTAATTCCGTTAATCGTAACAATAAACGGCCGTTTTTCATCTTCTGTTACACAAAACAAAGCGTTTCCGTTCAGTTCTACTTTTCTGTTATTTTTAGCGAAAGCAGTCGGGTAGGAAATGGATGCATTACCGGCTAAATAAACGGTTGATCCGTCTTCGAGCGCGGCAACCAATGTTCCCGAATTTTCCTTATTTTGAGTAGTTATCAATACGCCGTCTTGTTTCCGGGAAAAATAAAGACCGGAAAAAATAATTCCGGCACAAATGGCAGCAACAGCAGCAATCCGGTAAAAAAGTATTTTTTGTTTCTTAGGCGGTAAAAATTCCGGTTCGCCGGTCAATAGTTGATCTTTTTTAAGTCGTTCATGGAGAATGTTCCATGCTTTATCCGTATCAAAATTTATGTTTTGTTTCATATTTTTGTATTATCGATTTTTAATATTTAATCATAAATTGAATTGTATTCTTTTCTTAATACCCGTAGAACTTTGCTTATTTCTGCTTCCACTGTCTTTACCGAAATATTGAGTTCTCGCGCAATTTCATTGTATTTTTTCCCTTCCATACGATTCATCCGGAATATTTTTTGTCTTCGTTCCGGCAAACGATACAATGCTTCCTTCATTTGTTGTTCCAACTCTTTATATTCCAATTCTTCCTGCGGAGTGAAAGTTTCTATATCCGCATTTTCGGCATACCTGTTGCGGTATTCGTCGCGCACTTTCGTTTTTTCAATATATTGAAGCGATTTATTTTTGACGGAACGATACAGGTAGCCATTGACCGATGTGAAAATTTGGAGGTTTTGCCTCTCTTTCCATAGAATATAAAACAGGTCTTGTACGATTTCTTCAGCCTCCTCTTTATTTTCAACAAACCGGTATGCATAACGGCACAAAGGCTCGTAATTGGATCGGAAAAGGGTTTCAAACGCTTCTATATTTCCCTCTTTTATTTTCTTAAAAATCAATAAATTAATAGACATTGAATTTTCAAGTTAAATTCATCGATATTCCTTTTTCAGTTTACTGACTGCTGATTCCAACGATTCGGTAGGTTCAATGATATTGTACGCTCCCCAAAAATTGACATCATAAAAATTCATTACTTTATCACTTAATGATTCATTTACATTGAATGATTCTTTACGGGGTATATTGCTTACCAACTCTTCCTGTCTTTCGGTCACAACCATTTCGCTCAATACAGTGTAGTTCGTTGCAAACAGTCTGCGTGTCCAATCGCAATTAAACTTTACTTCATTACGGATATAATTCAGATAACTTTTACCATCTTGTTGTTTATAAGAAACGACAAAAAGAACTTCTTCCGGTTTGAATCGCAGCCCCGATGGTTTTTTCCGCAGAATAGCGCCGGTAGCCTTTTGTTGGTCTTTCATATCCATGTTAAATTCTGCACGTGTAAAAGCCAGCGTTTCTTTGTCTATGTATAAGACGCCTATCCATAAAGGATAATGCAGGCTTACTACAGGTTTAAATGAAACGACATACTGTTGCCGATCGTTTAAGAACGTTGAATTTTCCATTTTGAAATTGAAATAGTTTATCGATTCTTCATCAAACAGCATGTCCGGATTTTTGACAATATCGGCATAAATAGACAAATTAGGCCCTCCTACTAACTTCACAACCAATGTATCGCTCACTTTTGTAGTAATTAAACTCCTGCCTTTGAAAATTTGTACCCGGTCGTTTTCTATATCTCTATCTCTATTATAAGGACTTTTATAGATATTAATGATCGCTTCTGAGATATTAATGAATTTTTTCCTTTTCTGTACGGTTTCTCTATAAAAACCGGTGAATAAGTTAGACTTATTGCTATAGTTTTTATCGACCCGATTGAGCGCTTCTCTAACCAAATCAGCGGGATTCTCCCATGTTTCAATAATCACTTCTTTTAATTGTTTTGTGTTGGGAGTTAAATAAATTGTTTGATCTAATAAGTCGTTTCCATCAATAGGTATGGAAGCGCTGAAATAGCCAATTATAGAAAATTCAATATGTTCCGCTTGAATAGAATTTCTGATTTTAAGTACAAATACTCCGTCTTCGTTCGTGATGCTGCCCAAATTACTTCCGGGAACGGATATATTGACATATTCTATCTTCTTCTTGTTTGATATATCTTTTACTATCCCGCTAACTGTAAAATATTTCTCGTCTTCTTGGGAAAAACCGTTCATAATGTTTAAAAACAACAGCGCAAACAATATTGCGATGCCAATTGGTTTAATTCGTGTTTCCATTTTTTTTGTTTTAATTGTAAATAATTTTTTTGTTTCTATTACTTTGATTGGTCAAAAATGAAATACCCTATAAAGGTAGTAAAAATTTAATAAAATAAACGGTTTCATTCTGAACATTTGCGCCGAATTTTGTACTTTTGCGGAAATTTTGAAACAGATGAGCGAATCAACAAACGAAACAACGCTTGGTAACAGCCAAATACAACGGCGAAGAACTTTTGCAATCATATCGCACCCCGATGCGGGAAAAACCACATTGACCGAGAAACTGCTGCTTTTCGGGGGTGCAATCCATGTTGCCGGAGCCGTCAAATCCAATAAAATCAGAAAAACCGCTACTTCCGACTGGATGGAAATCGAAAAACAACGGGGTATCTCAGTGGCAACTTCCGTGATGGGCTTCGATTATGCAGGCTATAAAATCAATATCCTTGATACGCCCGGACACCAGGATTTTGCCGAAGATACCTACCGGACATTGACTGCCGTGGACAGTGTCATCATCGTTGTGGATATAGCCAAAGGGGTAGAAGCACAAACCCGCAAACTGATGGAAGTATGCCGAATGCGTAAAACGCCGGTCATGATTTTTGTCAATAAAATGGACAGGGACGGTATTTCGCCTTTCGATTTGTTAGATGAATTGGAACAGGAATTGCATATTCCTGTTCGTCCCTTGAGTTGGCCGATTGAAATGGGACCCAAATTCAAAGGGGTTTATACGATATATGAAGAAAAATTGGATTTATATACACCTGCGAAACAAACCATCACAGAATCCATTCAATTCAAGGACTTGAACAGTCCGGACTTGGAAAAATACATTGGTGATAAGGAAGCCGAGCAATTACGCACCGATTTGGAATTGATCGAAGGCGTTTATCCGGCATTTGATGCGGATACTTACCTGAAAGGCGATTTGGCGCCCGTGTTTTTCGGCTCGGCTTTGAACAATTTCGGGGTAAAGGAATTGCTGGATTGTTTTGTGCGGATTGCGCCGTCACCGCGTCCGGTACAGGCACAGGAACGGCTTGTCGATCCCGAAAAAGATCCTTTCTCCGGTTTTATCTTCAAGATACACGCTAATATGGATCCCAACCACCGAAGTTGTATCGCTTTTCTGAAAATCTGCTCCGGACGGTTCGAGCGAAACACCAATTACAAACACATTCGTTCCGGTAAGTTGATGAAATTGACTTCTGCTACCGCTTTTATGGCTCAGAAAAAGGAAACGGTCGATGAAGCCTTTGCCGGCGATATTATCGGCTTGCCGGATACGGGGAACTTCAAAATCGGCGATACGCTCACCTCCGGTGAAAACCTGCATTTCAAGGGATTGCCCAGTTTCTCGCCGGAAATGTTCAAATACATTGAGAATGCCGACCCGATGAAAGCAAAGCAATTAAACAAAGGAATCGACCAGTTGATGGATGAAGGAGTCGCCCAACTTTTCATCAATCAACATACCGGAAGGAAAATCATCGGGACGGTCGGACAATTACAGTTTGAGGTGATTCAGTATCGCCTACTGCACGAATATGGCGCTCAATGCCGTTGGGATCCGCTCTTGCTGTATAAAGCCTGCTGGATTGAAAGCGATTCGCCGGAGGCTTTGGAGAATTTCAAAAAACGAAAATTCCAATACATCGCAATCGACAAAGAAGGCCGAGATGTGTTTCTTGCCGATTCCTCCTACGTGTTACAAATGGCGCAACAGGATTTCAAAGAGATTCGTTTCCATTTCCGTTCGGAATTTTGAAATCTCTTATTTTATCACCACCTTCACCCTTAGCGGTTTTTCATTTCCCGCTTGTACCGAAACGATATAGAATCCGCTGACGGGCATTTCTATGGCGGTTGTTTCACCGGTCATTGTCCGCTCTGCGACTTTCACGCCGTTGATCCCATACACGCTCGCTATCCCGTTCTTTCCGGTCGGATTCTTTACATAAATTGTTCTTCCGGCGCTGAAAATTTCGATCGACGGCGCCGAATCAATGCTCTCTACGGCAGTCACAACGTTCCCAATAATTTTACCGTTGTCACTCAAATATTTGATGAAAACATCCATTCCTTCTTTTCGTTTTTCGTATCTTTTTTGAACAATATTTAAATATTCTTTCTGTATCTCATATTCCTCCTCACCAAAAAGGTCTATGAAAGTTTCATAATCAAGCGGTTTTCCATGAAAGTGCAAATAAAATTTCTCCTCTCCTCCAGAGATTTGACCATAATACAGCACTAAATCTCTAAAAACAATACTGGATAAAGGTCCATGTTGTATGATATTGTCGAGCAACAAGGTATCATTGTAGTAAATATTAAATATCGGGTAATTATGATGCATTTCATCGGTAATCAAATCCGTAAATATGATTTCTTCTGTTGTTGTGTTGTAAGATACAATATCATCGCTCGTAAAAGCCAATTCCTCAGGAGGAAGCAGTATTGCTATTGCACCGCTGTTATACGGTCGTCCCGAATCTGCTTTAACGGTGTAGTTTAGACTGCCCATAAAATATAGTTTATCCGTTGGTTGACCGTCATCAAACAGCAAGCCATTGGTATTGGCAAAACATAAAAATGGATAGAAAAAAAATAAAAAAGTTGCAAAATAAATGATTGTTTTCATAATCTTTAAGAATTGTTTAGTTATCAAATACTAATGGTTTGCGACACCGATTCACCCCTTATTGTAACTTGTACAATAAGTATTCCTTTTTTGAAATTCGAAGCATTTATGGCGATTCTTTGCTCTCCTCTCGAAAGGTTATAACCGGCTTCATATTCAAGTCCGCCAAAAACATTAAATATTTTTATAGACGCTTTTTCCTCTTTCACCAAATTTAGATTTATCAGAATATCCGGATCGCCAAAATGGATAGTCGCAATAAAACTTCCTTCTTCTTTTGCTGAAATATCTCGAATGGATTTCAATATGTTCGACTCTTCTTTTGATAATAAGCCTTTACAATAATCCACTAAAATAGAATGTGTGGATGGATAATGTTCATTGGGCAAAACTTTTATATTTGACTTTATATGAGTGTCAAATTGCTGCTCTCCAACATAAGTTAAATCGCTCAATAAGCTAATAGTAAAAATATTTCCTTGAGCGAGTTTATCAATTATCAAAGGCCATGAAACTCTTCCATATTTTTTGCAAAATTGCACCAAATCATCATATTCTGAAGTTTTGGCATACAGATAGGGATTACTATGAATCGCTATTTCTGGTCTGTTAAACGTATTGATCCACTTACCGTATTTTTCTTCAAAACCTAAAATAACTTCCAAAGGAATGAGTCCCATTAATTCAGATATTTGATTTAATTCCGTAGAAGTGAATTTGCTTGCCGAACGTTTTATATAGTTTGTTGCTACTCCACTACCATCATTATTTACAGGAGGACTATTCACACTCCCTGATATAGGACGGTAATAATGTTCAATATGTCCGTAATATTTAAAATAAGGCAAATCATTGGTTAATGCATCTCTTGTGTGCATAACTCTTTCCCCCAGTCCACATTTACTTTCCCACTCGAAACCATGCGGGTTGGGTATTACAGAATTTTTTCTTACGGAGGCATGCGTATAAAGAATACCATTCATCCATAGTGCTATGGCTGCGTTATTTTCATTGGCTCCTTCACGGGTATATCCATAATGTGTATAAAAAGTGTCCGCTTCATTTATATTGTTAAAATATTTCCAATTCTCCGTTACAAAACTCATTGAATCTGCATATATTCCAACTGACCAGTCTATGCAATTATATCCGCATTCACGAAGATATTGATCAACTCCAGATCCGGGAGCAGACCTGAATGAGTTATCTGCCGCCAAGAGTGGAAAAGCGGGAGTTCCTACACGAGTCGATGCCACCAACCCCATATACAGGTCGCATTTCATAGATGGAATGCTTGTGGTGCCGGCGAAAACATGTCCACGACTGATATTTGTTAAATTAGTTATTATTCTTGAGTTTTTCCCCCACAGATAACCATCGGAGGTAGTGCCGTAACCGGTGTTGAAACCCTTGATGTATCCCGAACTGTTTTCCAAATACAGATACGGATTCCCCAGATTGACTTTACAGATAAAGAAATTGGCAGGGGTAAGATATGTTCTTGCTACAGGCGAATTGACCGAATTTGAAACGATGGTATTGCTGTAAGTCGAACCATTAACAGTCAGGTTTACAAATCCGGAAGCAGCTGAAAAAGGAGTTGAACTTGGAGGAGGTATGCGAAGACACAGGTGATAAGTGCCGGTTGCCGGTATTGAAACGGATAAACTCCCACTTCCGGTTGTTGTAGAAGAATGCCACGAATAGGTTTCGGAATTTGTTGCATGAAAAAATTCGATCATGTGATTCGATGCAGGAGTGGTTGCTCCGGGAGTAGTTGTTATGTTTACCGTTTGTCCTGCTGTAAAATTAAAAGAATAATTGGTCGTATAAAAGATCGGTATATCCAAATAATAATCATAAAGTTCTCCGTTTGTGCCTCTGGTGGAAGATACCGGGGCATAATCGACCTGATATACTTCATTTAAAGTGTTTGATTCAACGCTTTCCACAAACGTCTTGTAATCGCTGTCTGAAATCCCTGTCCTCACAAGATTCGACGACAGTTTGATGAATTCAACATGGGGTATTTCCGGCCCCTTGCCAATAACGGATATTTCATTTATCCCTCTTTTTAATTGAACGGTAGCCACTGCTTTTTTTACATCAGTTAGAGCCAAACTATGCCAGTCACCTTTTTGTGGTTTAAATGAAACCTGAGATAAAACACCGTTCACCGAAACTGTATATTCCGGATAACCCGCCTTTGTTGAAGGCGCTATCATCCATGCATCCAAATAATAAGCGCCGGCTTCCAAACTTTCAACCTCAAACGTTTTGAAGATTTCGTTATTCTCTACCTTTTCACTCGTTGATTTGAGAATTACATCTCCTCCAAGCGCCTGATCATTTTCATCATACTGTTTTTTCATGCTTTGGGAAAATCCCGAAAGACAGACGAAAAAACACAAAACGGAAGTTAATAATTTTTTCATACATCTAATTTTTTAAGAATTAACAATTTATATAATAAGCTAAAGTTATTTTTACTTTACAAAGCAACAAAGTTAAACATTATATCTCACTTTTGCAAATATATTGGCAATTATTTTTTTTAGCGCTATTTTTGTAAATACTACATTACTACTACCCCGTTTCCGCCGTGAGGATTTGTTTTTGGGATGGGATTGCTGGGATCAGCCGTAAAACCATGTGTTTATTTCACAGGCACGTAGTGTCTATGCGTTTATAGACGTGTGCGACAGCGCACGGAAAGATGATACACCAACCATTCGCCGCGTAGCGGTGATGTTAATTTGTGAATGTGAACAGAAAATGCAAGATAATACCCAAATACAGCGCCACTACGTGGCGCACGATCCGAACGTGACTCT
>Ga0082212_10003671_pt1 | contig 21648 bp, 27 predicted proteins | sample TergutNt197P3_FD_71548 | JGI IMG/M metagenome (GOLD analysis project Ga0082212, IMG submission 71548) | Neocapritermes taracua P3 segment gut microbial communities from Petit-Saut dam, French Guiana - Nt197 P3 | ecosystem: Host-associated > Arthropoda: Insects > Digestive system > Gut ... | reverse complement strand
TCATTTCAATTATCAAAAAATCATCTGCCAGAGCGTCAACATAATCAATACGCTCACCGCCCAAATTATCCCATGATATAGGTGGTACATAGGCAGGATTTTTTTCATTAGCCTGTGCGTTAGCGGAAGAAGCCGCTAAAACTCCAACGGTAAGCACGGATACAAGCGCAACAGCTAATATCACGCTTGCAAGGGTCAGTTTCTTGTTTTTCAAAATAGATTCGATCCTTTCGTGGGTAGCATTTTTGCTGAACCCGTTATATAGTGGAGCGAACTTGCTCCCTTGCTCTATCATGCCGATAAGCATATAGGCATAGTCCTTTTTTGTTTTCGCTCCGAAATAGCGTATAACCGCCTCGTCGCAGGTTAGCTCTAAATCACGGCTTGCCAGTACGACCATCAACCACACCAAAGGATTGAACCAATGGACGCAGAACGCTACGGCTAAAAGCATTTTCCAAAGCGCGTCAAAACGCTTGATGTGGTAGTATTCGTGGGTAAGCACATAATTCAGAAGCTGTTTGTCGCTCATGTCCATCATCTTTGGCAAGATGATCCGGGGTTTGAATATCCCAACGGCAAGCGGCGATATTATCCTGTCTAACTGCATTATCTCTATGGGGCGTATATGCCTGTGTTCCGCAAGCCATTCATTCAAAAAACCGTTGTCGCGGATAGCCGTTGCAAAGCGCAGTTTCCTGTTATTCCTATAATGAATGACAGCGAAGAAGATAAAAGCGGCAAACATACCCGCAAGCCATATTACCGTTGTCGGGGCTATAGTTGGTATTTTTGCCTGTACCGCGTCCATAATCACTCCCGACGCTCCCGGTATTTCCGTTATCCCTGTTGTTAAATCTTCCGTATAAACGGGTCTTTCGGCAACGGGCAGTATTACGGCGCTATCGGGCAACACAACATTTGATACTTCGCCAATAATACTTGGAACGCTGAACGGCAACGGGATTGAAACGGGTACAAGTAAACGGAAAAGCGCAACGCCCCACAATACGAGGAACATTTTTTTCGGCAGTCTGTTCAAGGCAACGGATCGGATTAAGACAACGAAAATCACAAGCCCCCCGGCGGATATGCTCATTTGCAAAATACCCATATTCACCACCTCACTTTAAGCCGTCAACAAATCGTTTCATACGTTCTATTTCTTCCGGCGATACTTTTTTGCCGCTAAACAAAGCCGACATAAGTAATTCCGCAGAACCGTTAAACAATTTGTCGATTAGTTCCGTCGCTTCGTACTGCTGTACTTGCTCCTTTGTGATAACCGCTTTACAAGAAAAATCCGACCCGTAGCGTTCAATCGCTCCCTTGTCAATCAGTTTCCCGATAACTGTGTACGTTGTCGTGCGGCTCCAACCAACCTGTTCTTTCATAGCTTGAACAAGTTGGCCCGCTGTTAAATCACCCGCTTTCCATAAGGCTTCCATAACCTTTAATTCTGAATCAAAGACTTTGATTCCCATAAGGGTTCCTCCTGTCTATTGCAATCGACATTTATAGTCTATCACGATAGACATCGCCTGTCAAGCACTTTTTCAAAAGGGATTTGCAAAAGGGATTTGTAAATGTTTTATGAACCCACCAAAAGGAACAAAGAAACGAACCGAAATCAATATTACCCCGCCAAGAGCCGCCAACGCCGCCGCGACAGGCATAGCCAGCTTCTTATGCGCTGTTAAAACAAATGAAAATAAAACCATGAAAACCCACCCAATGCGAAAACTAACAAGGCAATATGGTAAGTGCGCCCATCTTCATAACCTCCTACCCCTCTTTCCGTTCCCCAATGGAGAACAACCCGTAAATCAGCGTGTGAACGACTGCCGTTCCAAGGAATACCACCCAACTGATTTCAAAGTTATCCATGTGGAAACTGACCGGGAGATATACCGCAACTGTCGCTAACCATAAAATACAGCACAGCGTCCCACGAATTTTCTGGCGCTTGGTCAGCGGTTTACTGTCTTTCTTGAACGCGCTGACAATAGGCCATTCTTCTACATTGACAATGCCGGGGACATTCGTGTTTGCTCCTGCCTGTGGCTTGGGATAACTTCTGATGTTAGGCGGTATATTGACATTGATTTGCGGCGGCTGCACGTCAGGGCGCGGTATGCTCTCAGGATGAATCACCGCATTTAGAATCAACAGTAGGCCACCGAGAGCCGCCAACGCCGCCGCTACGGGTACAGCGAGATTTTCATAGCTCGTAAACACCACTGCTAATAAAAACCATGCCGCCCCTCCAGCTAAGAATAACAGTAAGCCTGTCGTGACTAACGCCTTTGATTGCTTTTTCATAAAAAATGCTCCCTTCGTTAATTTTGATTTTGTACACGGTGTTGATTTATGTTCGTGAGTATATTATAATAACACCATGAACGAATCACAACCTCCAGATTATTTTTAATTGCACGTTAATAAACATCGTGACAATGATTTGTTCAATAATTAACGAATGGAGAAAATCTGATGAGCGACCGCAGGGTTAAATACACGAAAATGGTTTTGAGGGAAAGCCTGTTGAAGCTGATGGCGGACAAGCCCATAAATAAAATCACGATCAAGGAAATTTGCGAATCGGCTGATGTCAACCGGGGGACGTTTTATACCCACTACAACGACCAATACGATTTGCTGAAACAAATACAGGACGAGTTCGCGTCCGAAGTGAAGGAATTACTGAGCAATAGGCCGTCCTCCGAAGCCGATTCTTTGGATATGATTACAAAGGTAGTGACTTATTTCACCGAACAGCGTTCATTGTGCAAAATCCTTTTCAGCGACAAAGGTGATTTTGATTTCATAAATCGGCTTATGCGTAACGCTTATGACGATACATTGGATGAATGGGGCAGCAACTTAAAAAATCCGAATCCAAAGCGGCTTGAAATGATTTATTCTTTTCTTTCCAATGGTTCTGCCGCAGTTATCCAGAAATGGGTGTTTGGCGATATGTCGGAACCTCCGCAGGATATAGCAAGATTGATAATGCAAATTTCAAAGAAAGGGATAAGCGGTTTTGAATAAAACAAGAATAGCCAAATTCATTATAGATATATTGTTGAAAGGATACCGATGAAAATTAGTAAGGCCCAAGAAAACAGGCAGACAGTACGAGATCGTCTGCCTGAAAAAACTCAAAAATATTTTTTGAGTCGCGCCTCTTTTATAACGACACCTAACTTTTCCGCTACACTGTGCATTTCGCTACACTCCATTTATTCATTTGGTTTTTATCCCTAACATTTACTTCAAGTATAATGGTCGTCTGCCGTTTTCCATGACGCGCCGTAAGGTTTTATACCTTTGGCTTGCTGCCCTTACTTATTTGGTAAATTAACCTGCGTAATAATAGCTTTGACGAATATTCTTGTTGAATTATTGGGGTTCTGATAAATTATTTTCAAAAAGATAAATTGGCACAAAACGAGCGGCGTTCATCTTTGCTATCCGCTTCTATCGCTCATTTCATCTGTAATTGTTTGCGCCACCCATTTTTCCGTTTCCCTATATATTTCGTTTTTTATTCTTGCTATGCCTTCATCGTATATTTTTCTATTTCTCTTTTCCTCGTCTACTACAATTATTTTTTGAAGGCTCATGGGCTTATTACTGTACACATAAATGAAATCTGCCGTCATAAGCGCCTCGTCTATGTCGTGCGTGACGAAAAGCACAGTCCGTTTATCCTTTTCGTAAAAGCTGATGAAGGCTTGAATTAGGCTGTCCCTCAGTGTTATATCCAAAGCCTTGAATGGTTCGTCCATTAGCAAAATATCGAACGGGTACGCAAACGCCCTTATCAGCGCAAGCCGCTGACGCATCCCTCCACTCATTTCATGTGGGTATAAATCCGCAGCCTTTTCCAAATCGGAGATTTTAAGGAAGTAATCTATTATTCTCCGTAGTTCCGCTTTATCCTTGTAAACGCTTTTCAAAACCAACTCAATGTTTTTACGCGCGGTTTTTTGGGGTATAAGTGATTCTTCTTGAAAAACGTAAGAAACCCTTTTGGGCTTTGTTATCTGTCCGCTGTTTTCTTTGAGTGTACCGCTGATTAAGTTAAGCAAGGTTGTCTTACCGCACCCCGACGGCCCTAAAATGCAGTTAATTTTGCTTTCTTCAAACACCCCGCAAAAGTCCTTGAAAACTACTATATCATTAAACCTCATGTTCACATTGCTAAGAGTGACCATCATTATAGCGTCCGCTCCCTTCGGTTTTTTGCCTTGTGAATATCCTCGCTATAAACCCTTTGATAATTTTTGAATCACGATATTTATAAGGCATACAGAGTCTACTCGTCAGCCGAAGAATACTCTCACAAATAAGGCTTAATATAACGGCGATAACTAACCAAGCAAACGAAACTCCAAAATTGAAGCCTTGTCTTGCGGACAGTATCAGGTAGCCTATGGACATGGACGGCAGGCCCATCACTTCCGCAGAGATCACTACCTTGATGTTAAGACCGAACCCCGCTATGACTGATGAAAATATAAACGGGAGCATTGCAGGGATATATATTCCTGTGATCTGCCGCCGTTTGGGTATCTTGAAAACCTTAGCCATTGTTATTAGCTTTTTATCTGTTTCGGCTATTGCCGCCCGCATATTTTCATAGCAGAGCGGAAAAACCACCAAGAACGCTACAACAGTGGGCAACATATCGCTCCCGACCGCAAGGAGCAGAATCAAAACCAATGCCATAGTGGGCATTGAACGGAAAATCACGATAAATGGATTTAGTATATTGCCGACGAATCTTTTGAAATGAGCAAGAACAGCCAAAACGCTTGCAAAGAAAAAAGAAATGAAAAAGCTGGTAAGTGACCGCTCCAATGTGCTAAAGATAGCTTTAGAAAAGCTATCTTTACGCATTTCTTCTCCGATAATTCGTAACGTGTCTGCTGGTGTTGGAATTATGCCCGTTTGCTTATACCTCGTTTCGGCAAGTATCCACCATAACGCTATAATGATCGAAAAAGATAATAATGAGAATGAAATCGCCTTGATTTTACTCTTTTCCATAATAAAAATTATCCGATGGCATTTTGCCACCTATTAAGTTTGCGTTTTCCTCCATAAAGGCTTGTAGGTATACGCTTACCGCTGATTTTGCGGCGGTAGCATTTGTAAAGCTCATAGGCAATCTGCCTGCGCTATGCGCGTTCCCAACTATTGTTCCGTTGGGAATTGCAATAGAGCCAAGACTTACAGCCAAGTCCCCGGCTTCTACGGGATTATCATTGGCATAAATCGAGGACTGCTCTGCCATAGCAATAAACTCATTCACAAAATCCGTATTATCAGTTAAGAGCCTTTCGTGGAATATTAAAGCGGCCTGCGGATAAATCTCGCCGTTATTATTTTTTGCCCATTCTGCTTGCAAGTTTATTTTTGCTGTGAACCCTGGCCTGCCCGCATTATTGGCAAAGCCCGTAATGGCTGTTGCCACAGGCTCGGCTAAAAGTCCGAAATTGACAGTTTTGCCGCCCACTATCATGCCCGTTGCAATAGCATCCCTTACATCGCTTGCGGCGGTCAGATAAATAATGCTAACCTTATCAGGGTCAGGTGTGAAGTCTGCGCTGTCGGGTTCGTCAAAATCAATGTTGTTTTGCCTTAGTACGGTTCTCAATGTTATTCCCGGCGTTCCGCTTCTGCCAAAAGCCACTATCGTTTCGCCTTTCAAATCCTTAAGCGATGTAACGTCTTGATCTGAAACGATGTGCATGATGCCCCATATTGTAACAGCGGCAAGGCGATACCCGCTCCCGTTGTTATTCATCATCGCCGCGACATTTATAGGCGCGATTGCAAAATCAGGTTCTTGATTAAGCAGGGCAACAACAAGCGCATCGGAATCATTTGTCATGGTAAACGAAATATCATATCCGTCTATACCCGAAAATTCGTCCGACATCATGTAGGTCATGCTGAGTAGCGGCGCACCGTCTACCAACGTAACCCTTACTGCCACATCTTCACCTTTCTCCTTGTTGTCGCTTTCGCAAGCGGTAAATACGCCTACGCATAATGTGATAACGCAAAACATGAGTAGTATTTTTTTCATAATTCTGCTCCTCTTTTTGTTTATCGGATTGCGGGGGACTTGCATTTCACTTTCCATTGTACTATAATTCATTATGAAAAACTGTTGCCGTGGCAACAGTATCAGAAAATATTTTTGAATTGTTAAGAGGTGAGAAAAACATCATGGAGATAAACCATATTAGGACTTTGCAAAAAGCAGTTCTATTTCAAGGTATAGACAAGGATGAATGTATGAAACTGATAAACTGTCTTTCTCCGCTGATAAAGACTTTTTCAAAGAATGAAATTATTTTTTTAACAGGAGATACAGTTCCGTATATCAGTATTATTCTCAGTGGAACAGCACACGCATATTTAGAGCATATCAATGGAAGCCAAACAGTAATGTCAATTCTAAAGCCGATGAGAGTGTTCGGGGAAATAATTGCCAGCACAAAAACACAAATAAGCCCCGTCACTGTCAGCGCCGTATCAGATGTAACCGCTGCGTTCATAGATTATCAAAAAGTATGCTCCATGTGTGCGACCGCGTGTACGGCACATAGGATTTTCTCACAAAACATGATTAGATTCATTGGTGATAAGTATTTTTATTTGTTTGATAGGGTCAACATTTTGCGCGAAAAATCACTAAGATCAAAAATCATGGCATATTTATACGCATTAAGTAGTAATGGGAAAGCTACAACGGTTACACTTCCTTTTTCTAAAACAATGCTTGCAGATTATTTATTATCAAACAGAAGCGCACTATCAAAAGAACTGCGGAAAATGGAACTTGACGGTCTTATAGCAGTTAATAAACGTGAAGTAGAACTTTTGTTTATGGCGACAATAAACGACTGTGAATTTCATCGTAATGCTAATGAATAAAGAAGCGGATATTTTGAAGTGTCCGCTTCTGTTAATGCTTATTTTGAAAATTTGCACTTTATGAGAAATGCGTAGGGATATTGATTGAGCAATTCAGGCCGTTCCATTAAGGTTTGTTCATCATACGCGGCGTGAGGAATATTCGCTTGTAAAAACGTAGAGGAATATATTATTATGTCGTTCCCATCTTCAATGTTTACAGTACCGCTCATTGGGCCATATGCACGACCAAGCCCGGCTTCAATTTCAATCAGCGTTGCTCCGATATGACTTGATTTCGTTCCGTTTTCAACAACAGATAGCGTCCAATGATAATTATTATCGTTTTGAATGATGATTACTGCCAAACGTCCATTTCGTTTTATGGTTGAATCGCTATATGTGCTTACCCCGGCAGGCCGTTCAACAAGTTCTCCGTTTAGATAGACCTCAACCCATACTTCAAACCCACGGTATGATTCCTCTGTATTAAAATCAAATATCATCAACTCTTGATTATTGGGTACTGAAAGCAAGTCCAGTATCTCCTGTTGCGCTGCTGTCAGCGTAGCAGAAGATATTGTGTTTTTTGTGGCACTACCCCCGTTGTTGCAAGCAGTCAGCAGTAAAATTGCCAGTACGGAAACCAAAGCGATTGGCAATACTTTTTTCATTTTTCATCGCCCCTTTCCTTTTTAGCGCCTGTTCCACGGAAAACTGCCCAGGCCGCCGGATACTTTTATCTCGCCATCCGAAGCCATTTCGCCTCGTATGAACGCGCCATTTTCTTTTGCTATCGCCGCGTATTCAAAGTTTCCATAATTAAATGAAATCTTGAACAGATACACGTTTGCACCACCTACAACGGTTTCTGAATCGAACTCGACTGTGAGTTTACGGAACCCGGAGGCGTTATATGCAACGATTACCTGATTTTCGGCCTGCTCAACAGAGTTTATCGGCTGCTCTGTAAACTCATTTTCTATTTGCGGATATAGACCGTGAACCGCATCAAGAAAATCCAGCAATGTCATTCCGTCATACTGGTTTAAGCCCTCCCAACGGGAGTGCGATACCATTTTCCCCATGTCGTCAAGTTCAAACAGCACGTCAAGGTCGCCGATTACCTCATACGCTCCCCAATACTCGCTGAATCTAAGCGGAAGGACGTAGACGCCGCCAACGCGCAAGAGATTGTTCGGCTCATCCCTTGTGCAACCGCCGATAATCTGTTGCCGGATAAGAACTCTGCTGCCTGTTGAAACAGTATAGTCGTCCCATTGCTTAGTTCTAATTTGGTCGCCAATGGTCATGGCGTATTCAGCAATAGTGGATTGCATATTGTTACCGTCAGGCGCGACTTCATGGACGTTGGCAATCAACACAAACGCATCCGCATATTCGGCGAGATCGTCAAGGGAGCGAAATACAATTCGATCAGTATTTTCTAAACTGTTTACGTTTTCTTCAAGAACAAACCCTCCGGCTTGTAAGCGACCGCGCCAATCTTCGAGTGCGGCATAAGAAGCGGCAGATTCGGGTGCATTGTCTAATGATAGGCTTGGCGATTGTATTGTCGCGTTGTCATCAGCGACAATACCGCTGGTGTTATTCGGGATATTTCCATTCGGGGTACTAAACAATCCGGGTATCGCCCAAACACAGAGCAATAGAATCGCCGCGCAAGCTGCCAGTCCTGCATAGCGATAAATCAATCGCTTTTGAGGATGGTGTTTTATAACGGCAATTTCTTCTGCGTCCTCGTCGATGAATCTTTCATCTATATTGCCAATCGTAACAAAAAGACGGTTGCTTTTCATAGAAAAATCTCCTCGCTTTCAAGATGTTTCCGTAGTTTGTTTCGCATACGGAACAATAGGGTTTTGACTTTTCCGACCGACATATTAAAGTCTGTGGCTATATCTTCAATGCTTGCCGCCCTCCAGTAACGCCGGACGAAAACGCGCCTGTTCTCTGCGCTTTGCCCTGAAAGAAATGCGTTCAGCGCGTTAGTTATCGCTTCGGATTCAGCCAGTTCGTCGTATGAGTTTGTCCTGTCCGCGATACATTCCTCTAATTCGGACAGTATAGCGTCGATCTGGCCTCCACCGCGCTTTTCCGCTTTTACTTTTTCGAGCCTGTCAAATGAAAGGTTACGGGTTATTTTACCGATAAACGCCCGAAGATTATTCGGGCGTGTCGGCGGTATGGCGTTCCAAACGCGATGGTAAGAATCGCTGATTACTTCTTCCGTATCTTCGGCATTACCGAGAATATTGAAAGCGATAGCACGGCAATATTTTGAATACTTGTCGCTTAGAGCAGTTATCGCCGATTCTGAACGCGCCCAAAACTGGTCGATGATTTCTATATCGTCCACACAAACCCTCCTTTCGTTTGCTTTGCCGTTCACCTTAAAAGACGGAGTTTTTCTTTCGAGGTTTCACTTTCTGAAAATATTTTTTGCGGTAGGTTCTCGTCCGCTCTCGTGCGTTCTCTATGTTTCCAATGGGCAAGGGTGAAGCGACACGCCAACAGACGGGGCGGTTCGCACGAAGCCCGAAATAGATTTGATATTACTTCAATGACCGAACGACAAAAGTATGACTATGGCTAAATAGAAAACGCCAATCATAAGTGCAAGCAAGGACAAAGCGGTTAAGATAAAACGGATTGCTTTCCTACTTGTGTTTACATCTTTTTGTTTAATGAATTTTAGAAAAGACAGTAAAGTTATGGTAATGGCGACAATAGCAAAAACAATAATCATCGTCCATTCATTTGTGTTGTTGAAAAAATCAACCACATTACACAGAAGCAACCAAAAAACGGAAAAGATGAAAGCTGAAACCGCCATAATTATATAGTTAATTTTTCTCATGTCTTCACCTCAATACGGTTAGACGTTTTTTTATCCTTTTGGTTCATCGCTAATTGGGCAAAGGTGAAGCAACACGCCGACAGGTGGGGCGGCTCACACGAAGCCTAAAACGGACGGACGGAAAAGCGTTCGGTAGCATGATTTTACTGTTCATCTTCTAATAACATAAAAACAGTTTCTTTTGGAATCCAGTTTTCCAACCACTCCCCGCTCTGAAAAATAAGGCTGTTCCCGTAGATTAGAAAAATGAATTGTTGATTTTCGGAAACATTCAAGAATAATTTATTTCCGTCAATTTCATAAATACCCGTTGGTCTATAACTAATTTCTGGTCTGCCCTCAACAAAGAACCTGTCATTTTCTTGTAATACCACCCGCGATAATCCATCGTCTGTAATATATGTGCTTATTATATCGTTGTTTGGGATATTTGTTATTATTGCAACAGGGGTTTCATCTGATACCGTTTCAATACGATACCAGCCTACACCGTCGTATGAGATTGGCAGCACCGTTTCTGCCAACACATTATCAGGTTGATCTTGATGATAAAGTATCGTCACCGTTACAACATCGCCGTTCTGCGAATTATCTGACGGACGCCAATAAACTGGGGTACTGTTTAATTGTGTGGTATCGCTTCCCAATTCGGTTATTTTATCGTTTTTCCATAAAATGAATGTGCCTGATTCGGCTCGGTAGCGCACATGGGCGTACAGATCATTATAAGACACATCTATCCGCATACCCGGCGAGGACGACATGGCGGGTGTATATGGGTTGGGGAACGCCGTCACATAAAGCTGTTTATCGGGTGAATCATATCTTGTATCAACTGCGATATTGTTAGGGTATCCGTCCGATGATGTGCATAGTATTGTTCCCATGTGTTCGCCGGTTACGGAACTGAGAAAGGCAAACTCATTATCGGCAATGCGTATTAGCTTTAAGGGTACAGTAATCCAAGTCCCATGAATAAATGACGACCGTAACCACGGATCATAACCGGCGACGCTGCTGTTCATCATGCCGGAACGATGAGCATTGGAAGCATAGGTATAAGTATAAATAATTTCCTTTTTACCGTCGCTATTAAAATCTGAGAGCAGTACATCATTGATACCGAAGCCGCCAATACCTGGAATGGTTCCCTCTACCAAGCCATCTTTAATGATATACGCTTCATTTTCACGATAGCCGCCTGTCGCCTTAAATATTTGTAAGCCGGTTGCCCGGAATATTTCCACGTTTCCAAACTCCACAAGTTTGATTCTTTCATTTTGAATCTCATTTGGGTACTGAACGAGCAAATCTCTCATAACGATTGCTTCTGCCTGCGAAATACTTATTATTCTTGAATCTGATGTTTTGTTCATCGCAAATCCTACACTCAAAACAGCCGCCAATGCGACGGCCAGCGTGATAATAATCCGCGATGTTTTTTTGAAGTTCAATACATTCTTGATATAGTCCACGGCGTTGCGGAAATTCTCATCCTCCTCATGGACTTCCATCGCGTTTATCATTTCAACGAGGGAGTTCATGTTCTGTTCTTCTTCCGGCCCCTCAAAAAAGATGTAGCCGATTAAAGCGCAGTATAAGAGGACTTCCGCTTTGACCCAAAAATCCTCACCGCTCTTTGCATCTTCGCCTTTTGTATTGGCGATGAGCGCGGTGGTGAACTTCAATATGTCCTTTTCCGAGCGGATATAGGAGAACGGGTTATAGTGTAAAGACTTGGAAAAGTCAATCGTGTTCAGCACCTTGATTTCATACGGCTCATAAACGATTTTCCCGTTTTTACGCACAACCTCGAATATGACGTTACCGGCTTTGTCCTTTAGCTCCTTTCCGTCCTTGCCGCGCTTCGGGGCGGTTTTCGGGACGCCGCGTTTCAATAATTTGCCACATTCTACCAATATGCTGCCTTTCGGGTCAGTTATAACGTAAGAACTGTGCATTTGCATGAGGTTCGGCTTCAGCCAAAACCTCGTCTTGCCGGAGCCTGAACCGCCCACAATCAGGACGTTTTTATTCCTCGCGTGTTTCGGGTTCTTCGGTCTGCCGTTCAGCATAAGGCTTTCCGTTTGCGTCAGTATGACGTTTTTATCGGGTACGGGGTCAACGAACGGCTCAATATCCTTTCGGCTGCCCCATCTCGCGCTGCCGTATTCGATGTCTTTTTTCCAGTTCTTCCGGTTTTTCTTCTTGTACAGCACAATGCCGTATATCGCCGCCGCTCCGACAAACCCGACACAGAGGTCAAACAAGTCAAAGGACGGCATCGGTCGGGCGAGTGCTATGTTGAGATTTCCGATGGCTTTCATCAGCTTTTGGAGTACATCCTGTCCCGGCGACAACCGGTAGGCTTCTCCGCATTTGGAAAAGAACCAAAACAGCATCGCATAGGGCAGATTCGGAATGACGTATTGTTTGATTTTTGCCGTGTTCATTACAACTCATGCCCCCCTTTGCTGCGGTTCTTGACCGGAGGCGCGACTGCGGCAACAAGTTCTTTCGCTTCTTCTAATCGTCCGATGAGAGACGGCTTTTTGCTTTTATGCTTCAACTGGATTTTGCCGTAGTCGTTGAACGCAGCTTGAAGCGCATCCGCATCACGGGCTTTAAAGAATACCATCCACTTAGGCGGCGTTTCAGAAATGTCCTTTTGAAGCGAAAAATCCACGTTGTACTTCCGGGCAATCTTGTTGAATGAACCTATGTTGTCACCGTCTATGGGGACGCTTGAAAGGCTTGCGCCCTGTTTTGTGAGCGATTTGATGCTCTGCTTCCCTTGTTTGAACGACGGCTCGCGCATCTTTTTCAAAAACGCCTGCATAGCCTGTGCGAGCAGCCGACCTGTGATTTTGGTTGCCTTGATTGATAAAGCAACCGATTTTTCCTCAATCTGTTCCTGCATGGGTAATTACCTCCTTTCAGCCACTCAGGTCGTTGGCGTTATAAATACGTTTTGAGCCGTCGTTGAACGTAACCTCAACCGAATAAGGCCAATGCTTGATGGTGTATTGCACGTTTTTTACCGAAACCGGCATCGGATGTGCGGCTTCGCAGTTCTTCGCGTCCCGGTACTCGGAAAACTCCCGTTTGCATTTGCGGCAGCGGTAAAAGATTATAGGCATAGCGAACCTCCTGTCCGCTCCCGCCCAACAAGGCTGTTGATTTCGGCAGCTTCTGTTTTCGCGGTTTCGAGCCGCCCGATGAGCGATGGTTTGCTTATGCCCGCTTTTAGCACGTCGTTCCAGTCCTTATGACCGGCAGGCGGCAAGGAGCGGACAGCCGTAATATCCGGCAGTTCTGCTATCTTCTTTGCCGCTTTGTTTCCCGCGTCGTCGTTGTCTGTGCATACGACAATGGATTTGACTTCGCCGTGCCGTTCAAGGAAATTTGTCAGCGCAGAGAGCGCGGTACAGCCAAGAGAGAGCCGCCACCCGTCGATGTCGGGATTTAACACTTGATGAGAGAGGGCGTCTACAGGGCTTTCAAAGACGGCGACGGTATCGCTGCCGCTGTTAGTCGGCGGCAATGTAAATCCAAAGCGTTTGTCGGAGCCGTCCGCGTCACGTTTGAAATCGGTGTTTGTTCCTCGCAAGGTTGCATATCTCGCTTTTCTGTTATCATCGCGTCCGACGAACACGCAGTTGTGCCATCGAGCGCTTTCAAAGATTGAACCGCGTTCAATGCAGTCAAATATCAACGGTTTTGCAATCCCACGCCCTTGAAGATAGGCGATGACACGCTCATTGTCGCCATTGCGCGATGGTAGGGCGAAAGCCAGTTTAGGTTTGGGCGGCGGTTTGGCATTCGGGGTGATTTGCGTATACTGTACGGCATCTCCCGCAAGATGGCGTACTGCGTCCACAAAGCTATACCCGCGTACTTTTATAAGGTAGTCAATCACGTTTTTCCCGCCTATGTCTTGACTGCGCCATATCCAAAGCCCATTGCTGATTGTGAATGAATCATGGTCTTTAAGATAATAGGCGTTGCCGATGCGTTTGACGTTATCCGGCTCATGCTTGAGAACGTAATCGAGGATATTGACCTGTTTAGCTCGTTCTATCTGCTCACGGGTCACTCCCGGCACCTAAACCACCCCCTCGGACGCTTGATTCTGCCGTTTTCTTCGGCTTCACGCCGGATGTCCTCGAAACGGCAGGATTCTTCATGGCATCCGTTCTTATGTTTTTTGCTTTTTCGTTTGTAATGCAGGCAATCACAACAATCCAAATCTTCGGTATGGTACTCAAAACGATTGTAATAACGTGTGTATTCAGTCATACAACGCAACTCCTTTCAGTTTTTTGGGGAAATGAAAAAAGCCCCTGCGCATCCCCGATTAGGAGAAACTGCACATGGCTTGCAAGTGGATTTAAATGGATTTCAAAAGAAAATGCAATATATACTTGACATAGTGTAAAGTATAGTATATTCTATGTCTACGAAAGGGGGCATCCTATGAAAAACAAGAGGATGAAGATTGCCCGGATGGAGGTTGACATGAAGCAGGAGGACTTGGCAAAAGCCGTAGGCGTCACCCGTCAAACCATCGGGCTGATAGAATCAGGGGGGTATAATCCCACGTTGAATCTGTGCATAGCAATATGTAAAGCGCTCGGTAAAACACTAAATGATTTATTTTGGGAGGAATCAGTATGAAAAAGCAAAACCAGCATGATGAAAGAATTGTGGTGGAACGCCGTAAAATCAACAGCGAAGCATACGGCATTTTATTCATTGTGCTTCTCATATCCGTACTCATACAGCGTTATTGGTTTGAAGCTCCTATTGAGCAATACGCCGTTGAGTTGATATGCTTTCTCGGAGTGTCTGTTTACACGCTAATACGATACATGATGATTGGACACGACCTTTTTGGCGAAGGAAAGCGAGCGAAGTACATTCCTTTATTAAACAGTATCGTGGTCGGAATTGTAGTCGCGGTGAATAACGTCGTTCTGAATTATCCAAAAAATGCGGAATACTATTCGGATAATATCGGTATGTTTATTTTTATACTGGCTATCAATTTCGTCAGCGTAGCAGCTTTCACTTTTGCTTTGATGTCGTGCCTAAGTTATTTGAACAAAAGGAAACAGGCAAAAATCCTCAAACAGTTAGATGACGACGAAACAAGCTAAATTGACTGCGATAAATAAAAAGCCCCTGCGCGTTCCTGTTGATGGGAAAATCCGCGCAAGGGCTGATTTTTGGCTCGTTCTGTGGTATTATATTTGTAATTTATTTCCTTGCTTGATAGGGTGATTCATGATTTGAACGATTACCAACCGCTTCAAAAAAGCGGGATGGCGAACAATATCTATAATTTTGTCCGGGAGAAAGTAATATTGATGATAAACGAAAAAATTGATGGCGGCAGACCATTTGATTGGGGGCGGGCATCGAGGGATTATGCAAAGTTCAGGGATATTTACCCTGATGAATTTTATCAAAGATTTGTTGATTTAGGCTTATGCACAAAGGGACAAACTGTTTTAGACTTGGGAACGGGTACAGGCGTATTGCCACGAAACTTATACCGCTATGGTGCAAAATTTTCAGGCATTGACATATCCGCCAATCAAATAGCCGAAGCTCGAAGAATTTCTGCGGAAAACGGTATGGATATAGACTATGCGGTGTCTTCCGCAGAAGATGCCGGTTTTCCCGAAAACAGCTTCGATGTAATAACGGCGTGTCAATCCCACATTTATTTCAATGATAGAATTGTTTTGCCCCGAATACATGAAATGCTCAAAAACGATGGACATTATTGCGTAATTTGGATTGCGTGGCTTCCGATGGAAGACAGAATTGCACAGGCAAGTGAAAATCTCGTATTGAAGTATAACCCGTCATGGACAGGAGCCGGGATGAAGCGTCTTGAATTGAGTATTCCAGAATGGGCGAAGGCGTTGTTTGCTGTAAGAAACTCCTTTCAATACGATTTGAAAATCCCATTCACCAACGAAAGCTGGCATGGGCGCATCAAGGCTTGCAGGGGAATAGGCGCATCTTCACTGTCAGATAGTGAAATCCTGGAGTTTGAGCGCGAGCATACCGAAATGCTTTGCGATTATCCCGAGATGTTTGATATTCTACATTATGTTTCCTTTATTGATTTAATGAAGGTGTGAGGGTGAGTATAGGCAAACCTTGCCGCTTGCAGGAAGTATTTTCCGAATGGGCAAATCTATGTTTTCGGAGCGAATGATGAAAAAGGAAGTTACTAAAATCAAGAAAATACCAGCCATTCTGTGGGGGGATAAATCAAGCCGCATCTATATTTACGTTCACGGAAAGCTATCAAGCAAGGAGGATGCAAAAAGCTTTGCGGAAAAAGCGGTTCCCAAAGGTTATCAGGTTCTTAGCTTTGACCTTCCTGAACACGGCGACCGCACAAATGAAAACTACCCTTGTATGGTCTGGAACGGGGTCTATGACCTTGAAATCATTGGCAATCACGTTCAACAGAACTGGAACGATATTTACTTATATGGGAACAGCCTGGGTGCGTATTTCAGTTTACTTGCATATAAAAATTTCCCTCTCAGGAAATGCCTGTTTCTTTCCCCCATACTTGATATGGAGCGACTTATAAAAAATATGATGAAATGGTCTGGCGTCAGCGAGCAGAAGTTGAAGGAAAAGCATGAAATAGCCACATCAATGGGGGAAACGCTGTATTGGGATTATTATTGCTATGTGAAAGACAACCCGATTTGCACATGGAATGTGCCGACTTCAATACTTTACGGCTCAGAGGACACCATGACTGAATTTGGAGTTGTCGAAGGATTCACGGAACGCTTCAACTGCGACTTAACCGTTTTAGTAGGAAGTGAACATTGGTTTCATACCGAACAGCAACTCGCTTTCCTAAGTGCTTGGATAGAGGGCCATATAAATGTTTGAAGAAAACTCTCAATCAATAGATGAATAATCCCGGATGTAATAATATGGTATACAAGATGCGTGTACAGTACACCATCTCCCGCAAGAGGACGTACTACGCTCACAAATAGCGATTTTATGGTAAGGCGGAACAGCGGACTGCTCCGCCTCAGTAGTAAAATCGCTAACATTTAACGTTAGTTTGCGATTCGATAATGCTTGAAATAAAAGACCAGTGTTATCGGAGCAGACCTGACGGCATTCTCCGGTCGCCGCTTATCGGCATTTACGCAGGTTCGTCCTGTGTAAACTAAGACCTCTCCCTCACGGCTTGCGACGGCACACGGAAAATTTACAACCATCTCCGCTTCAACGCTCGAACCATGACCGGGACAAAGACACCTCGCTTCCGTGCCGCCTTTTCACAGCCCTCACGTTGAGGGGGCGGCGCTCGCTTTGCTCGTGGCATTGGTCTTGGCGCGCGGTCACGAGAAGCAAAGTACACTGGTGGTCGTGTGAACAAAAAATCTCTGTTCAATAGTCCCCGCCATGACAGGGTGTTTTTAGGGCGTTTCAATAAAAAATTTAAGAATATTTTCAAAAACAAAAAACCCCCTGCCGTTCCCTTGTGAATGGGAGCTACAGGGGGCTAAATTCGTTTTGCCGGTTGACTATTTGATGGTAATGTTGATACCGGAATAATCGAAGTGAGCCGGAGTTAGTATTCGGTCACGCAGAATATAGAGTAATGTGGCTGTTCCGTAACACACCTCGGCGTACATCTCCTCGTCAATTCTTAATGGTCGCCTCATACTGTCAGGCGAATGGGAGAGTAGGATTCTATCCCTGCCTGTTACCTTATCCCGCAGATACATCAGGTTTTCGTGGCATTTGGTGTCAGCGTTGCATCTTGCCATAATCACCGCAAAGACATTTCGCCAGTTATTTGCGTTGACCCTTTCTTCGCCAAATAGCACGGCGACGGCTTTTCTGCCGATAAATATATTGGTGTCGGCGGTCAGTGGATAGGTAGAGTTTATCGGTAAATCCGATGATTCATCACCGTCAAGAGTAAGGAGCAATCGGTCAAAGGCTATGTTTATTGTGGTTTTAATCGCTTCACACGCCTTTTTGATTTCCGCAATATCGTTCATGCCACCGTCCTCCCTTTCTGCCACTCGGTTAGCAGTTCCTTGATTACGGCGTCCATTTGCTTCTGCGAGTATTCTGGCGGGAAATATTTACGGAATCGTGCGGAGCCTTTCGGTTCGTTTTGCGGCGGCTTCTTCGCTTCGGACAGCATTTCATCAATCATGCCGATGGTCAGTTTGCCGCTTTGATTCAACTTTTTGAGTCTGACGGCCTGCGAAAGCGACGGTTTGATTTCATGCGTTGCCATCGCTTCGGCTACGGCAGTCTGTTCTTTTTGAGAAAGATATGAGATTTCTACGGCAGGGTTAAACGCAAGCTGACGAGCGTCCACTTTGTCGGCAAGCGTCAAGATTAAGTCAGTCAATCGGATTACGCGAAATATCTGATTTTTACTTTCGCCCGTCCGCTCCATCATAATCTTGTACGAATGGTTCTCGCCTTTTACGCCGTTGTGGTCAAGGGCTTCCATCATCATCTTGTACGCCCACGCCTTTTCGCTCAACAGGATTTTCTCGCGCTGTTCGAGGTTGCTGTCAATCATAATGAGGACAGCGAGGTCGTCGGACAATTCGCGGATAATCACCGGCATGGTAGGTTTTTCAGCGCGTTCACAAGCGCGTTTGCGGCGGTTGCCGCAAAGCAGTTCATAACCCCCTGCGGCGCGAGGACGTGCAAGCCCTGGCTCACGGACGCCGTACTGCTTAACACTTTCCGTCAAGCGGGTCATGGCTTCATCGTCGTTGACTTGGAAAGGGTGAAATTCGGGCGGGTACAGTTCGGTGAGAGAAATTTCTTCGATACATTCGCTATTGCAGTTGATACGCCCTGCGTTGAATATGTCGTCATACCCAGCAAGGGCAAGACTGCCGACTGTTATCGGTTTACGCGACATCGGACAGCACCTCCCTCGTAAGCGCGGCATACGCCGCCGCGACTTTTCCGTTTGGGTCATAGGTGAAGATGCTGACGCCCTGTGCGGTCGATTCGGAAGCGCGAATGGAACGCGGGATATGCTCGCCGAAGATACGGATATTACTGCCGTAGGCGTTCTCGACAAGCGAGATAATGTCTCTTGTGAAATACGCTCGTTTGTCTACCATTGTCAACAGTATGCCGTCGATGGAAAGTGAGGGATTGATTTGACGCCGTACCTGCGTTATTCGCTTCAAAAGCAGTTCAAGCCCTTTTGCGTCGAGGAAACACGGCACAACGGGAATGATAACGCTGTCGGCAGCAGAGAGGGCGTTGACGGTCAGCAGGTCGAGAGAGGGAGCGCAGTCCACGATAATATAATCATATTGCGTCTTTACCATTTCGATGTATTGCCGGAGTACCGTTTCGCGTCCGATTACAAGCCCTGCAAGTGAGATTTCCAATCCTGCGAGGGTATTGTTTGAGGGAAGAATATCTACCCCGTCTGAATGGTGAATAATGCCCGATACCGGGTCAAAACCCGTCGTTTCTGTGATGATGTTGTGTAACATAGTGGTGAGCGTAATCGGTAACTTGTCCGGTTCTTTTACACCGAAGCTGACGGTGAGTGAATGTTGTGCGTCCGCGTCCAAACAGAAAACGCTTTTGCCTTGTCGTGCAAGTCCTGCACCAAGACTTGCCGAGGTCATCGTCTTACCGACGCCCCCTTTTAAATTTGATATTGCGATTGTTTTGCCCATAGTAATTCCTCCTGTTTTGGAGGGGCAAAATTTTAGCGTTTATTTTACGTCAGTCATTTTCAAGTCATAAATCAGCCCCAAAATTGATTGGAAAAAGAGTGGAATAGAGTAACGCTAAACCCGCAACCCCTTGATTTTACTGGGGATTTGGATTTAGCGTTATTATACTATAAGGGCACTCAAATGCCTCCATTCTCATTGCCAACGGCGTTGATATTGCAACAGTCAGTAGACGTTTAGGCCATGCTAAAATCTCCACAACCATCGACATCTATACCCACGCAATCAGAAGTAAGGATTCATTGGCGGCAGAATTGCTGGACAGCCTCATCACGGATAAAAATAATGCAAAAAATAATGATGGTGAGCAGACTGATGAGGTGAAAAATGAGCAATAGTACCCAAATAGTACCCAAAACGTCACAAATAGCCCCCATCGACTATCACTCAGACGAAAGAAGAAATCCCATCAAGTCCTTATAAATCAAGGCTTGATGGGATTCTTTTCTTAGTGAGCCGAACCCTTCCGAAGTCGAACTGTTATTTGTTGGAAAGGCATTCGGGGTTATGATGTCTTTCTAACATCAATTACGATGTACTATACTTCTCTCTATGTGATATTCTATACAACTATTGGCTTTTTCTGTTCATTAGTCGGTAATGTTGAGTTTCCAATTGTTGTAGGGATATCAACAGAAGCAGAGCATTTTTCAAAAGGCGTGATAATATCGTATATCTGAGGATACTGCGAATAATCCTCTTGTGAAATATTAAGAAGCTTATATAATTCTTGAATTTTAATATCATTGCTTTCCATAATCTTTCCTCCCATGAACAGTTCGTATTATCATAACTGAGAAATGTTATGGTGTCGGCATTTGAATAATCTGGTGCGGAATTGGCTGTGGAATATTCTTATTTAAAATCATCGCGACTCCGTTTTGGTTTTCTATCACCTTAATGGCAGAAGAAGATGAAAGCGTTATCATATACGCATGATGGAGACTTAGTATTGCATCTTGTAAATTCATTCCATCAATCGGCTTTTCAAGCTGCTTAATATTTAGCCCTATCCGTTCGCAGTCAATAATCCCAATGTGGCGAGCATGAGCTTTAGTTCTATTAGGATTACTAAGAAACTCCACTATGGTTTTCGCTATTTCATCTCTTTCGTGTTCATCTTTTAACATATTCTGTTTTAACCATTCATGAACAATTTCACTAGACCATTGAATAGCTTTTTCACACTCACCAATAAAAGTCGGGTGGTATTTGCCGATAATGACCTGCCAAATTGGTATTGATTTTGGATCGCTTGATACATCAAGTAATGCTCGATTAAATTCTTCAATTACACCAGACGCGGGAATCCCTCTGATTTGCGGGTCAATTGGTCCGATATTTGATTGTTTTCCCATAATAATGCTTTTACATGAGCAAGCAATCATTGTTCCAGCAGACATTGCCATTTGTGGTATTATTGCCCTTATGTCATCCCCAAACATCAAGCGAAGATATTCAACTAATGACTCCGCAGCTGCCAAGTCTCCCCCAGGAGTATGCAAAATCAAATCCAATCCTTTTGCTCTGTCAAGTTTGTTAATAACAGTCATAAAACCGTTTTTATCCATATCCGTTATTGATGCTTCATGAACACTTGGGTTGTTTAAAAAACCAGAATAATATGCAATGGTGTTTCTTCCAGTAGTATCTGACAACTCTTTAATGTATTTCCTTCTTATTGCGTCGTTTGCATCAGTCACACCTGCAGCATTTAAAGATTGAATTTCAGTTAGTATTTCGCTCCAATTCGGCAACCGATTACCCCCTCGATTAATACTTGTATGCAAATACACCTATTTCCATGGTATCATAATTGTCCGGTACTTTCAATCAACTGCATTATCTTCTGCATTTGATATTAACTTTTAAACTCCAACTCCTAGGAATATGCTAATAATTATAGCAATCAAGACAGAAGTCAAGCATCCACATCCTGTGTTTTTCGAATGTTTTATTGGCTCATTATACTCGACTTCATCATCGTTATCAAAAATGACACTAACAGCAATGTCTTCTGAATCAATTTCTCCATTT
>Ga0082212_10003670_pt1 | contig 21649 bp, 10 predicted proteins | sample TergutNt197P3_FD_71548 | JGI IMG/M metagenome (GOLD analysis project Ga0082212, IMG submission 71548) | Neocapritermes taracua P3 segment gut microbial communities from Petit-Saut dam, French Guiana - Nt197 P3 | ecosystem: Host-associated > Arthropoda: Insects > Digestive system > Gut ... | reverse complement strand
GGCTGGCATATCTTTGCAGGGACTGCTCTGTTGGTATTTCTAATTGCCATCCTGACGGTTAGCGTACAATCGCTAAAAGCAGCAACGATAGATCCGGTAAAGGCGATTAAGAGCGAGTAGAGACGCAATGCATTGCGTCTCTACAAAATATTCATATTCCCCTTTGGAGGGGGCGGGGGGAGGTAAGAATTAAAAATTAAGAATTAAGAATTAAGAATTAAGAATTAAGAATAAAATAACATGTTTCAGCTTAAAATCATTTTACGCAATATTCGTCGCGGCGGGATATATTCCGCAATCAATATCGGCGGGTTGGCTATCGGTATGGCAGCCGCTATTTTAATCCTTACATGGATTTATCACGAGTGGTCGTACGATCGTTTTCACGCCAAAGTAAAGAATTTATATGTTGTTCATGGCCGTGTTACGGATAACATATTTAATTCGACCCCCAAAGCTTTGGGACCGGTTTTAAAAACGGATTATCCTGTAATCAAAGGAGTGGCAAGAATGTCGGATGAAACGTTATTTTTTGCCAAAAACGACGATGCATTTAAGATTAAGACAGGCATTACCGATCCCGATTTTTTGACCATGTTTGATTTTCCTTTGTTGCAAGGCGACAGGGAAACTGCACTGAATGACCCTTATTCGGTGATTCTGACTGAAAAAGCGGCAATTCGTCTGTTTGGGCAGGAAGCGCCAATGGGGAAAACACTATTGGTAAACAATCAATTCGCGGTAACGGTTTCGGGTATAATGAAAGACTTACCCGGCAATACCGTGTTTCAATTTGAGGCGTTAGCGCCTGTTGCCTTTATGAAGGCGATTGACAATTATGTGGAGCGTTGGACAAGCCTTTCATTGGTAACTTATGTGGAGTTGCAGCCAAATGCAAATTTAGATTTGGTCAATGAATCTATTCGGGAAATTATCCAAACAAATACCGATAATAGATTTATGGTAGAGCTGTTCCTTCATCCGCTTGGTAAACTGCATCTATATGACAAATATGATAATGGCGTGCTGACAAGAGGCGAATTGATGATAAAAATGCAATTGTTTGGCGTCATTGCCGGATTGGTGTTGTTGATTGCCTGTATTAATTTCATCAATTTGAGTACTGCCCGCAGCAGAAAAAGAGCCAAAGAAACAGGCGTGCGAAAAGTGATGGGAGGTAAACGTTTGTCGCTGATCGGACTGTTTTTGGGGGAATCCATAACGGTTTCATTTATTGCAGGCGCCATAGCGCTGATGATTGCTTTGGTGGTTTTACCTGTATTCAGCATGTTGATTGGACAACAATTGACCATGGATTTAACCAATGGTTGGTTTTGGCCGGCAATATTGGGATTTATTCTGTTTACCGGTCTGTTAGCCGGAAGTTACCCCGCTTTTTATTTGTCTTCTTTCCTTCCTGTGAAGGTGTTGAAAGGTATATTCGAGAGTAAAAGGGAGTTGTTTTCCTTGCGAAAGGTTTTGGTCGTGCTGCAATTTACTGTTGCCTCTGCTTTGATTGTATCTACATTAGTGGTTCACCGTCAAATCAGATATGCAAATGACAGAGAATCGGGATACAAAAAAGATCAGCTTATATATAGCCGCTTTGTTGGAAATGTTCATAAAAATTATGAGCTTATCAGGCAGGAATTACTTAGTTCAGGCACAGCGTTATCGGTAATGAAAAGTTTGTCGCCCATGACGGAATCATGGGCATCATCAAACGACGCTGTCTGGCAGGGAAAAGACCCGGACATAAGAATTAATTTTGATTACTTTTCTGCTGACGCCGATTGGACTCAAACGACAGGTACTGCTATCATAGAAGGACGGGATATTGATATTCATACATACCCTACCGATTCTACTGCCATGCTGCTGAACGAAACGGCTGTGAAAGCCATGAATCTGGAAAATCCGATTGGTGAAATTGTCAGCACGCAGGGAATAGACTGGCATGTAGTGGGTGTGGTGAAGGATTTCATCATGAATTCACCCTACAAGCCGATAGAGCCGATGATAATTTGCGGACCCAAAAATGAAGGATGGTTCAATTTTATGCACATCAAGTTGAACGGACATAACCGCATGGCGGATAATATAACGCAAGCAACGCAGATATTCAAACAGTTCAATCCGTCTTATCCGTTTGAATATAATTTTATTGACGAAGAATATGCCCGCAAATTCAACGAAGAAAAAATGATTGGAACATTAGCAACATGGTTTGCCGGTCTGACGATATTTATTTCATGTTTGGGTTTGTTTGCATTAGTGGCTTACATGGCCGAAACGCGCCGCAAGGAAATCGGTATACGCAAGGTGCTGGGCGCTTCGGTTTCGAGCGTTATGTTTTTGCTGTCAAAGGAGTTTCTGATTTTGGTGCTTATTTCGGTAGCCATTACTTCGCCCATTTCATGGTGGGCGATGAACAAATGGTTATCTAATTACGCCTACCGCACGGATATACCATGGTGGCTGTTTGTGGTTGTTGGCTGTATCAGTTTGGGTATTGCGTTATTAACGGTTGGCTTTCAGGCTATCAAAGCGGCGACGGTTAATCCGGTGGAGGCGATTAAGAGCGAGTAGAGACGCAATGCATTGCGTCTCTACAAAATATTCATATCTCCCTTTGGAGGGGGCAGGGGGAGGAGTGAGTTAAGAATTAAGAGTTAAGAGATAAGAGTTAAGAATTTTCATTTATATAACTATGAATATCAATCAATCATTCCGAATTATTTTTCGGAACAAAACATTCAGCATTTTGAATATCTTTGGATTAGCTATTGGCATTACTTGTGCCGCTTTGATCCTCCTTTGGGTTGAGGACGAAGTAACCTTTAACGATTTCCCCAAACAGAAACAATTGTATGCCGTATATCAGCATCAGGTTTACAGCGGGGATTTTTTTACGTTTCAGACAGCTCCCAATCCGTTGGCTGCCGTTTTGAAAGAAGAAGTGCCCGGTATCAAAAATGTGATGCGATACAGCGATTTTCAGCGGAAGAGCGTTTTTTCATCAGGCGATAAAGTGCTTTATGAAACAGGATTTTATACAGATGCTTCTTTCTTCGATATGTTGGATATCCAATTCACGCATGGAAGCGCTGCTACGGCTTTTGATGCGGCTTATCCGTTGGTGATTTCGGAAGAGATGGCAGCACGTTTTTTTGGAAAGGAAAATCCGATGGGACAAACCCTCAAAAAGGATAACGGGCAGGAATATACAGTGACTGCGATTGTGCAGAGTCCGAAACGCAATTCGAATTTCACATTTTCATGGCTTATTCCGTTAGACCAATTGGTAAAAGATTTTATGGCCGGCGGGTGGCAGGATGTAGGAACTACATGGGACACCAACTGGATGAGCGATTACGTGGAATTGGAAGCCTCGGCCGATGTCCGCCAAATCAATGAACGGATCATGTATTTGCTGAAAGAGAAAAGACAAAGACCTGATGACCAGACCATCCTGTTTCTGTATCCGCTTGCGAAGATGCACCTGTACGGGGATTTTAAGGACGGTAAAGCAACGGGAAACGGTTATATCCGTTTCGTGCAATTGTTTTTTCTGATAGCAGTCGTAATTTTGGTTATTGCCTGTATCAATTTTATGAACCTGTCCACAGCGCGGTCGCAGAAAAGAATCAAGGAAGTGGGCGTGCGTAAAACATTCGGCGCTAAACGGTTCCGGCTTATCCGACAGTTCCTTGGCGAATCGGGAATCATCACATTTGCCTCGCTGCTTGTAGCTGTTATTTTTATTTTATTGCTTTTGCATCCTTTTAATATATTGGTTGACAAACAATTAACACTGAATCCGGCCAATCTTGTACAATGGGCGGGACTGTTGTGTGTCGGATTAGTCTGTACGGTTGTTGCAGGCAGTTATCCGGCATTTTTCCTGTCGTCGTTTCCTCCGATTGATGTATTGCGAAAGTTGCAAACCCGTGTAGGAAGTCGCGTTGCTTGGCTTCGTCATGGGTTGGTGGTTTTTCAATTTACTGTGTCGTTGACGTTGATTATCTGTACCGTTTTTATTTATCTGCAGATACAACATACCAAAAACCGTTCGTTGGGAATGAATGTCGAACAGGTCTTGCTGATCGAAGCAAACAATGATATACGGAATCACTTCGAGCCGTTGAAACAGGAATTATTATCCACCGGAGTGGTAGAAAATGTGGGGTTGAGCAATCAGACCATGTTGGATATCGGGAACAACGGCGGTAGTTGGCAATGGCAGGGCAAACCTGATAACATTGATCCGTTGGTATCGATAGCGATGGTAAACGACGGATTGTTTTCCACGATCGGCATGAAACTGAGTGAAGGACGGGATTTTGAACTGCGCGACAAAGACAAACTGAATGTGATTATCATCAACAGGGCTTTCGCTGAATTGATAGGTGAAGAAGGCCGCATTGGAGGACGGCTGTGGAGGGGCGAAAGCCCTGACGAGGCGTCTATCGCTACCATTATAGGTATTGTGGAAAATTTCGTGTTCAATAACCCTTTCAAAACAAAAGTCGAACCGGTTGCCATGTTTATGGCCGATTTCGGTAACAATCTGTTTATTCGTTTGAAGCAGGGAAATACGCAGGCTTCCTTGCAGGCAGTAGAGCAGGTTTTCAAGCGTATCGACCCGAATCATCCTTTCGAATATCGTTTTATGGACGAACAATTCAACCGGAAGTTCAGATCAACGCAGTTAGTCGGAAAATTGGCCGGCTTGTTTACTGCGTTAGCCGTATTTATTTCCTGCCTCGGACTGTTTGGCCTGACGGCGTTTGCGGCAGAGCAACGCACCCGCGAAATAGGCATCCGCAAGGTACTGGGCGCTTCGGTCGCGAATATCATCGTATTGCTTGGACGTAATTTTATGGTATTGGTGGGCATCTCGTTTGTGGTTGCCATTCCTTTAGCGTGGTGGATAGCACACCGGTGGCTGCAGGACTACGAATACCGCATCAATTTGAGTTGGTGGGTATTTGCCGCATCAGGCCTGTTGGTGGCCGGTATCGCCATGCTTACGGTCAGTTTTCAGTCCGTCAAAGCCGCCACAACTGATCCGGTGAAAGCGATAAAGAGCGAATAACGTAGGGGCGTAATGCTTACGCCCTAAAAGACCGTAAGACCGTAAGATCGTAAGAGGAAAAAAATAATTTTCAATTGCTTCCGTTCCGAAAGCCAAACATAAATTATAAATACTATCGTAAATTCTCAATTGCTTCCCTTTGGAAAGCCAAACATTAATTTTAAACACTATCGTAAAGTCTCAATTGCTTCCGTTTGGAAAGCCAAACATTAATTTTAAACACTATCGTAAAGTCTCAATTCTCAATTCAAAAACTATGTTATACAATTTAAAAATCACATTGCGCAATTTGTTCCGTGGAGGAATATATTCAGTTATCAATATCGGCGGATTGGCCATAGGCATGGCTGCTGCCATTTTAATCCTTGCATGGATTTATCATGAGTGGTCGTACGACCGTTTTCATGTCAAAGAAAAGAACCTTTATGTGGCATACAATCGCACTGTTTTCAACGGCACCCTGACATGCTGGAATAATACATCAATGATTTTGGGACCAACCTTAAAGGCAGACTATCCGGAGATAGTCGGAATAGCAAGAATGAGAAATAGTACAATGCTGTTAGCCAATGAAAATGCGAGGTTTAATATTCAGACAAGATTTACCGACCCCGACTTCCTGACGATGTTTGATTTTCCGATGCTGGGGGACAGGGAAACCGCGCTGAATGATCCGTATTCGGTGATATTAACAGAAAAAGTAGCTATACGCCTGTTTGGGAAGGAAGACCCGATGGGAAAAACGTTAAAGATCGACAATCAATATTCGGTGACCGTTACCGGCGTGATGAAGGATTTGCCGGGCAATACCCGGTTCAGTATTGAGGCATTGCTGCCTTTTGACTTTGTAAAAGTATTAGGTAAGTATGATGATAATTGGCGAAGTAATTCATTGAGGACATACGTTGAATTGCACCCTGACGCCCGTCTTGATTTAGTCAATGAGTCTATTTGCGGCATTATCAATGCACATACCGATAATGAGGCGGAAACGGAAGTTTTTTTGTATCCGCTCAGCAGGGAACGTCTATATTCAATTTTTGAGAATGGAGTGCCGGTTGGCGGATTGATTGATACAGTCCGCATGTTTGGCGTTATTGCCGGATTGATTTTACTCATCGCCTGTATAAATTTTATGAATATGAGTACTGCCCGCACCGCTAAGCGCGCAAAAGAAGTTGGTGTGCGAAAAGTGCTCGGTGGCAAGCGTCTGTCGCTTATCAGGCTGTTTATGGGAGAAGCAACCATGACTGCATGTATTGCAGCCGTAGCTGCCATCATCCTTGCCATCATTATTTTACCTGTTTTCAATACATTGATAGGAGAGCAGATAACACTTGATCTGACCAATGGTTGGTTTTGGTTAGCCGGATTGGGATTTGTCCTGTTAACAAGTTTATTGGCCGGTAGCTATCCTGCATTTTATTTATCCTCTTTTCTTCCGATAAAAGTATTAAAAGGCATATTTAACAAGAAGCGGGAAATGGTCTCGTCGCGGAAAGTTTTAGTGGTGGTTCAGTTCACCGTTGCTTCTGCATTGATTGTGTCTACATTGGTCATTCATCGCCAGATCAGTTATTCCCAGGACAGGGATACGGGGTACAACAAGGAGCGGCTTATTTATGTCAGTTTTGATGGGGATATTGAAAAGAACTATGAACTTATCAAGCAGGAATTAATCAATTCAGGAACAGCGGAATCGGTAACAAAGACACTATCGCCTATTACAACCAATTTTTGGAATACATCAGGCGTATATTGGAAAGGAAATTGGAATGAGGACAAGATTATTTTTAATCTGACTTTTGCGGACGCCGACTGGACAAAGACGGTAGGTACTACGATCATTGAAGGGCGGGATATTGATATATATACTTTTGCGACAGATTCCACTGCTCTTTTGCTGAACGAAGCGGCTGTGAAAGTGATGAATCTCGACAATCCCATTGGTGAAACCATACACTCACAGGGCGTTGACTGGCATGTAATTGGTGTGGTGAAGGATTTTATTTTTTTTTCACCGTACGATCTTGTTGATCCTTTGCTTATCGGCGGACCTGCCAAAAATTTCCAAACCATGCACATTAAACTGAGCAGTCATAACCGCATGGCGGATAACCTGGCGCAGGTTGAAAAGATATTCAGTCAGTACAATCCGGCATATCCCTTTGAATTTAAATTTATTGACGAAGAATATGCCCGCAGATTCGGTAAAGAACAAAAAGCAGGAATGTTGGTTACATGGTTTGGTGGTCTGACAATTTTTATTTCCTGTATGGGGCTGTTTGCATTGGTCGCCTATATGGCCGAAACACGCCGCAAGGAAATCGGTATCCGCAAAGTATTGGGCGCTTCGGTTTCAAGCGTTATATTTTTGCTTTCAAAGGAATTCCTGATTTTGGTACTTATTTCGGTAGCCATTGCTTCGCCTATTGCATGGTGGGCAATGAACAAATGGTTATCCAATTACGCTTACCGCACGGATATCCCGTGGTGGCTGTTTGTCGTTGTCGGGTGTATCAGTTTGGGTATTGCGTTATTAACGGTTGGCTTTCAGGCGATCAAAGCAGCAACAGCTAATCCGGTGAAAGCAATAAAGAGCGAATAATGTAGGGGCGTAATGCTTACGCCCTAAAAGACCGAAAGACCGAAAGACCGTAAGATAGTAAGATCGTAAGACCGTAAGAGGGGGAAAAAAAACAATTTTAAAAAATCAACTAAACACTAAATATATGAAGCCAATCATTCTCAATTCTCAATTCTCAATTCTCAATTAATATGAAGCCAATCATTCTCAATTCTCAATTCTCAATTAATATGAAGCCAATCATTCTCAATTCTCAATTCTCAATTAATATGAAGCCAATCATTCTCAATTCTCAATTCTCAATTCTCAATTAATATGAAGCCAATAATTCTAAATTTTTTAAGTGTAATCCGTCGGTTTAAGGTGGCGGTAGTCCTGAATGTGCTGGGGCTTTCGGTTGCTTTTGCAGCCTTTATGGTGATCATGATTCAATTGGATTATGATCTTGGTTTTGATAAATTCCATGCAAATCATGAAAAGATTTACCGTGTGGAGTTTGCGCGTCAGACGTATACCCAGGCGGTTATTAACCGCCCGCTTGCCGAGCGTTTTTTCGAATCGTCGCCGCATATACTGGCCGGCGCTATCAGTAATCCGAACGGTCGTAAGACTTTTTTCCATGTAGAAAACGCAGGCGAGCGGAATTTTTATGAAGAAACGGTCAAACTTGTTTCTCCCGAATATACCGATGTATTTACATTTGATATGGCGGAAGGCGTCGACGAGGCGCTCAAAACGCCGAACACTGTCATCATTCCGCTGAGTCTTTCACGCAAAATATTTGGAAACGAGTCGGCAGTAGGGAAACAAATTGTTACCCCGCAGGCGACGCTGACGGTGGGAGCGGTATATCACGATTTCCCTTCCAACACGGTTTTAGAGAATTGTATCTATTCTCATTTGCCGGACGATCTGAATAAATTGGGTTGGGGAAGCTGGAATTATCATGTGTTTATTCGTGTCAATGATCCGGTTAATGTGCCGCTACTGTTTGAGAATTTCAAACGGAATTTTGACGCCTCAGCGGCAACGGCTGCCGGACAGACGTATAACTGGGACGACAATTATCTCCGTCTTACGGCTTTGTCCGACATTCATTATGCGACTGATGTACAGTATGATTCAACGCCGAAAGCCAGCAAACAGACGCTGTTGATTCTGTTTGCCATTGCCATTGTGATTGTCGCTATTGCAGCAATCAATTTCACCAATTTCAGTACGGCGCTGACGCCCATGCGTATCAAAAACATCAATACGCAACGTGTGTTGGGCGCCCGCCGGAACTCACTGCGTTTCATCATTGCTTCAGAGGCGGTTGTGATTGCTTTCCTGTCCTGGTTGATTGCTGTTTTGTCAGTTTCGCTTTTTAGCCATACACAATCGGCTAATTTGGTTGACGCCGATTTATCGCTTGCTGCCCATCCGCTGATTGTTGGCGGTACGGCGTTAGTTGCATTGCTTACCGGTGTGTTTGCAGGCGTATATCCCGCTCATTATATGACGTCGTTTGCGCCGGTATTGGTTTTGAAAGGTAGTTTCGGCCTGTCTCCCAAAGGCAAAAAGTTACGTAATACGTTGATGAGTATACAGTTTGCCGCCTCGTTTGCGTTGATTATCGGCGCTTCTTTCATGTATCTACAAAATCACTTTATGCAAAATTCGTCTTTGGGTTATGAAAAAGATGCGTTGGTTACTGTCAATATCAGGGAATTACAGGGCAATCGCGATGCGTTTACCAATCAGTTAAAAACGTTTGCAGGGATTGATGACGTGACTTATGCCTACGATCTTTTGTCAAGTTCCGACAGTTATATGAGGTGGGCGCGGGAGTACAAAGGCGAAGAAATACTATTTCAATGTCTTCCGGTTGATTATACGTTTCTAAACGTGACAGGTATAGAGGTTACAGAAGGTCGTGATTTCAGGCGCGAAGACGTCAATATGACGGGTCAGGGCGTTTACATTTTTAACGAAACGGCACGTGCGAAATTCAATATGGATGTAGACACAAGGATTGGCGGTAGGGAAGGAGTTATTGGCTTAGGCGAAATTATAGGTTTTATGCCCGATATAAAATCCGCTTCTTTTCGTGTGGCTATCGAACCGATGGGATTTTATGTTGTTTCGGAAACGCAGAAGTGGTTGGATAATGCTTATATCAAATTGCATGAAGGCACGAATTTGCGTGCCGCCATAGCGCATATTCAATCCACGTTGGCCGCATTTAATCCTGATTATACGTTTACGATTCGTTTTTTCGACGAAGTACTGCAACGGCTCTATGAAAAAGAAACCGCGCTGAGTTCGCTGATTTCACTTTTTAGCATGATAGCCATCTTTATTTCTATTGTGGGCGTATTCGGGTTGGTCGTGTTCGACAGTGAATGTCGGCGGAAAGAGATAGGCATCCGTAAAGTGCTTGGCGCATCCGTCTTGGGGATTATCATCATGTTCAACAAGGCGTATTTCAGGATATTGCTGATTTGTTTTGTGATAGCGGCTCCGCTTGCCTGGTATGCCGTTACCCGCTGGTTGGAGAACTTTGCGTATAAGACGCCGATGCACTGGTGGGTTTATCTGCTTGCGTTTGTGGCAGTTGGAATCATTACCGGCGCTACGGTGACTTTTCAGAACTGGCGTGTGGCGAATGATGATCCGGTGAAGGCAATAAAGAGCGAGTAGAGACGCAATGCATTGCGTCTCTACAAAATATTCATATCCCCCTTTGGAGGGGGCAGGGGGAGGAAAGAATTAAGAACTAAAAACTAAGAACTATTGAATATGTTTCAACTAAAAATCATTTTACGCAATATCCGTCGAGGCGGGATATATTCCGCTATCAATATCGGTGGGTTGGCTATCGGTATGGCGGCCGCGATATTAATTTTGGCATGGATTTATCACGAGTGGTCGTACGACCGTTTTCATGTCAAAGAGAAGCGGTTACATGTAGTTTATTATCGCGCCGAATTGGATGGGAGTTTACAATGTTGGGATAAGCCTCACATTGCGTTGGGTCCGGTATTGAAAAATGATTATCCGGATATAGTTGGAATGACAAGAATGTTGAACGCCGCGTTGCTTTATGCCAACAACGAATCATCATTGAAAATGCAAACAGGATATACGGATCCTGACTTTTTGACCATGTTTGACTTTCCCTTGTTGAAAGGAAACAAGCAAACTGCGCTGAATGATCCCTATTCGGTAATTCTAACCGAAAAGGCAGCCATGCGTTTGTTTGGTAATAATGAGCCATTGGGAGAAATGATCACGTTCGACAATCAATATGCGATGACGGTCTCCGGTGTGATGAAAGATTTGCCCGACAATACCCTCTTTCAATTTGATGCGCTCGTACCTTTTGCTTTTATCAAGGTGCAAGGTTGGTATGATTTGGGGTGGGTCAATAATTCAACCCAAACGTATGTGGAATTACATCCAAATGCCCGTTTGGATTTGGTGAATGAATCCGTTTGCAACAGTATGCAAATTTGGGCTAACATGAATGAACTCCCTGAAGTATTTCTGTATCCGCTTAGCAAAAGATATATGTATTCCAAATTTGAAAATGGCATCCCTGTTGGCGGTTTGATTGAAACAGTACGCATTTTTTTCGTTATTGCCGGATTGATCGTATTGATAGCTTGTATTAATTTTATGAATTTGAGTACAGCACGAAGCGAAAAGAGAGCAAAAGAAGTAGGCGTACGAAAAGTGTTGGGAGGCAAACGTTTGTCTCTGATTAGTCTGTTTGTGGGAGAATCAATGATCACTGCATTTATTGCCGGCGTCATAGCCTTGTGCTTTGCGTTAGTGGCATTACCGTTTTTTGAGATTTTGATAGGAAGGCAGTTAATATTGAATTTGGGAAGTATTTGGTTTTGGGTTTCCGGATTGGGTTTTGTTTTTATAACGGGAATGTTATCAGGCAGTTATCCGGCTTTATTTTTGTCTTCTTTCATTCCGGTAAAGGTATTGAAGGGGATTTTTGATAAAAAACAGGCGTCGGTATCTTTGAGAAAGGTTTTGGTGGTATTGCAGTTTGCCGTTGCCTCTGCATTGATTATTTCCACCTTTGTGCTGCATCGTCAAATCATGTATGTGCAAAACAGAGAAGCAGGATTTGCGAAGGATCAGCTTATTTATGCTTTTATGGATGGAGATGTCGGTAAAAATTACGAACTTATCAAACACGAATTGCTTCATTCAGGGACGGCGATATCTATCACAAGAACTTTGGATCCAATGACACAGTCAATGAACAGCACATCAAGGGTCAATTGGCAAGGAAAAAATCCCACCGAAATATTTCTTTTTGACAGGTTCTCCACCGACGCCGATTGGACAAAAACAGTGGGGGCTACCATAATTGAAGGTCGTGATATTGATATATATACGTACCCGACTGATTCCACTGCTGTGCTACTGAATGAAACGGCTGTGAAAATCATGCATTTCGAAAATCCGATTGGTGAAATTGTGACTGCTCATAATATCGACTGGCATGTAGTAGGCGTGGTAAAAGACTTCATCCTTCACTCTCCTTACGAAACGGTAAGCCCCATGTTAATCGACGGTCATGCCGGATTGTTCAAAACATTGCATATCAAACTCAATGGAAATAACCGAATGGCGGATAATATAGCTAATGCAGCACAAATATTTAAAATGTATAATCCGGCTTATCCGTTTGAATATAACTTTGTGGATGAAGAATATGCCCGTAAATTTCATAAAGAACAAGAAATGGGAACGTTGCTTTCCGGTTTTGCTTGTTTGGCGATTTTCGTATCCTGCATGGGTTTGTTTGCGTTGGTCGCCTACATGGCCGAAACACGCCGCAAGGAAATCGGCATCCGCAAGGTATTGGGCGCATCGGTTTCCGGTATTGTGCTTTTGTTATCTAAAGAATTTTTAATTTTGGTGCTTATTTCGGTAGCCGTTGCTTCGCCGCTTGCATGGTGGGCGATGAACAAATGGTTGGCAAATTATGCCTACCGAACGGATATACCGTGGTGGCTGTTTGTGGTTGTCGGGTGTATAAGTGTGGGAATTGCTTTGCTGACAGTAGGTTTTCAGGCTCTCAAAGCGGCAACAGCCAATCCGGTAAATGCGATTAAAAGCGAATAACGTAGGGGCGTAATGCTTACGCCCAAAAAGGACAGCCACACAGGTCTGCCCCTACAAGAACGAAAGATAGTATAAATATTAGAGACATATAATGATGGAAACAACTATGAATCGCAGATACGATATTGACGCCCTTCGGGTCATCGTCTTTGGCTTACTGATTTTTTATCATGTGGGCATGTTTTTTGTCCCTTGGGATTTTCACCTGAAAAATTCAATCGTCTATGAATGGCTGGCTCTCCCAATGGTTTTTGTCAACCAATGGCGTCTGCCGTTACTGTTTGTGATTTCCGGCATGGGAACATTTTTCAATATTTCCAAAAGGAACGGCGGAGGATTTGCCAAAGAGCGCTTTGTACGCTTGTTTATTCCGTTGGTTGTGGGCATACTGTTGGTCGTTCCGCCACAAGTTTATTTTGAAAGATTAGCAAACGGACAGTTTGCCGGCAACTATTTCGAATTTTGGCCTGCAAAAGCATTTGTCGGCGTTTATCCCGCAGGCAACTTTTCATGGCACCATTTATGGTTTCTACCATACCTGTTGCTGTATTCGCTTGTACTGATTCCTGTATTTCTTTATTTACGCAATCATTCGCAGGCATGGATCATTCGCAAAACAAAACAATTGTCAGCCGCTAAATTTGGCCTTTTTGCATTGGCCATTCCACTTATCTTTTGGGAAATTATTTTAAGACCCGGCTTTCCTTCGACCCATGCACTGATAAACGACTGGTATAATCATGTCAACTACATCACACTGTTTTTCTATGGTTTTCTGTTGATGACGATCAGGGATGTTTTGTGGGAAAATATAGTTAAAAACAGGCGGTTGTACCTGATTACCGGTATCGTTACATTTCTTTTACTCTTGTTTCTCGATCTTGCTGTGGGACTTTTTACCGGAAAGGAAGAGCTGATTCATGCTATTATTGCTGTCAACGAATGGGCATGGATTTTAGCATTGATTGGCTATGCGGCCACAAATCTCAACAAACCAAGCCGTACATTAACGTACGCCAACGAAGCCGTCTATCCATTCTACATCCTGCACCAGACTGTTATCATCGCTTTAGGTTATTACCTCAAAGATTTGGAAATGGGACTGTTGTTAAAGTTTCCTGTCATGATAACCGGCACATTCGGCATATCATGGCTGATCTACGAATTTGGCATCCGACGGTATGCGTGGATAAGACCCCTGTTTGGTATGAAGAAAAAAAATAAATAACATGTTTCAACTTAAAATCATTTTACGCAATATCCGTCGCGGCGGGATCTATTCCGCAATCAATATTGGTGGATTAGCAATCGGTATGGCAGCCGCTATTTTAATCCTTTCGTGGATTTATCACGAATGGTCGTACGACCGGTTTCATGCCAAAGAGAAGCGACTTTATTTGGTTTACAACCGCTTTGTCTCAGAAAACGAAATACAGTGTTCGGATTATACGCCCGGTATTTTGGCTTCGACATTAAAGGAAAATTACCCTGATATAGCCGGAGTGGCAAGAGTGCGTAATTTTTCGGAGGAGTTGCTTTATACCACCGGCAATGACGCCAAATTTAAGGTTCATACAGCTTATACCGATCCGGACTTTCTGACGATGTTTGATTTTCCTTTATTACAGGGGGATAAGGAAAGTGCACTGAATGACCCATATTCGGTACTCCTGACAGAAAAAACGGCTTTGCGTTTATTTGGTCAGGACGACCCAATGGGAAAAACACTGTTGATTGACAATCAACATGTTGTGACAGTTTCCGGCGTGCTGAAAGATTTACCCGGCAATACCATGTTTCGGTTTGAAGCATTGACGTCTTTTTCTTTTTTGAACGTGCAAGGCAGGTATGATGGTAATTGGGGTTACAATTCAGTACAAACTTTTGTGGAATTGCAACAGAAGGCTCAAGCAGGCTCAGTAGATGAGTCAATTCGCAGCGCTGCCCGAAGATACGGTAACAATGAGGAAATGCCCGAACAGTTTCTGCATCCACTTAGCAGCCAACATCTGTATTCCCGGTTTGAAAATGGCATACCGGCAGGAGGCGGATTGGTTGAAAAAATGCGTCTGTATGGCGCTATCGCCGGCTTGATATTATTAATAGCCTGTATCAATTTTATGAATTTAAGTACCGCCCGCAGTGAAAAACGGGCTAAAGAAGTAGGCGTACGAAAAGTCATGGGAAGTAAGCGTTTATCGTTGATCAGACTGTTTTTGGGCGAATCAACCATCACAGCATGTATTGCAGGCGTAATAGCTTTGATGATTGCTTTACCGGTTTTACCGGTATTCGGTACATTGATGGGGCAACAGTTAAGGATGGATTTGACAAACGGCCGGTTTTGGTTGGCAGGAATAGGATTTGTGCTGTTAACAAGCCTGTTGGCAGGTGGTTATCCTGCGTTCTATTTGTCTTCATTTCTTCCTGTAAAAGTATTGAAAGGTCTGACTAAGACGAAACAATCCTTGATGTCGCCACGAAAAGCGTTAGTCGTGCTGCAGTTTACCGTTGCCGCTGCATTGATAGTGTCCACTTTAGTAATTCATCGCCAAATCGGATATGCGCAAAAAAGAGATGCAGGATATGACAAGAAACAACTTATTTACATCCCCATCAACGGGGATATCGCTCCCAATTATGAACTTATCAAACAGGAATTAATTAACTCAGGAACAGCCATATCTGTGACAAAGACTTTTTCGCCCATGACACAAAGGCGGTGGGATACGGATAATGTGGAATGGCAAGGGAAAAACCCTCAGATCAAAACGCTTTTTAATATGTTTTTTGCTGATGCCGGTTGGATAAATACAACAGGAACGACCATTGTAGAAGGACGTGATATTGACATTTATACCTATCCGACGGATTCTACGGCTATGCTGATTAATGAATCGGCTGTGAAAAGCATGCAGTTGGAACATCCGATCGGTGAAATAGTCAAAGCCAATCGCAGAGACTGGCATATCGTAGGCGTGGTAAAAGATTTTATTATCCGGTCGCCTTACGATCCGGTAACCCCCATGCTTATTGGCGGCCCGGCCGGCATGTTCGAAATAATCCACATCAGGTTGAACGGGCATAACCAAACATCGGATAATCTGGCGCAGGCAGAACAAATATTCAAGCAATACAATCCGTCTTATCCGTTTGAATATCAATTCGTAGATGAGGAATATGCCCGAAAATTTCAGGCAGAAGAAAATATGGGTTCAATGGTCACATGGTTTGCCTGCCTGACGATATTTATTTCCTGTTTGGGTTTGTTTGCGTTGGTTGCCTACATGGCAGAAACGCGGCGCAAGGAAATCGGTATTCGTAAGGTATTGGGCGCTTCGGTGTCAAGTGTCGTATTTTTGCTGTCCAAGGAATTTTTGATATTGGTGCTTATTTCGGTAGCCGTTGCTTCGCCGATTGCATGGTGGGCGATGAACAAATGGCTATCGAATTACGCTTACCGCACGGATATACCGTGGTGGCTGTTCGTCGTTGTCGGGTGTATCAGTTTGGGTATTGCGTTGCTAACTGTTGGTTTTCAGGCAATCAAAGCAGCAACGGCCAATCCGGTGAAGGCGATTAAGAGCGAGTGAAGAAGACCGTAAGATCGTAAGACCGTAAGATCGTAAGATCGTAAGAGAAAAAAAATCAACTTTCAATTAAATAACTATGTTTTACCATTTAAAAATCATTTTACGCAATTTGCGTCGCGGCGGGATCTATTCCGCAATCAATATCGGCGGGTTGGCTATCGGTATGGCTGCCGCTATTTTAATCCTTGCATGGATTTATCATGAATGGTCGTATGACCGTTTTCATATCAAAGAAAAACAATTATATGTAGTTTATAGCCGTGCTACATTCGATGGTTCTTTACAATGCTGGGACTGGACACAGAAAATTCTGGGGCCAACCTTAAAAACGGATTATCCTGAAATAGCCGGAATGGCAAGAATGATGGATCGCATATTGCTTTATACCAACGAGGAGGCAAAGTTTAAAATCGGGACAGGCTATACCGATCCCGACTTCCTGACCATGTTCGATTTTCCTTTGCTGTATGGGGATAAAGAAACTGCTCTAAATGACCCATATTCGGTGATATTAACCGAAAAAGCGGCTATACGCTTGTTTGGTAAGGAAAATCCAATGGGAAAAACTCTTATGATTGAAAATCAATATCCGGTGACCGTTACCGGCGTGATGAAAGATTTACCGGGCAATACCGTTTTTAACTTTTTTGAAGTATTGGTCCCTGTTTCTTTCTTGAAAGTACAAGGTGGATATGATGAGAATTGGGGAAACCATTCATTAAAAACTTTTGTTGAATTACATCCGAATGTCCGCTTGGATTTGGTCAATGAATCCATTCGCGACATTGTAAAAATACATACAGATAATACGACACAAACCGAGATGTTTTTATATCCGCTCGACAGGCAACATTTGTATTCTAAATTTGAAAATGGCGTACCGGTTGGCGGACTGATTGAAATATTACGCCTGTTTGCCGTTATAGCCGGATTGATTTTATTAATCGCTTGCATCAATTTCATGAATTTAAGCACTGCCCGTAGCGCAAAAAGGGCCAAGGAAGTCGGGGTTCGAAAAGCGCTTGGCGGAAAGCGTTTGTCGCTGATTAGACTGTTTCTTAGAGAAGCAACCCTCATTGCATTTATTGCAGGTGCAGTAGCTTTGATTTTTACATTGATGGCTTTACCTGCATTCGGTGCGTTGATGGGACAGCAATTGACATTGAACCTGACAAATGTTTGGTTTTGGTTGGCCGTAATAGGATTTGTACTATTAACCGCTTTATTAGCCGGAAGCTATCCTGCGCTTTATTTATCTTCTTTCCTTCCGGTAAAAGTGTTGAAGGGGGTCTTCAATAGAAAGCAGGGATTAGTATCTTCTCGAAAAGTGTTGGTCGTGCTACAATTTACCGTTGCTTCAGTATTGATTGTATCTACATTAGTAGTTCATCGTCAAATCAGATATGCACAGAACAGGGAAACAGGATATAATAAAGACCAACTTATTTATGCTGTCCTTAACGGAGATATTACTAAAAACTATGAGTTGATCAAACAAGATTTACTAAACTCAGGAACAGCGGTATCGATAACGAAGACCATGTCGCCCATGTCGGCAGGATGGAGCAATACATGGGGCGTAGAATGGCAAGGCAAAAATACAGATGAAAGGTTGACGTTTGATTTGTTTTTTATAGACACCGAATGGACAAAAACGGTGGGTACCACCATCATTGAAGGTCGTGATATTGACATACACACTTACCCGACGGATTCTACCGCAATGTTGCTGAGCGAATCGGCTGCGAAAATCATGAATTTTGAAAATCCGATAGGTGAAATTGTAAGAACACAGGGTCAAGATTGGCGCGTGGTTGGCGTGATTAAAGATTTTATTCTTCGTTCGCCTTACGAACCAGTAGCGCCTATGCTTATTGGCGGCCCTGCCGGATGGTTCAACGTGATGCACATCAAGTTAAATGGGCATCAACGTATGGCGGATAATTTGGCTAAAGTGGAACAAATATTCAAGCAATACAATCCTGCTTATCCATTTGAATATCAATTTGTAGATGAAGAATATGCTCGCAAATTCACTGAAGAGAAAAAGATGGAAACACTGGCCACATGGTTTGCCGGCCTGGCTATTTTCATCTCTTGTCTCGGATTGTTTGGTTTGTCAGCTTATATGGCTGAAAATCGCTGCAAAGAAATCGGTATTCGCAAGGTATTGGGCGCTTCGGTTGCCAATATTATGTTTTTGCTGTCTAAAGAGTTTATGGTTTTGGTACTTATTTCGATAGCCATCGCCTCGCCTGTTGCATGGTGGGTGATGAACAAATGGTTGGCCAATTACGCTTACCGCACAGATATACCCTGGTGGCTATTCGTCGTTGTCGGGTGTATCAGTTTGGGCATTGCATTGCTGACGGTTGGTTTTCAGGCAATCAAAGCAGCAACAGCCAATCCGGTAAAGGCGATTAAGAGCGAATAAAACTGAATGACTGAATAACTCAGTTAATACCGTAAGAAAAAAACAAGTTTCAACTTTCAATTAAATAGATTATGTATTACAATTTAAAAATCATTTTACGCAATATCCGTCGCGGCGGGATCTATTCCGCAATCAATATTGGTGGATTAGCAATCGGTATGGCAGCCGCCATTTTAATCCTTACATGGATTTACCACGAGTGGTCGTATGACCGGTTTCATGCCAAAGAGAAGCAGCTTTATTTAGTCTATAACCGTTATCTATCCGACGGTAATGTGCGATGCGGATCTTCTACGCCCGGTATTTTGGGAACAATTTTAAAGGCAAATTATCCGGAAATAACCAGAGTGGCAAGAGTGCGGAATTACTTTGAGGAAGTGCTTTATGCCAAAGAAGACGACAAATTTAAAATTCAAACCGCATATACCGATCCCGACTTCCTGATGATGTTTGATTTTCCCTTGTTGTACGGAGATAAGGAAACCGCCCTGAATGACCCGTATTCGGTGATTTTAACTCCAAAAATGGCTTTGCGTTTGTTTGGCGATGAAGTCCCGGTTGGCAAAACACTCTTAGTCGACAATCAATATTTGGTAACTGTTACAGGTGTGTTTAAAAACCTACCAGGTAACACCATGTTCCAATTTGAAGCATTGGTGCCAATTCCTTTTTTACAGGCGCAGGGCAGGTTTGATGATAATTGGGGTTACAATTCAATACAAACTTTTGTAGAATTACACCTCCATGCACAAATGACATCGGTCAATGAATCTATTCGTAATACTGGACTAATACACAGCAATATTGACAATGAAAAACCCGAACAGTTTCTATATCCGCTCAGCCGACAACATCTGTATTCCCAATTTGAAAACGGTATACCGATAGCAGGTGGATTGATTGAAAAAATGCGTTTGTACGGTATTATTGCCGGATTGATTTTATTTATAGCCTGTATCAATTTTATGAATTTAAGCACTGCCCGCAGCGAAAAACGTGCGAAAGAAGTAGGGGTGCGAAAAGTGATGGGAGGCAAGCGCTTGTCGCTGATCAGACTGTTTCTGGGCGAATCAACCATGACGGCATTTATAGCCGGCGTGATAGCTTTAATGCTTGCTTTGATAGCTTTGCCGCTATTCCGTACGTTAATGGAAGAACAGTTCACCCTGGATTTAACCAATGGATGGTTTTGGTTGGCAGGATTGGGATTTGTGTTGTTAACAAGTCTGTTAGCCGGTTGCTATCCCGCATTCTATTTGTCTTCTTTTCTTCCGGTAAAAGTGTTGAAAGGTATGTTCAGGACAAAACGCTCCTTGGCGTCGCCCAGAAGAGTTTTAGTGGTGGTACAGTTTATCGTTGCATGTTCATTGATGGTATCTACGTGTGTGATTCATCGCCAAATCAAATATGCACAGGACAGAGACACAGGATATAATATGGAACAACTTGTCAATATACCCATGACCGGCGATGTCAACAAAAATTATGAACTGATCAAACAGGATTTATTAGAATCAGGAACGGCAGTATCCGTAACAAAAACTTTTTCATCAATGACACGAAGACAGTGGGACACAAATAATGTCCACTGGCATGGAAAAGATCCTCAGAATAAAACACTCTTCAATATGTATTTTGCAGACACCGATTGGACAAATACAACAGGAACAACCATCATCGAAGGGCGCGACATTGACATTTATACATACCCAACGGATTCTACCGCAATGTTGCTAAACAAATCGGCTGTAAAAAATATGAATCTGGAAAATCCAATTGGTGAAATTATCAAAGCAGATAACAGGGAATGGCATATAGTAGGCGTGATTAAGGATTTTATCATTAGTTCCCCTTACGATCCGGTGGCTCCCATGCTTGTTGGCGGTCCTGCCGGAAGGTTTAATAATGTACACATCAAGTTGAATGGTTATAACCGTACATCAGATAATCTGGCTCAGACTGAACAAATATTCAAACAATATAATCCGGATTATCTGTTTGAGTATCAATTTTTAGACGAAGAATATGCCCGTAAATTCCGAACAGAACAAAAGGCAGGTTCTATGGTTACATGGTTTGCCGGCCTGACGATATTTATTTCTTGTATGGGTTTGTTTGCATTGGTCGCTTATATGGCCGAAACACGCCGCAAAGAAATCGGTATCCGCAAGGTGCTTGGTGCTTCGGTTTCGGGTATTATGGTATTACTGTCGAAAGAGTTTTTGATTTTGGTACTTATTTCGATAGCCATCGCTTCGCCGATTGCATGGTGGGCAATGAACAAATGGCTATCCAACTACGCATACCGCACAGATATACCGTGGTGGCTGTTTGTGGTTGTCGGGTGTATCAGTTTGGGCATTGCATTGCTGACGGTTGGTTTTCAGGCAATCAAAGCAGCAACAGCCAATCCGGTAAAAGCAATAAAGAGCGAATAAAAATGTGGAGCTGTTTAAAATTCAAAAAAAATATCCCCGTCCTGCCACATTTGAAATGCGGCGGTTATGAGTATAAGCATTTGCAATGCAAAAACAATGAATCGTGTTTTTTTGCATTACAAATACAAATATTCAAATTTGCCGGATTACAAATCCGACAAGACGAGGTAACTGACGAGAAAACCGTATGAAAAAATAATTTTAATCAATAAAACAATGTATATCAACTATTTAAAAACAGCATGGAGATATTTGACTAAGAACAAAGTATCTTCGATTATCAATATACTGGGGCTTGCATTGGGGATTACCTGTTGTTTGATTATCTTCCTGATAACCAAACATGAGCTGAGTTACGACACTTTT
>Ga0082212_10003669_pt1 | contig 21658 bp, 18 predicted proteins | sample TergutNt197P3_FD_71548 | JGI IMG/M metagenome (GOLD analysis project Ga0082212, IMG submission 71548) | Neocapritermes taracua P3 segment gut microbial communities from Petit-Saut dam, French Guiana - Nt197 P3 | ecosystem: Host-associated > Arthropoda: Insects > Digestive system > Gut ... | reverse complement strand
AATGCCGTTTGTTTGTCAACAGAAGGAGTCCAAAATGTCATACAGGACACTGTCGTTATCGGTCATCGCCATAGCGGTTTTCGCCCCGCTCCTTTTTTATACGTCCCCGTCTGCCGTTGCTAACGAGAAAGCGTCTCTCTTTCGTATTGACAATGGAGTCGTTCTTGGTCAGGGGGGAAAAACTCCCACTCTCTGGGATCGGTTCAAGCAAGGAATCAATAAAATTGTCCAAGACGATACTATTGACCAGAGACCGGATCATCGACCGGTACAAATTGCCCAACCCGCCGTGCCGACACAGCCGCCGAAACCGCCAACGGCGACCGAAATTCAGCAATCCATTGCGATGCCCCATCACGAGCGACGTACCGGAACAACCTCACAAACGCGGCAGGGGAGCGGTGGCGGACTGGCATCGACCATTCTCCAGGAGAGTGAGGAAGAAGAGGAGGAAGAGGTCGAAGTCTCGATCTATGTAAGAATGGCAAACCTTCGGAACCCCGTTTTTGCCAATCCTGCATTGGAACGGGCTGCCGATGCCTCTCGGAAAATGTCCAGTACACCGAGAGCCACCACGTTGACACCCTCTTTTCCTTACCATGATGTTGGGAGTGATCTCAGTGAGGTTGCAGGTGATCCAAGCAATGTTGCCGATTTTCCGACAGTTGCGGAAGTGCAACGGGAAAATCCATCGGAAATGGTCGAGAATCGGCAGCCCCTCTCTCGCCATGATCTGGCTGTTCCTCAGCAGCCGGCGACACCGACTCCTTCCCAGCAAGCCGTTGAGCGAATTCATGCTCTGGAAGCCGGAGCGAAAGAACAACCGCAGGAAAAGCAACTGGTCGTGGGGGTCAGCCCGCGTCTCGAAGTGGAAATCGAAAAGCCGCCGAGAAGCATCGTTGGTCAGGAAATCACTTATCGAATCAGTGTGAGGAACACGGGGAACGCTCCTGCCGAACAGGTTCTTATAACTGCAGAAATTCCGTCGTGGATTGATGTCCGACAGGCAGAGGGTACCAATGGTAAAGCAGTGGTGCGGCAACGTGAAGATGGCTCCGGTAATTCCGATTTGGAGTGGAGAATCAGCCGGATCGACCATGGCGCAGCCGATCTGCTCATTGTACGTATCGTTCCCATGCAACGCCAGTCCGTTGAACTCTCTTTCCGATGCGATTTTTACCGTCCGGCAATCGTGGCGAAAGTCGAAGTCCAGGAACCGAAATTGGAAATGGAATTGCTCGGTGCAAGCGAAGTGCTTTGGAACGACCTTGTCGTCTATACACTCCTTGTCCGCAATGTCGGAAATGGAGATGCCGAAAACCTCATATTAACTTTGCTGCAAACCAATTCGGAAGCGACACGATGCGAATTTGAAGAACCACTGCGTCCCGGTGAAGAACAACCGATTGCCATTTCGGTTCAAGCCGGTAAGGAGCAAGAACACATTGACATTGCCGTTGTGGCAATGGGAGCCCACGATTTGAAAGGGGAAGTCAAACGCCGAATTCGAGTGTTGCGTCCCAAATTGGAAATGAAAGTGCTGACGCCGACACTGCACTTTGTGGATAACCCGGCAGAATTTACCGTTCGTGTAACGAACGTAGGTACGGCGGATGCTGAAAACGTTATTATCCGAGCAGAACTTCCAGTGGGGGCACAATATGCGGCAAGTAGTGAAGGCGGCATTTTTGCGACCCTACAACAACAGAGCGTCGTCGAATGGCGAGGACGATCCATTGCACGAGGCGAAACACAGACATTCCTGCTGACATGTCTTCCGAAACGTGAAGGGGAATGTCGGGTTACGGTGGAAGCATGCGATCCCAGCGGTGGGGTGATGGTTGCCGGTCATGGAACATTCACCGCAGAAGCGGTTACCGAATTGGATCTGGTTGTCCTCAAACCGAAAGGACTTGTCGAAATGGGGCAAGAAGCGGAATACACAATCCAAGTAACGAACATCGGCACGAAAGCGGCAGAAGATGTCGAGGTTTCTATGGCGTTCGGTTTGAAGGGAGACAGCGAACCTGTTGCCGTACTCGAACCGATCAATGTTGCCGGTAGCGAAGCATCCCTGCACGATGGGATGGTGGTTTTTGAAAAGATACCGACCATTCTACCAAAACAGTGTGTCGAATTGAAAGTGATTGCCAAAGCGGAACAAACGGGAACGGTACAGATTAAAACCCAAGTGAGCGGTAAAGATGTTCCTGCCTCGGGAAATGAATTATCGACGACCGTTTTCAGCCGTCGGACGAAAGCGGCAACGGCATCGGATACACAAAATGAATTTAGGTAAAATACCGGGATACTGTGTTATTGGTTTGGTTCTGGTGTATAAGAAATGTGTGAGTCCGTTTTTGCCTCACATGTGCCGGTTTGAACCGACGTGCAGTACGTATATGATCGAGGCAATCCGTAAATATGGAGTGCTTCGGGGAGTGATTAAGGGCATCTGGCGCATTTGCCGTTGCCATCCTTGGAATCCCGGTGGGTATGATCCGCCGTAAAAAACCTTGAAAACGAGGCGACCGTCGACAATTTGCAAAAGCAACCGTCATTCCCGCGCAGCAGCCGTCATTCCCACACAGCAACCGTCATTCCCGCACAAGGCGGGAATCCAGGCAGAAGATGCGGACTTTGTTCTTTCTGGACTCCCGCTCCGCGGGAGTGACGGAAAAACAAACCTGTTACCGGACTATACTTAAAATGGCAGGAAAATGCTTTTTTCGAGAAGACGTTTTTTCCGAATGGTGCGCCCTTAGTAGCCCAGTGCTTCCCAGACATCGCGCCCTTATACTCTTATTTTTGTTGCTCAATAAGGGTATAAGGGCGCAGGAAGAGGAGTTGTCCGGTGCTACTAAGGGCGCAGAAAACGACCAAAAACATCACAATAAAAACGCCCCATTTGTTCCCGTTGATGGTATAAAAACAAGTGTTTTCCCGCCATTTCGTAAATGGGTTGACTATATGCCCCCGACGGCGGACTTGCGTCCGCCGCTCTTGCGCCGGAGTACCGGCTAAATTATTTCCGTCCTTTGAGTTTCGGGAAGAGCGTTCCGCCGTAAATCGCTGCGTCGCCCAATTCCTCTTCAATGCGAATCAACTGATTGTACTTCGCCATTCTGTCCGTCCGCGAAGCCGAACCCGTCTTGATCTGTCCCGTGCCCAATGCCACCGCCAAGTCGGCAATCGTTGCATCCTCCGTCTCGCCGCTCCGGTGAGAAGCAATCGAAGTGTAACCGTTTCGGTGCGCCAGTTGAATCGCCGAAATCGTTTCCGTCAGCGAGCCAATCTGGTTGACCTTGATGAGAATCGAGTTGGCAACGCCGCTGTCGATCCCCTTTTGCAGGTCTCGGACATTCGTTACGAACAGGTCGTCGCCGACCAATTGGACTTTATCGCCGATCTTTTGAGTGAGATTTTTCCAGCCGTCCCAGTCGTTTTGGTCGAGACCATCTTCGATGGAGACAATCGGATATTTTTGGCACCATTCTGCCAGCAAGTCGGCAATCTGCGCACTGGTGTAGTCCTTTCCTTTGCTGGGGTCTTTTTTCCCGCCGAGTGTATAAACATTCTTTTTCCGGTCATAATACTCGGAAGAAGCACAGTCCATCGCAATGTAAATTTGCTTGCCGGGTTCATAACCGGCATTCTTGATGGCTTCGACGATGACTTCGAGGGCTTCTTCGTTGCTCTTCAATTCGGGTGCAAATCCTCCTTCGTCGCCGACGTTAGTGGAATAACCTCTTTTCTTCAGCACGCTTTTGAGGTTGTGGAACGTTTCGCAACCGGCACGAATCGCATCGGTGAACGATGTAAAGCCGAGCGGGAAAATCATGAACTCCTGCATGTTCACATCATTGTCGGCGTGTTCACCGCCGTTGATGACGTTCATCATCGGGGCGGGCAAAATCCTCGCTCCGACACCGCCGAGATAGCGGTAGAGTTCTTGTCCCGTATAGGAAGCGGCGGCTTTTGCGGTTGCCAACGAAACGCCGAGAATGGCATTGGCACCCAATTTTGCCTTGTTGTCGGTTCCATCGACTTCGCACATTCGGGCATCGACGGCGGCTTGGTCGAGGGCATCGTAACCGATAATTTCATCGGCGAGAATATCGTTGACGTTGCTGACGGCTTTGAGAACGCTTTTGCCGAGATAGCATTTTTTGTCGTCGTCTCTCAGTTCGATTGCCTCTCGTTCACCGGTGCTAGCACCGCTGGGAACGGCGGCGCGACCGAACGAGCCGTCTTCAAGAGTTACGTCGACCTCAACGGTCGGATTTCCTCGGCTATCCAAAATTTGTCGTCCTCGAATGTCGATAATAGTACTGCTCATTATTGCTGTATTTCTTGTTAAGTGTGTGAAAATGGTGTAATCCGATTGTTGGATTATTTCCCGCAAAGGATACCCTACCGGCGGTTTTCCGTCAAGAACCCGGAAAACTGCACCGACGGACTTGCAGTTTTCTATCCAGCCGTCAGTCATCCTTGTACGATTCCGCAAAACAGGTACACTTATGTCCTTCTATGTCGCCCAGCAATGCCAGCACTTCCGCTCCGAAAACAAAGTACCTCGTTCTGGGGGGATTGGCTGCCGCCCACCTCTTTAACGACACCTTCCAATCGCTGATTCCCGCCGTCCTGCCGCTCCTCAAAGGCGAATTGCTCCTCTCCTACATTCAGGTCGGACTCATCATGACCGTCTTTCAACTGTCGTCGTCGATTTGCCAACCCATCGTCGGCTGGATCACGGATAAATATCCGTTTCCCTATGCGCTGCCCTGTGGCATGACTTCAACCTTGCTGGGAATTTTGCTCCTGTCCAGTGCAATGAGTTTTCCTGCCGTATTGTGTGCCGTTGCATTTATCGGTTTCGGGTCGGCAGTGTTTCATCCTGAAGGAGCCCGACTCACCTTCATGGCAGCCGGAAAACGACGTGGATTTGCCCAATCGCTCTTTCAGACCGGCGGAAATACCGGTACTTCCATTGGTCCGCTCCTTGCCGCTCTGCTGATCACCCCCTACGGACGAAGCAACATCGTTTGGTTTGCCATCCTCGTCTTTTGTGCGATTCTTTGGATGATCCCATTGAGCCGATGGTACGGACGGCGGTTGAACGAACGAAAACTTTCGGAAAAAGCGGACAAAAAGAAAACCGTTGCCGATTCATCATCGGGAACATTACCGAAACATACGGTCTATGCCGCTCTTGCCGTTTTGCTGATATTGGTCTTTTCCAAAAACCTGTACACCGTTAGTTTTAGCAGTTTTTTTACATTTTACTTGATCGAAAAGTATCAGTTGACAGTCAGGGAATCGCAACTGTTTTTGTTTGCATTTCTTTTTGCAACGGCGGCGGGGACGATGATCGGCGGTCCCATCGGCGATAAAATCGGCAGAAAATTGGTGATTTGGTTCTCGATTCTCGGAGCGGCTCCCTTTGCGTTGCTGTTACCGCACATTGATTCCCTTTGGGGAACCTGTTTGTTGAGCATGTTTATTGGTGCGACGATGGCATCTTCCTTTCCGGCGATTGTGATTTTTGCACAGGAATTGTTACCGGGAAAAATCGGGACGGTCGGCGGATTGTTTTTTGGTTTTTCTTTCGGGGCAGCGGCGATTGCATCGGTGTTGTTGGGGGGACTTGCCGATCTTTGGGGCATTACGTTCGTCTATGGTTGTTGTGCCTTCATGCCGCTCATTGGACTCATGACGTGGTTCTTGCCGAATCTTCCCCGTAGCACACAACATTTGCCGAACCGTGAAAATTAGAGTGTGTTACTCCGTTTCGCAGATACAACATCTGTGTTACGGTTCTCCATACATTTCGATCATCCGCCGTGCCATTTCGAGAGCATCGTCAGACTTGGTAGTCCTCGCCTTTTCTGTTATAATGCAATGGATTCATGACGAAACAACCGAATCTCTTTTTGCATGCGACGACCGCACTGGTCAAGGAATTCGCCAAAACCAAGAGCGAACACGACCTGCGGTTGAAAGTGCGCGATGCCTTCTTCGGCGAATACAACGTCGATGTCGAAGACGAGCGGATCGACTTTCTCGTCTATTATGACCGCCCCGGCTTTTTTACCGAAACATTTCTCTGGGCAGAATCAAAGGACAAACCGACCGACATGTTTGAAATGTTCGCTCAACTTCTGCTGACGATTAAGAAAAAACTGGACGGCGGTGAAATGCCGCCAAAATATCTCGGCGTGTTCGATAAGGAAAAAATCGCCTTTACGGAATTCTGCAACGCTCTGCCGATTTTCAATCTGAACGATTTTAATTGGACGGAACGTCCCTCGTCCGTCTCGAAAAAAACGGTCAATCAGGTCGCAAAATACCTGAAAAACATCGTGCAGTACCGTTTTGAAAGTGATGTTGCCGAAGTCAGAGAATTTATCAAAGGCAATTTCGCTCTCGGCAAAGTCGGGACGACGAAGACGCAGATCAACAAGAATAATTTCATTACGATTTACAATAAGTGGGTCAGAGAAGTGTTGCCGTCCATTGATTTGACGGATGAACTTTGGAAAAAACTAAAAGAGGGAGGCATCGGCAATGGAGATTTTTACCTTGCAGATTTGTTGAGCCGGGACAACAAAACTCTCGTGGAAAAATTGAACATCCTGCTTCGGGAAACGTATTATCAATCGAAAGTCCAGTTGAAAGACGTGTTGGAAACGCTCTACCGCAACATACATTTTCGTGACAGCGGAGAAGCGCATGCAAAATTTTGGGCGAGGTACGAACGTCCGCCGAAACAGGAGTATCATCAACACATCATTGAGCGGCGAGATCTGCTCGTGCCGCAAAACATACGGGAACGCAAAGGAGCGTATTTTACGCCGCAAATCTGGGTGGAAAAGTCGCAGGAGTATTTGGCGAAGGTGTTCGGCGAAAATTGGCAGGAGGAGTATTACATTTGGGACTGCTGTGCGGGAACGTGCAATCTTTTGGCGGGACTCACGAACAAATATAATGTTTGGGCTTCGACGATAGACCAACCCGACGTGGACATCGTCCATCAACTGATTTCCAATAACGAATTTAATCTGCTGGAATCGCATGTCTTTCAGTTTGATTTTCTGAACGACAATTTTGACGAACTGCCGCAGGAATTGCAAGACATTATCAATGACGAGGAAAAGCGGAAAAAACTTATCATCTACATGAACCCGCCATATGCGGAGGCAACAAGTACGGCAACAGCAACGGGTACGAGACGAAACAAGGAACAAGTTGCTACCATCCATAAAACACGGATAAAATACAAAACCGACATTGGAGCGGCAACCAATGAAATTTTTGCGCAATTTATGGCGCAGATATACCATGAAATACCAGACTGCAAATTAGCCTTGTTCTCCAAACTAAAATTTATCAATAGCCAAAACTTTATTAAATTTCGCAAATTTTTCAAGGCAGCATTTAAGAATGGTTTTATGGTGCGTGCAAACTCTTTTGATAACGTTGATGGAAAATTTCCCATCGGCTTTACCATTTGGGATTTACAAGGCAGTTCTTTTCCAAAAACTCTCGGCTTGGACATTACAGAAGAAGGAGGGCGGAAAAAATTCTGGGCGGTTACAGGGAAATCCATCAACCACTGGATTATGCAATACAATAAGAATGTTGCACAGGGTGTTGCCTATATGGCTAATCCGGCACCGGATTTTCAACGTATTAATCAGCCTTATGTAACATCGGAGAAAGGAGATCGGCATTTTCATTACTACGCTTTTAATGACCAAAACATCATTGAAGGCTGTATCTATTTCGCTGTTCGTCTTTGCATAGAACCCACGTGGGTTAATGACCGGGATCAATTTTTGTTTCCTAACGATGGTTATAAAACCGACAAGGAATTTCAGAATGACTGTCTGATTTACTCGTTGTTTCACCATCAAAATCGGATACGTAGCAACGGCGGCATCAATCGCTGTATTCCTTTTACAGCACGAGAAGTTGACGCAAAAGATAATTTCCAATCGACTTTTATGAATGATTTTTTGCAAAGTCGCAAAAAGATAAGTAAGGAGGCAAAAGCGGTGTTAAACGCAGGTAGGGAATTGTGGAAATACTATCATAAAACGATAAAGACCACTAAAAAAGCGTCAGTGGATGCCTCGCTGTACGAGATACGGGAGTATTTCAAAGGGCGGGATGAAAGCGGTCGGATGAAAACAAAAGCGACTGATGAACAGTTTAATGATCTCGATGCAGAATTGCGGTCGGCACTAAAAAAACTGGCGTTGAAAATTCAACCGAAAGTGTACGAATACGGTTTCCTGAAACGGTAGCGGAATACCGATCACGGTTCCCCATACATTTCCAGCATCCTCACTGCCATTTCGAGAGCGTCGGGACCATCATCATGCGAACCCAGCGGAAATGACCGTAACTGCTCCACCAACAGTTGACACGCTTTACTGGAACGACAAAACCGTAATCGCCGTTGTGCCAAATACGAATCCAATCGCCGAATGCGTGCCGTCTTGTTCAACGTGTTTTTGATTCGATAGACATCGATACACTGCCGATCAAATTCATCGCAGATCAATTCCTGAAATTGGTTTGCTTCCACACCGAAAATCGTTGGTTGATATTTTCGGTACAATTCAATACCGAGGGCAACCATTTCCGACACCGGCAAACGTTCCAAACGAGCATCAACGTAAAACGTTCCTTCCTCGCTTAGCGCAACGTACACGAATGCCGAATAATCACCGTGTCTCGAATCGTTCCCCTTGCTCGGATCGAGTGCCATGGCGGAGACTATAATGTTTGGACCACCCCGCCCTATCGGGCACCCCTCCACGGGAGGGGAATGCGCATAATTCCCCTCCTTCGGAGGGGCAGGGGTGGTCTCCCTTGGAAGGGGTAGGGGGTGGTCATACCAAATGTGTTCCTCAAAATACGATTCAGGAAATTCACACAGTTCAGGATTGATCGGCATGTTTTGCTTTTCCCTGTCAAACGAAGCGTAGCCGCTCTCGACTCGCATCTTCATGAGCGCATAGAGCGGCTCCTGCTCTTCCCAAAGCACCGTAGCGTCTTCGTCCATTGCATCGCGATTCGCTTCGTAAAACGCATCGGCATCGGCAACATGATTGGTATTGGCAACATTCGTGTAAATCGTTTCCCAATCTTTCCAGAGGGACATGTTTTTCGGAAATTGTTCGATGGCACGAAACGTTCGAGACGACCAACCCGGTGTTTGAATCAGTTCCAACGCAATCGCTTCCCGATGGAGTGCCGTTGCCAAGTGAATCACGTTCGTTCGATCCGAACCGGTCTTAAGGAGCGTGCCGTGAAACCAATTTCGGCTCTTTTCCCGCTGCGGGGCGGAAAGCATGTGTTGGTCATTTTGTAAATCATCGCAAATGATGAGCGTCGGTCGGTTCTCATTCCGCTTTCGCCCTCGCAACCGCTGACCGGTGCCGAAGGCTTCAATGATGGCACCGTTCCGCAGTCGGATCGCCCCGCTGCGCCAAGCGGTACCTTTGCCGCAAACATCGGGATACGCTTCGGCGAGATACGGATTGCCGGTGAGTTCGTTCTTGATATTTTCCAAATGCGTGTATGCCTGCGACTTGGTATCGGAGATGAGCCAGATGTACGGTTCGCGTCCCGATAAAAGTTCCCGAAGCGGAAAGGCAAGAGCGGCAATGGTCGATTTTGCGGAATTGCGCGGAGCAAGCACGTTCAACTTTGTGTTGCGTTGCTCGTGAAAGCGGTCGAGTCTCTCTGCAAGCCAGCGGTGCATGGTCGAAGGCGGACGATGAAAGTGGTGCGGCAGAAAGCGTGCTGCCCAATCGAGCAATGGTTCGACCGTTGCATCAGTTTTTTTGAGAAGTTGCCGAAAAAGTTGGTAGAGCGTCATGGAATATCGCTTACGTTTTGGTTCCGTTTTAGCACGCCTCACTCTATCACACACGATGCTGACAACCGTCAGTATTTTTCCTGACGGCTGCTCTTGACTTTTCATGCGTCTCCGTGTACACTGCCTACCAATGGTAGTATGATCGAATTTTTTCCTCTAACATGACGTTTGCTTATTTGGATTGTCCGTCGGGTATCAGTGGCGATATGATGCTCGGTGCCCTCATTGACCTCGGTGTGCCGCTCGATTTACTCAACGATTCCATACAGTCCGTTGTTCCCAAAGTAACGGTTTCTTCTTCCTCCGTGTTTCGTAAGGAATTTCGTGCGGTCAAAGCCGATGTTCACGCTCCGCACGAACATGTCCATCGGTCGCTGTCCGACATATTGGAAATGGTGCGTCAGTCGAAACTTTCGGCGGGGAACCAAAAGCGAGTCTCCGACATTTTCCGGCTTCTTGCCAAAGCGGAAGCGAAAGTTCACGGCATCGACATCGAAAAAGTGCATTTTCATGAAGTCGGTGCCGCCGACTCGATTGCTGATATTGTCGGTGTCGTCGTCGGATTGGATCACCTCGGCATCACCGACTTTGGAGCATCCGCCATTCCGACGGGACACGGAACGATAAAAATTGCCCACGGAGAATGTTCCATTCCTGCTCCGGCAACGGCAGAACTCCTTCATGGAATTCCCATTGCCGCCTCGGATGTTCGGTTTGAACTGACGACCCCCACCGGAGCAGTATTGCTCAAATACTACGTTAAAGATTTTGGGTCGTTTCCCGCAATGACTATTCAAGAGACGGGAGTCGGAGCGGGAACCCGCGATTTGGATCAGCAGGCGAACATTTTGCGGATACTCATCGGCAATGTCGCCACTGCGGAAGACAGAACAGCGCATTGGTCGGTCGATCATCAGTTCGAAGACTTGGTCGATTCCCATCCAAAACATTACCCCACGCAGACTGAAACGGTTTGGGTGGTCGAAACGAACATCGATGATGCCACCGGCGAACTGGTCGGATACTGTGTCGAACGACTTTGGACGCTTTCGCCGCTCGACGTTTGGATTACGCCGATTCAGATGAAGAAGCAACGTCCCGGCGTGATGCTGTCGGTCTTATGTCATCAAAGTCAGATTCCGTTAGTCGAAATGATGTTGTTTTCGGAGACTTCGACGCTCGGTATTCGGCGTTATCAGGTGGAGCGAACGGTGTTGCATCGGGAGCCGCATCGAATCAAAACACCCTGGGGAGAAGTCGAAGCGAAACGAGCGATCCTGCCGGATGGTATGGAAAAAATTTCGCCGGAGTTCGAGTCCGTCAAACGACTCGCCGCCGCCAAGGGAATTCCCGTCCAAAAAATTATTGAACAAATGCGATGAAAACCTCCGATTGTTTGTGTCCAAAAGCCGCAACCCGTCGACAAGTCATCCGCCGATGTATTCGTTTCCAATCTTTCGGGCACGTTCCGGCTTGTCGAGATTGAGATTGTGAGCAATGCCAATCTGCACGAGCAAATTCCAACCGGCAAGCAGTTGGAGATAAGCATCGTACCCCTTCAACTCCGGGAGAACAACCGTGTCGAACGGCGTTTTTTTCGACGCAATGACGATAGGCTTCATATTAAGAGCATCGACATACCGTTGCTGAATACGAGGCAATTCCGCCTCAAAGGGATCAATCAACACGAGCATATCCTTCGGTTGCATCACCTCTTCTACGCCGTGCAACATATACGTTCCTTCCAGAAAATCGCTTCGTTGCCGGGCAATTTCGTTGGTCTTCAATGCCAATTCTTCTGCAACACCGTTGTTTCGACCTGCCCAGTAAATCGTACCGGCTTGTGCCAATGCGGCAATCATTGTCGGGTCATGTTCGACCGCCAAGATTTGTTTTCCAAATGTTTCGGCTTGTTTTGCCGATTTTGGACATCCGCAGTCGGTCCAGTTGCACAACAGCGATTGATAAACCAATGCTTGCTCGACCACGCTTTTCGTAGCAGCGACGGCTTCTTCTTTACCGCAAGAAAGCACGAGCGATTCATTCGCAAAGTCTTTAATTTTTCCTTGCGGACTGGCGGTTACGGCAAAGCGTTGCGGATGCCCTTCCTTCGTCAATTTTGACAAGAGTTCAATCGTTTCCGCTGTTTGACCGCTGTTCGAGGAGGCGATGACAGCCCAGTTCGCTAGGTCGTAATCCATTGCTTGGCGACTTCCTTCGGTGGCGACGGTGAGGTCGAAGCCGGACTGCCGAACTTGGTCGATGAAGTTTTTTGCTGGAAAAATTCGGGAAGACCCTTCGCCGGTGAGGAACAGTTTGCCTGTTTTTTTAATTTGCTGGGCGAGATTTTTTGTTTGTCCGAAGTCGAATCGTCCGATGAGTTCGGGCGTTTCGAGCATTTCACGGACGAGAGCAAAGTTGTATTTGGATTCGGTGAGATTCATTAGGGGAAAAATTGTTGATGTCGAATGACTTCCACAGATTCTAACATTGACGAAGTTGCCGTGCAAGAAGGGGCGAATATCCTTGCAAGCGAAGTAGGCGAATGGCTAAAAATCAGTTATACTGTGTCCGTTTACAAAAGCCGATATTAAAATAAATGCGGCGCGTTTTACGGTTAAAACTCAAGCGGGATCCCGCCTTTTGTCCGAAGTCAATTTTAACGAGTTCTAATTCCTTTGATACCTCTCATCGACAAACGAATTTTGATTACGTCAGGACCGACACGAGAGTATTTCGATCCGGTACGGTATCTCTCCAATTGTTCCAGCGGACGAATGGGGGCGGCACTCGCCAAAGCAGTCATGGAACAAGGAGGTACGCCGGTCATTGTGAGCGGTCCGACGGCAATTTCCTATCCGCCGGAAGCAGAAATCCACTATATCGACACGACCGAACAGATGTTGCAATGTTGTTTAGAATTCTTTCCGTACTGTACCGGTGTCATCGGAGCGGCAGCCCCGTGCGATTTTCGACCGGCTTCCTTTTCGGAACAAAAAATTTCCAAACCGAAGGATGGCAACGGCATCACGTTGCAACTTTCCGAAACACCGGACATTCTTGCCGCACTGGGAATCGTCAAACGACCCGACCAATGGAGCGTCGCTTTTGCATTGGAAACCGAAAACGGAAAAACAAGGGCTTTGGAAAAACTGCAACAAAAACATTGCGATCTCATCGTGTTGAACAGTCCCGAATCGATTGGCGAGAATGAAGCGTCGTTTCAAGTGTTCGATGCGACCGGCGAACGGCGGAAAGTATTTACCGGCACCAAACGGGTCTTTGCCGAAGAACTGTTGCGGATCATTCGGGGATTAGAACTACGTTGCACTACCGCAATCCCTGCACGTTAAAATACAGATACTCTCCGAAATTTTGTTCGGCAAGTTGTTGGAGTGATCTCGATGGGGAATCCGTAAGTCCGCCTCTGCCGAATTGAATCACGTTGATCTGCGAGCCACGCCGTCCCGGTGCGTTATTCCGTTTTTCAATTTCACTGAGTTGTACAGGAGTTAAATCATCCTTGGACTCACCGTCCGTCAAGAAGAAAATCACGTCGGGACGATGAGCAATCGCTTCCAACAACGGTTCATAGTGCCGGGTTCCTCCATCCGGTGTGATCGTCGCAATGTGTCGGGCAGCCCTTTGCTTGTTCGATTCGGTCGCATAGACCAATTTTCGTCCCGGCTCCCAAAGTTGCCCCGTCCGGTCGCCGCTGTAAAAGATGATGTTGAATTGGTGCCGCTCATCCAACGATTCTAAACTTCGAGTGAGTTCCGCCTTTGCTGCTCGAATCGGTGCGCCTTCCATACTGGTGGAGCGGTCGAGTACGTACATAAACTTCGTCCCTTTTCCCCCTAGTCCGAAAAACCGAACGGTCGCTTCTCCCGTCTGGTTGCCGATTCCCGGATTGCCCGGTATTTCATGTTGCAATGACTGCGCAAGACCGCTTGCGGATGCCGCTCCGCCGGTTGAGGGAACATTCTGATTTGGTCCCGGTGCAAGGACGGGAGTTACCGGCGAGACATTCAAGTCAATTTTGGAAAACTGTTCCCATTCAGCCGTTGCCGATGCGGGATCGGCATTCTGCTGGTCGGCCTGCGTCGTTTCCGCCTGTTGTTGGCTTCCGCCGCTGGGTTGAAGCAAGATGCTTCCGATTGCTGTACGTTCTCCCCCCGGTGACGTTCTGTCGGAACCCGTCGAAAAGGAAAACCAGAGCAGGACGAGAAAGAACAAGACCGTATGAAAAAGGATTGACCCAATCCACGCGGACAACTTCCGGTTTTCGGTACATATCGTGGTCATTTCTGCGAATTCATAGCTGACCGCGTGCTTCGGGAACGGCGGCGACACATCGGTCGATTTCCGCCTTGAGTTCTGGAACGGTTTTTCTAATTTCGTCTCCGTTTCCTTCTTTTCCGGCGGCTTCGATAACGGCGCAGAGGGAACGCAATTTTTCCGCTCCGAGCACACCTGCTGTTCCTTTGAGCCGGTGTCCGACCTTGCCAGCCTGCACTAAATTATCGTCGGCAAGGCAAGTATCTATTTCTTTGATGTCATCGGCAACCTGTATGATAAACTCATCCAGGATCACACCGCCGATCTCTCGATTACCGCCGCATTGTTCCAGTAGGGTCTCAATTTTGAGGGGAAAATCATCACTCATTGTTTCGCGTTCTCTGAAAAACTGTTTGCCACAACCGGCAATGTATTCTCAAAGCATACTCTATTGCCGGAGAAATTGCAAGAGGGAGTCCCACCGAAATAATTCCCATTTTTGGTTTTCCGTTTGCTATTTTTTGGGCTCTCCACCGGTTCCCGCCTTGACACCAGAGGAACTCTTGAAGAAAATCGTGAACGACGAATGAAAGCCGGAAACGCAGTGAAACGGAGCGACCGAATAAAAAACATCACGTTAGGGAAGAATCTCTCAGTAGTGAATGAGTCGTTCGGCTTTTCGAACGTCGCGGATAGAGAATTACTACGAGTCAATAGAATTGCGTTTGACAATCGTCAGGAAAATCTCTGACGGTTACAAAAAAGGGTGTGGTAAAGTGAAACTCGCTGTGCGGCTAAAACGCAAGCGTTGTTCCTTCTTACTCCTTTCTTCCCATGAATTCTCTCATCTTTTTAGACGGCACACAGCCGGTGACTCTTTGGCATCATTTGAACGAAACGGCAACGTCAATACCGATGGCATTGATTCGTCGTTTTCGGCATCGTCTCTACTCGCAAGTCGTCGATAGTGCTGTGCCAGTCAATTACGCACATTGGTACTTTTCGGTTCCAACAGAGTCGGCGGCACCGTTACCCGGCGATGAAATTACCGATCCGAACGGGGCGGTTTGGACAATTCTCGAAGTGAATCCTTCTCCGCTCACCGGCGTTTGGCAGGCGGTCTGCGAAACGTGTGTCTTTGCCGAACCGACGGAGCATGTCGATCATCTTCGGCAAGGTATTGCCGTTGCCGAGTTGTTACCAGTGCGGACGGGAACGGTGATTGAAACATTGGAACCGGAAGTTTCCAAGCGGCTCACGTTTTATGTCCCCGGTCAGATTGCCGTTGAACCGGAAGACGTTTTTCGGCGGCTGGATGGTTCGCTTTGGAAAATCGTGCGGGTGGAGCATCCCAAATACCGAACCCGCTGGACAGCAATATCCGGTGTACTGAGCGGCGGAGCGTGAACCCTACCGCATATAAATCGGCAGTGTTGCGTTGTCGAGTTGCAAAATCGTGAGATTGTTTGCCGTAAGATACACTCTGCCGACAGGTCCCCGCGACCAAGAACCGTTGTTTTCCTGTTCGTTGATCAACCGCCGAAACTGCCGACTGCGGTACTCGTCCCACTCTTTGCCCCCCTGCCGATACTTAACCTGCGAGTAATAATAATGAGCGTAGTGCCAAAAACCGTCGTTGGAATTGCCGGTGGTATTCAAGTGCTTATCGCTAAACCGCAACAAGTTTGGCACGAATACGTCGTCGTATTCTCCCATATCAAACAGGCAGACGATTGCCGCTGCACTGATCGGCGGTCGCCCCCCTCCACCGTGAATGTTGTACTGAACTCCTCCTGCCCCGCTGTCAATCGCACAACGCCGAATGTACGCTACGCCCTGATCGATAATTTCTTTCGGTACCTGAATACCGGCATTTCGGCAACCGCGAAGTGCCTGCACCTGCGTGATGGTCGTTGACCCTTCGTCGAAGTTATTGCCGTCTTTGGCACTGACGTAACCCCAGCCGCCCGACTTCGTTTGGGCTTCTCCGCAAAACCGCACCGCTCTTGTCATTACGTCCATCAATTCTTCTCGTCGGGCTTCGTCTTCTTCTTCGCCGAAGACTTGCGACAGAAAGAGGAGAGCGAATCCGTGTCCGTAGGTATATCGGTCATCGTTATCATCGCCGATCAAGCCGTTGCGTCTGGATTTAGAGGCGAGGAAATCGGCGGCAGCTCGGATATTGGGAGCGTATTTTCCTTGCGATGTGGTGGAACCTTCGGCGAGCAGGGCGATGCCTGCCATTCCGGTCATTGCGGAAGTGTACATACTTTCGGCATCCCAACTTCCACGTCGGGATTGGCTTGCCGCCAACCAATCGAGCCCTTTCGTAACGGTGCGGTTCAGGTCTTCTTCGGAGACCTGTCCGTACAGCATCGGCGGACAATGAACAAGAAGCAGAACAGCGGTAATGTAAAGGTATCTCATACCGTCCATTGTAAGCGAACGAGCGGCGGAATGAAAGCCCCCTCGCACGAGATGTGTAATCATATTGTTTTTCCATTGATTCCCAATAGGGCTGCCTCTCGTGAAACTGTTATGGTAAAATAGGAATGTAAAGGACACGAAGAGCAGATGTCCGTCATTAACCATCGACTACGACTATGAACCAAAAACGATTTTCATTCTTCCTGCCGCTTTGCTTGTACTTTGCCGCATCGCTTGCCGCTTATGCACAGTCGCCGAAACAGGCAGTCATTCCGTTCGACTCTCCCGACCCGACAGCAATCATGACACCCGACGGAAAAGGACTCTACGTGTTCGCAACCGGACGCGGCATCCAAATTCTGTACAGCACCAACTTTATCGACTGGGAACGAACCGACAATATCTTTGCCGGCGACCGCTTTCCTCGTGGAATGCCCAATTGGGCACAAGAAGCAATTCCCAGAGCCAGAGGACTCTGGGCACCGGACGTGGTCTTTCACAATGACCGATACTACGTCTATTACTCCGTATCGACCGTCGGCAGCCAACGCTCCGTCATCGGCTTGGCAACGAATAAAACGTTGGACAAAACGAGTCCCGACTACGAATGGAAAGACGAAGGAATGGTCATGGAATCGCATCCCGACCATACAGACTACAACGCCATCGATCCGGCATTTTTTGTTGACGAAGACGGCAAAACCTATCTCTTCTGGGGTTCATACTGGACTGGCTTGAAAGCCGTCGAAGTGGATGCCAAGACGGGCAAGCCTTCCCGTTATGCGCCGGGCGAATTGAAAATTCCTGCCAATTATGTTGCCGTTGCTTCCCGACCGGACACGTCGATTGAAGCCCCTTATGTTATTCGGCGCGGAAAGTATTACTACCTCTTCGTGTCTTGGGGAACCACGTTGAACAGTGTCGAAAGCACGTACCGTATTGCAGTGGGACGTTCGGAGAAACCTTTGGGACCCTACATCGGCAAGGACGGCAAACGTATGGATCAGGGGGGCGGCACAGTTCTCTTTGCCAGTACGGACGAATGGAAAGGCACCGGACATAATGGATTTTTCCGAACGACGCAGGATGGAAAGAACAAAGGGGACTGGCTCATTTTCCATGCGTATGATGCCGAAGATGGTCGCAGGGGACGGTTGACGCAGATTCGTCCTCTGTATTGGGACGAGTCGGATTGGCCTCTCCTCGGAGACATCCTTGCCGTACCGTTTGGAGAATTCGATTTTTCTGCAAAGAAGAATTAAATTTCAACGTCATCGAAGGATGCATTATTTTTCGTTGACTCTCCCAAACAGTTTTTATAAAATAGGGAACATGAGTCACGACATTCAACACATTCGGAATTTGGTTGCGGGTCAGCATGAGAAAGTTCGGCAACTCAAAATGGAAGTTGCTCGAACCATCGTTGGACAGGAAGCAATGGTCAACGGCATCCTCGTCGGTTTGCTGACTCACGGACACATTTTACTCGAAGGGGTTCCCGGCTTGGCAAAAACCACGGCGATCAAGTCCGTTGCCGAAGCGATTGCCGCCAAGTTTCAACGAATCCAATTCACGCCAGACCTGCTTCCTGCCGATCTTGTCGGCACGATGATTTATCTCCCCGGCGAAGGAACGTTCAAAACCCGAAAGGGACCCATCTTTGCAAACTTTGTTCTTGCCGATGAAATCAATCGTGCGCCGTCCAAAGTGCAGTCAGCACTCCTCGAAGCGATGCAGGAGCGGCAAGTTACCATCGGCGATACGACCTATCCGCTCGAAGGACTCTTCCTCGTGATGGCAACGCAAAACCCGATTGAACAAGAAGGAACGTATCCGCTTCCTGAAGCGCAAGTTGATCGGTTCATGCTCAAATTGAAAATTACGTATCCGAATCAAGATGATGAGCGGCAAATTCTTGATCGAGCGTTGTTGCCGGAGAGTATTTCGGCAACGAAGAGCAATGCGGTCGTTTCGGCGGCGGAGATTGCCGAAATGCAGCAGATTACGGAGCAGATTTACATCGACGGTAGCATAAAGGATTACATTTTGTCGATTGTCCGGGCAACCCGCTTTCCCGGTGCGATGGGACTGAAACAACTCGATCCGATGATCGAATTCGGAGCATCGCCGCGTGCCACGATTTTTCTCGGCAAAGGAGCGAGAGCGTCGGCATTCCTCGCTGGTCGGGGATATGTTACGCCGCAAGATGTCAAAGACATTGCATTTAACGTGCTTCGCCATCGGGTCGTGCTGACTTACGAAGCGGAAGCCGAAGAGCGAACTTCCGAAGATATTATCGCCAAGATTCTCGAAACTGTACCGGTGCCGTAATTTTTGCATAAACAAACTTTACAACCCGTAGCGGCAAGGCACTCCCTCTTGCAAAAAGGGCAAAATCGCCTAAAATTATGTGCGCCCAACGTTCGTTTTTGCCCGATTAACACCGCCGAAAAGAAAATATGGTAGTTTTGCCCCCTGATTTTGACCTGCGACAGACAATTTTGATGGATGGTTCCTTCGGACCACAAGAAACGGAATACTTGGCGAGTGCGCTCGGTGCCGATATGACCCAAATTGATGTTCTCCGTAACGCTATCAACGAACTGGAATCAGAGGAAACAGCAGGCAAATTGAGTCCAGCTGGTCGCGTTCGGCTTGGAATCGCCTACTCTCTGCTCGGACACTACGATTCCGCTATTATGTTCCTCAAAAAAGGGGACGGCGGGGCACTCTCCTTGTTTCATACAGCCAAAGCCCAATTTGCACTCGGTCAGTATGCTGATGCCCTGAAAAGTTACGACGCTGCCCAAAAAGCAGGATACAGTACCGACGAATGTACGTTGGGACGAGCCGAGATTTACCGCTATCAAAACCAACCTGCCGAAGGACTGAAGCAGTTGGATAAACTCCAAGGGGCGGTCGAACAAACGGCGGAGTACCTCTATCAACGCGGAGCAATTCTCGCTCAACTCCTTTACGATGACGAGGGGAATCTCTTGACCGAACAGGCGATTAAGTTTTACGAACGTGCCGTCGCGACCGATAGGAGTCATCCCGGCGCATTGTTCGGTTTGGCACTGGAATCGGAACGCCGTGGAAACGACGAAGAGGCAATGGATTTATACAAGAAAGCGATTTCCCGATTTCCGACACATTCCGGCGCACTGTTCAACCTGGGCGTTCTCTACGAAGATTTGGGACTGTACGATCAGGCAATCGTTTGCTTCCAGCGCGTTGCCGATGCTCAACCGATGAACCGGCGGGCAAAACTCTTCTTCAAAGATGCAAAGGCTTCTAGCGATATGCACATCGACGAAGAAACGCAGCGCAGAAAAGACCGGATGAGCCAAATCCTGAATCTTCCCGTCTCCGACTTCGAATTGTCGGTACGAAGCCGAAACTGCCTCAAAACGATGGGCATCATGACGCTCGAAGATCTTTGTCGGCACACAGAACAAGATTTGCTTGCCAGCAAAAACTTCGGCGAAACGAGTTTGGTCGAAATTCGGGAAATGCTAACGCTCAAAGGGCTCCAACTCGGTCTGTTCGCCCAAGAAAAACAAGCCCCCGAAACGTTCGACGTGACGGCACTCAGCCCAGAGGTGCAGGCAACGTTGGATCGGTTGGTGACGGATTTGAATCTGTCCGTTCGAGCGAGAAAATGTATGAACCGGCTGAACATTCAGACGATTGGCGAATTGATCCGCAAGAGTGCCGACGAACTGCTCGATTGCAAAAACTTCGGCGTAACGAGTTTGAACGAGATTCGGGAAAAATTGCTTTCGACGTTCAACATCAAACTGCGTGGGGAATAAAGAGCGCGGTTTAGCGGGGATCACATTTTTCGGGATAGGCACTTGGCAACCGCACGCATTGTCAAAATCTGTAACTGCAATTAAAAGTGTTCGCGTACCCTTTGCGTTAACTTTGCCAGAACGCACTCTGCGGCAGATCACGATAGTGCGGCGGAACTTCCTTCGGCGGTAGCAATTCGCCGGTACACGCTTGATAGTGTTCTCGCTCGTCGTCGGAAGCATAAAAACGAAGCCAAATTTCATCATCACCGCAAGCGCAATCCCAATGGATAAAACCGTTCCGATGCCGAAGATTTTTTTCCCGCGATGGCAAAATATCTCGATAGATGAGCGTATAAAGTTCTCTGTCCGAAAGATGATCCGTGTAATCAAGAATCATTTTTTTCTCGAAAAGTTTTTCGACGACCTGTTCGAGTTCATGCAATAGCCGTTCGTCATCCAACTGACTAGGGGCGGGAATGGACAATTCCGGCATGTACCAGTGCGCAATCGGTTCGACAGGAGAAACTTCCCAGTCGAGCATTCCGGCAAGGAACTCGTTTTCATGACGGAGAGACCGATGGATCAAGCGAACGCGACTGACTGCTTCGTCGGCGTAGGGTTCGAGTTCCGTGCGCAACTCAGCATTCCGCACCAACTCATCGACTTCGGCACAAATACTGTCAGGCATGATTTTTCATAAGGATTTCGACCAGTAGAGTAGCAAGCAACTCCACTGATGCGACGTGTATCATACTAGACAATACGCAGTTGTGCAACAAAAGTTGATCATTTTTCCCAATAATTATGAAGTTTTTTGGAAACACGGCAATACAGTCGGCATAATCGGAACAATCGGAACAGCAAACCGTCAGAAAAAAATTCCTGACGGTTTCGGACAAGGCGTGTGATAGAGTGAAACTCGCTTTGCGGAACATAAACACAAGCGGTATTGCAATTATTTTCCAATTCTGGGATCTAAAAACCCTCGCCTTCAGGCGATATAATGAGTGCTATGGCTAATTACCGTCGCACGTCTCATACGAAGTTTGACATTAAGTTGCACTTTGTGTGGTATACTAAATATCGCAAACCTTTTTTGGTTGGTACAATAGCGACTCGCGTTCGCGACTTGGTTCGTCATGTCTGTACGGAGTTTGAGGTGGAGATACTGAAAGGTCATGTGAGCAAGGATCATGTCCATTTGTATGTGTCTTGTCCGCCGCATGTTTCTCCGAGTAACCTGATGCAGCGTATCAAGGGTCGT
>Ga0082212_10003668_pt1 | contig 21658 bp, 14 predicted proteins | sample TergutNt197P3_FD_71548 | JGI IMG/M metagenome (GOLD analysis project Ga0082212, IMG submission 71548) | Neocapritermes taracua P3 segment gut microbial communities from Petit-Saut dam, French Guiana - Nt197 P3 | ecosystem: Host-associated > Arthropoda: Insects > Digestive system > Gut ... | reverse complement strand
TTCGGCGGTCAGTGTAGTTTTGATAGAATAGGTAACTTTGGTTTTTCTCTATTTTACTATTTCCTCAAAAATGTTATTCGTCTTACATGCTCCTGAAAAATCCCCAAAATGCGATTTGAAAACGATTTCATCCTGTAAAACAAGGGACTTCCGCGATTTGATGCGTCAGCCCTGGGGCTAGGGAGAGGGCAGTGAGCATTTTCCGCGTCCTTCGAGTCCCTCCCGAAAGGGGGGAGGGGACTTTGCAGATCGAATAGGACCTGTCAGACCGATTTCAGAAGGTTGGGAAAAAATCCTCTGCGACAAGGATTGCGGACAATAGAGACGCATGTTATACTGCGATTGTGATTTTGGAAAGTTACTCCGTTTCCCCAAACCATGAGAAAATTAGTCCTTTTTCTTTTCATTTTTTCCTCACTGACATTCAACCTCTTCGCCGTTACGCCCGAAGAGTTTCAAACGCCGCCTGAAACCGCCCGACCCTGGGTCTATTGGTTCATCATGGACGGAAATCTCACTCAAGAAGGAATCACGGCAGACCTGGAATCGATGAAAGAACAAGGCATCGGAGGACTCATTCTGATGGAAGTCAATGTCGGTGTCCCACGCGGCAACGTCGATTTCATGAGCGAAGAATGGCAACGGCTCTTCGCCCACGCCGTACACGAAACCGAACGGCTCGGTCTTCAATTAACCCTCAATTCAGGACCAGGTTGGACGGGAAGCGGCGGTCCCTGGATCACGCCGGAAAAATCAATGTGGCACCTCGTCGCTTCAGAGAGAATCGTTCAAGGACCCATTGCATTCAACGAAGCATTGCCGAAACCGCAACCGAGAACACCCTATTTTGGCGAAGGTGCCATGGCGGAACCGATGGAAAAGGCTCGCAAGGAATTTTTCAAAGATGTCCGCGTTCTCGCGTTTCCAAAACCTCAAGGAACCGCCCGAACAACGGATATTGACGAAAAAGCCCTGTATGTACGCCATCCCTATTCCTCCATGCCCGGTGTCAAGGCGAGAATTCCTGCCCCGGCAGCGTTCAAAGCCGTCCCCGCCGACGACCTTGTGAATCCATCGCAAATCATTGACTTGACCGACCGACTCGATGCTTCCGGTGTCCTGAAGTGGGATGTCCCGGCAGGTGAATGGACGATTCTGCGACAGGCGGCTGTGTCAACGGGAGCCAATACCCGGCCTGCTCCAACACCCGGTCTGGGATTGGAATGTTCAAAAATGGACCGGGATGCGTTCGACATTCATGCAGCGAATTTCATCGACAAATTATTCAAAGCGGTGGAGCCGCGTCAAAGGGATGGGAAAGCCGGTTGGTGTTTTTTCCATATCGACAGTTGGGAAATGGGCTCGCAAAACTTTTCCGCTTCGTTTTTGGACGAGTTCAAAAAACGTCGCGGCTATGACCCCGCACCGCTCTTGCCCGCTTACCTCGGTTTCATCATTGAATCACTGGAAAAAACGGAGCGGTTCCTTTGGGACGTTCGTCAAACTATTCAAGAATTGATTATCGAAAATCATGGTATCTATTTGCGGGAAGTCGCTCACAAAAACGGGATCAAACTTTCCATTGAACCTTATGATTTGATGCCGTGCTGCAACATGACGTTCGGTGCGGTTGCCGACGTTCCCATGTGCGAGTTTTGGTCGAACACGTTCGATACGGTATTCAGTTGCTTTGAAGCCGCCTCCATTGCCAACATGCACGGCAAGCCGGTGGTTTCCGCAGAAGCCTTTACCTCGGGAGGAGATCAATGGAAAGAAAATCCCAAGACGATGAAGCAACGCGGCGACTGGGCTTTCTGCTCTGGGGTCAACCGTTTTACCTTTCACCGTTTCCAGCATCAACCTTATCTGGATCGTTATCCCGGATTCTCGATGGGTCCTTATGGGATCCATTGGGAACGAACGCAAACGTGGTGGTCTTTAATTTCGGGATACCACCAATATCTTGCACGATGTCAGCATATTCTTCAGCAAGGAACGACAGTTGTTGACGTGCTCTATTTGTTACCGGAAGGAGCACCGGGAGTTTTTACGCCACCCGAATCCGCATTGATGATTTCGGGAACCATCAAAGATCAGCGCGGATACCGTTTCGACGGATGTGATCCTGCCGCTCTCCTCGAACTGGCAACCGTCGAAAAGGGAGAGATCGCCTTTCCCAGTGGAATGACCTACAAAATTCTGGTGTTGCCCAAAGTCGAAACGATGACCCTTCCCCTGTTGGAAAAAATCGAATCACTGGTGCGGCAAGGCGCAACCGTTGTCGGTCATCCTCCAAAGCAGTCTCCCAGTTTGCAAAATTATCCGCATGCCGACCGAGCGGTTCAAACGTTGTCGGCAAAAATGTGGGGAAGCGTGGTGCCTTCACAAGAACAAATCGTGATTCCTTACGAAAAAGGGAGCATCATTGTTCCGCCCACGATGACGGTGACGGAACAACCTCTGACGTTTGCAGGAGCGAAATGGATATGGTATCCCGAAGGTAAGCCGGAATATGACGCACCGGCAGGTTCTCGATATTTTCGCAAGACGATTCGGATTCCAGACGGGTATTCCGTCCGAAGTGCCCGAATGCTCGGAACCGCCGACAACGATCTCATCGTAAAAGTCAATGGACAGGAAGTTCACAAAGGCGGTCTCGGCGATATTGTCAAGGCGAAACGTTTTGAAGACAAATTGAAAAAAGGAGAAAACCTAATCGAAATTGAAGCGATCAATGGAAAAAGCGATCAACAGAATCCGGCGGGACTTATTGCCCAATTTGAAATCGTCTCCGGTGAAACAGTAGTCGGTCTTTCCAGATCAAGGGATACCCAAGAGAGCAATCGTTTTTCGACCGATGACCGGTGGGAAGCCTCGCAGGATGAAAAAACTTGGAAAACCGCCATGGTTCTCGGCGACTTTGGGATGAGCCCGTGGAACATCGCCGTTTCTGAGGAAGATTCCGACGAACCGCTCTATCCTGAATATGAAATCACTGCGAACATTCTGAAAGATAAGGGAATCAAGGTTGACTTTGATGCAACGGAAAACTTGCGATTTTATCATCGCCGGGATGGAAAGACCGACTACTATTTCGTCGGAAACAAGTCCGAAACGCCGTTTCACGATGAAGTTTCGTTCCGAATCACGAATCGGCGAGTGTCGATTTGGGATCCACTCACGGGACGGATATTCAAGACACCGCCGACGAAAACCGAAAACGGTCGAACCTCTTTCATGCTTGATCTCGAAGGTTCCCAATCGGTCTTTGTCGTTTTTGATGACAAAGGAGCCGATTCCAAAGCCGAGGTTTGGCAATCGCATCCGCAATCGACGCTTGCGGAACTTTCGGGCGGCTGGGAAGTCCGCTTCGACTCTGCACGCGGCGGACCGGCATCACCGGTCAAACTCCAAAAATTACAGGATTGGTCCACCCATGATCTTGAAGGCATCAAGTATTATTCGGGAATAGCGACGTACAAGAATAATTTCACTGTTTCGGCAAACAACATCGAGTCGGGCAAGCGGTATTGGCTCGACCTGGGCGAAGTCGAGGTGATGGCGCGTGTCAAACTCAACGGCAAAGATATTGGGACTCGCTGGGTTGCCCCATACCGATTGGAAATCACGGATAATCTTCAAAAAGGGGAAAACGTTTTGGAGATCGAGGTTGCCAATCTTTGGGCAAACCGGTTGATAGGAGATGCCAAACTCCTTGCGGACAAGCGGGTTGCGTGGACGACGTTAACCGATGCCTATAATGCTGATTCACCGCTCCTTCCTTCGGGACTCATCGGTCCGGTTCGGGTTTTGAAGGATCAGCAATAGGCTATATGTTTTAGACCGTATCAGGAATTGCTCTGGACGTTCATTCAGCGTACCCTCGCCCTCTGGGATGTCTTTTCAGACACGGGCTGAGGTGAGGGTAGGGGCATTGCCACTCCACAGCAATTTTTAATACGTTAACCCCATCTTGCTAAAATTCACGGGAACAGTACAATGCCTATGACCTTATTCTTCCAATTCTCAAGGAGAAAACCTATGATTCGTACGAGTCTTTTCACCATTTTCTCTCTGTTCGTCATCGGCAACATTCTTGCCGAAGGAATGCAGAGCGAAATCAAAGTGTCTGCCAAAACAGAAGCGATTGCCCTCTTCAAAAACGGCTACACCGTTGTTCGGCAGGAAATAGACGTTCCCGACAGCGGCGTTTATCGCTGGGAAGATGTTCCGGCAGTCATTCATGGAACATTTTTCATCGAAAGCGACATGAACGTCGATGTGCAAACGACACAACGTCTTGTTTCTGTACCCGTTGATATCAAGAATCCGCCACGTCTGGCAACCGGACAACTCGTTACCGTTCACATGGCAACGCCGGCCAATGAACAAAGCATCACGGGACGTATTGTCGATACGACACCGATTGCCGAACCGAATTCACTGCTACCAGAATTGTCGCGTTCCGTTGCCAGACCGCAGTATGATTATTTCGGTTATCATCCATCGTTTGCCGCTGTCGGCACGGCACCGGCTGCCCCGGCATTGCACACTCCGATTGTTTTGGAAAGAGAAGGCGGTAGTCACTATTTCCTTACCGGACAGCATATTACGTCCATTTTAACTCATGAACCGATCAAGGAAATGCAGGTGCGTCGTCCCGTCATGTTGTTTTATGCGAAGAAAGAAGACGGCACCGGCGGCGGAAAGATACGTCTCTTCTATTTGACCAAAGGAGCCACTTGGGCACCGAGTTACCGGATTGATGTTCTCGATGACAAACGGCTTCGCATTGAACAAGCAGCAGCAATTCGCAATGAAGGATTGCCGATTACTGATACAGACATTTCGCTCGTCAGTGGTTTTCCACAGATTGACCAAGCCAACGTTCTTTCGCCGCTCACACCGAGTCAAACGCTCGAACAATTTTTCCGGCAGATACTCGCCCAAACGCATGTGAGTCTGCGAGGATACAGAGACACGGACTACTCAATTATGAGTAATTCTGTCATGAGCAACATGGGACAGATCGCAACGATAAATCCCAGTGCGGCGGCGAATGCAGGTTTTGATACAATGGCTCTTGCCGCTGGTGAGGGACCCGACATCCACTACAACTCTATCGGCAAGCGGTCGCTGGGGACCGGCGACACGTTGTCTCTAACCGTCGGCAAAGGGGAAGCCGACTACCGCCGGGTGTTGGAATGTGATTTATCCCCGCAAATGCAGAACAATTACAGTGCTCTCGTCAGGGATTGGAACGGTTGGCAAAACTACCACAACCGACTTGTTACGCCGGAAGTGTTTGATGTGTTGAAATTTCAAAATCCGCTTTCGTTTCCGATGACGACCGCTCCCGCAATGGTCACGGAAAAGTCGCGGTTTCTCGGTCAAAGCCAATCTTATTGGGTCAATCCGCAACAGGTTGCTTCGATCAAAATTACGAAGGTGATGAATGTTGCCGTAACCTATTCCGAAAAGGCGGAGGACGTTGAACCGCAAGTGCAGCGGGTGTTTCGCAATGTTTCTTACATCAAGCGCAGGCTCGCGGGAACTATTGAGATCATCAACCGGCGAAACGAGGATGTGATCCTTCATTTGTCGGGGATATTTCTGGGCAAGCCGGAACAAATAGAACCAGCACCGGCGAAACAGACACCTTCGGTAATGGATTACTACCCTAACGAATTGAACAACTTATTTTGGGAACTGACACTCAAGCCCGGCGAATCAAAAACGATCACGATCAGTGGAATGCGTTGGTTTCAGCGTTGATGGAGAATCACAATCAATCGTAATAATGCACCATCATTCCTGCCCGCACAAGTGGGAATCCAGGGGAGCATGCGTAAGGTTGCCGACTGGCGGGCTCTGATGTAGGGAGTGCCCACTTTTCTTGCGCTATGGAACCAACTTGTTCACCTGTTTGCAGACAGGAGTATGCCCCACTTGTCGAAACGATGGAATGTGATACAATGACATCCATCAATCTGTCCCGTTAAATAGCAGGATATCTAGACGGATGTTCCAATAAACTGTTCTCTGCAACATTGTTGATGCCGCTTTGACCGAATGAGTCAGTCGGTTGTCTTTCCGTCCCTGTGTTTTAACTTACAGATACTATATGTCTATTGATTCTCATACCCGATCTGCGAGCGTTGCCCGTGAGTCGGCAATTCTCGTCGGAATTTACCTCGAAGGCGAAGGAAAAGGTCTTTCTCCGCTTGACGAACTGGCAGGTCTCGCCGAAGCCGCCGGTGTGAGCGAAGTTGGTCGCATCGTCCAACGCCGTTATAAACCCGAAGGAGCAACCTACATCGGAAGCGGAAAACTTGCCGAACTCAAAGAGCAAGTTCAAGCCGCCGACGCAAACGTTGTGATCTTCGATAATAATTTGGCACCGAGCCAAACCAAAAACCTCGAACAAGAGTTGAAGGTTAAGGTCATTGACCGTACCGAGTTGATCCTCGACATTTTCGCTTCCCGAGCGCAAACGTCCGAAGCCCGGCTTGCCGTGGAACTGGCACAACTGGAGTATTCCATGCCGCGACTCAAGCGGATGTGGACACACCTCGAACGCCAAGGTGTCGGCGGAGTCGGTTTGCGTGGTCCCGGTGAAAAGCAGTTGGAAGTTGACCGGCGACTAGCCCAAAAGCGGATTCTCGATCTCAAATCGGAACTGCATACCATTCATAAACGCCGCAGGCGCGAAGTTGCTGCCCGGAAAACCTCCCGAACGCTCTCGCTCGTCGGTTACACTAATGCGGGCAAAAGCACGCTGTTGAACCGGCTTACCGATTCCGACGTGTACGTGAAGGATCAACTCTTTGCGACGCTGGATACCCGAACGCGCCGTTGGAGCCTGCCGGGCTGGGGACCGGTGTTGATTAGCGATACAGTCGGTTTCATCAAGGATTTGCCGCACCATCTCGTTGCCAGTTTTCGGGCAACATTGGAAGAAGCGAATCAAGCGGACCTGTTGTTGCACGTTGCTGATGCGTCGAGTGCGGATGTTCACGATCAGATAGCGGCAGTCTATGAAGTACTGAATGATCTCGGCATTCGGGAAAAGGACACGCTCTTGGTCTTGAACAAAACCGATACCCTCGAATCGTCTGAAGCACTCACAATTTTGCTCCAAAAGTATCCGAATGCGGTCGCTATTAGTGCGAAAAGCGGCACCGGTCTTGATCTGTTGACGGTACGCGTGAGCGAAACGTTGAGCAAGGAGTTTTTCGATTTAACCATTACATTGCCGATAGGTAATGGTCGTGTGGAAGCGATGTTGGCTAGAGAAGGTGAGGTGTTGTCGTCCAAGTATGATGAAACGTCGGCGGTGATTCACTGCCGGATTCCCCAGCACATTGTCGGGCAACTGCGCCGGGAAAAGGAAATAAGAATCGAAGGTTTACCCGATGCGCAGTCCGGCGGGTGGAATTAGGCTTGCTATTAGGCGACCTCTATACTGAAAACGGCATGAAAATGGTCATTTTTGTCATTCCGGCTTGCGCCGGAATGACGGGAAAGAAACGTCCAATTCACCTCCATTTTCAGTATAGCGGACTGGGAGGAAGAGGGGACGGCGGCGTTATGTCCAGAGCAATTTTTAATACGTTCTATGGCGAAGGACTTTTATTGTAGCATAATTATTACCATACGATTCTGCTCTTGAAAATTTTTCTCTAAATCGCTACTGTTCCCGTACCGTAGCGTCTGCTCCGAGAACTATGAGAAGCCCTTCTCCATTTGTTTTTATTCTAATCCTTTGCGGTCTGGCAAGTTATGCCGGGTACGCACAGGAACCATACCCTGTTCCGACTCTGGTAAATCCCGCCAGCGTTCAGCCCACAATTTTGGACGTTCGCATCGAAGGCAATGTCCAAAAAAGTACCAGTGATCTTGTCAAACTCATCAAGACCAAGCCCGGTCGTCCTTTTAGTGAAACCACACTCGAAGAAGACAAGCGAACCCTGATGCAGAAAACATGGTTCATTGACGTGAAAACCAACGTGGACAGAACCCCGGATGGGTACATTGTTACCTTTATGTGCATTGAGCGGCAACTGATTCACTACATTAGAATTGTCGGCAACAAATCGCACACCCGAAAAATTCTCCTTGAAGAAGCCAATATCAAAGAGGGGGATGCCCTCGATCCGATTGCCGTGCATCAAGCGGCGGAACGGATGAAACAGTTTTACCGTGAAAGTGGTTATCATCAGGTTCACATTGAGGTTTTGCGCGGCGACGAGTCTGGTAATCGCGGCGTAGTTTATCAGATCAGCGAAGGACCCAAACAGCGGGTACTCCACGTTGAATTTGAAGGTAACCAAATCGCTACCGGTGCGAGGCTCAAAACATTGATCCAATCGAAGCCGGGCTTTTTCTTCTGGATTAACAGTGATTTTACCCGGAAAAAATTGGACGACGATGTCGAAACTTTAACCAGTTATTACCGGAAACTCGGCTTTTTTTACGCCAAAATCGACCGTGTGTTTGTAGAAACCAGCGGCTACTCCGGCTGGGGACCAAACCGAGGTTGGGTCAAAGTGAAGTTCGTGATCGACGAAGGTCCCCGGTGTAAAATTCGAGACATCCGGTTCATCGGCAACAACGTGTTCAGCCAGGAAGACCTTCTCAAATCCATGAAATTATCCGCCAAGAAGGGTAAATACTACAACCAGGATGCCCTGGAAAACGATATGCAGACCATCAAAGAGAAGTACGGAGATGAAGGGTACGTCTTTGCGATGCCGAATCCAGACCCGCGGATTGATCAGGATTACGTGGACTTGGTCATAAACATTCGGGAGGGACCTCGCTGTTACCTCAATACGCTGAATGTTACCATCAAAGGAATGGATGGCTCGGAGTCCTATACGAAGTGGCATCCCGTGTTGAATCGGAGTTCGCTTCGACCGGGAGATTTGTTGAGTACCAAAGAGATCAACGCTACGAAACGGCGTTTGATGGCATCACAACTATTTAATGCAAACCCGACGCAGGGTTCCATGCCGGACATCCTTTTCGACTATCCGAAAACAGCCCTTGAAATGGAAGCCGCCGAACTAGAGAAAGGGGAAACGGACAGAATCGCATCGGGCGAACCGCAATTTCGGGGGCAGGCACCCCAGAAATCAAGCCTTTTTCAAAAATTACTGCCGGCAAAACTGGAGGAACCGACGATCCAATTTTTGCCGCAAAACCGAATACCTTTACAAACAGTATCACAAGACGGAACTTATCGCGGACAGGCACCTGCTTACTACACTCCGCCAGCGAATCCTGTAACATCGGCGCAGGTGTATGTACCGAACACGAATTCAGCCCAATTGGGCAGTGTAGCACCGGCACGTGATCCTTTGCAAGCATCGAGTCCGGCGGCGGCAGTCGGAATGACTCCCACGCAATATCAAGTACCGGCGGCAACAAACACGGCAACCATTTTAGGGAATCCCTACGACACGTTAGCCGCCCCGGCAACAGTTCGGATTGACCCTAATCCCCCGCATGGTGTTTCGCCGTATATCCATCCGATCGATGGTGATGTCGTGGTTCAAGAAACTCGAACGGGAAGTCTAATGGCGAGCGTGGCGGTCAGTTCAGATGCCGGTTTGATGGGACGATTTGTCTATGACGAACAAAACTTTGACATCCTGAACTATCCCAAAGGATTTCGATTGACCGACTGGCGTAATGCTTATCGCGGGAAGGGACAGCGGTTCCGCGTTGAAGCCGTGCCGGGAACGCAGGTTCATCGGTACAGTGCTAGTTGGGAAACACCTTATTGGCTCGATCTTGATTATTCTTTCGGTGTCAACGGGTTTTATTATCAACGTTATTACACTGAATGGTATGAAAACCGTTCCGGCGGCGGTGTCTCGTTCGGCAAACTTTGGACACCGGATATTCAGACCCGGCTTGCGCTCGGCGGGCAAAGCGTGCAGATTTACCGACCGAGAATTCCTGTTCAAGACCTTTACGATGCACTGGGCACTCATCCCATGTACAATATTGGTCTGACAGCGATTTACAATACACGGGACAGCGAATATATGCCCACCGAAGGGCACATGGTATCGGCGGGAATCGAGCAAATCTTGGGAGATTACCAGTTTATTCGGGGAAACGTCGACTTGCGTAAGTATTTCACGCTTCGGGAGCGTCCTGATCGGAGTGGTCGCTGGGTTCTCGGCTTGCGGAGTAGTCTGGGCGTAACGGAAGGGAACACGCCCATTTATGAGCGTTACTTCGGCGGAGGTTTTACGAATCTTCGTGGATTCGAGTTTCGGGGGGTTTCACCTCGTGAAAGCGGATATGTAACGGGCGGTTGTGTGGAGTTCTACAACTCTGCAGAAATGGTATTCCCTTTGACGGCGGACGACATGATTCGGGGTTCTGTATTCATTGACACCGGAACGGTCGAACGGTCTTTTACACGGTGGGAAGAAAACTACCGCGTTGCTTTGGGATTTGGATTGCGTCTCACGATACCGATGATGGGACCGGCTCCGATTTCACTGGATTTTGGATTCCCCATCAGTTCGGGACGCGGCGACGATAAACAGATATTCTCGTTCGGGATGACTTTCCTGCGGTAGGGATTTCTACTGAAAACGGCATGAAAATGGTCATTTTTGTCATTCCGGCAAAAGTCGGAATGACGTTGATCCCGTGTACACACTCATTCATCAAGACAAACACAGCAACGCACGATGGGAGCAACTTCAAACGGCTTATGGTGACGTCGAACGGCTCTCTTTTATGTCCGCCGAACGTGGGTGTACTTATTGGCAAACTTGTCGACGGACTGTACTCCAAACGAAAAATATCCCTTGACTAAACGTTTCAATTTGGATAGAATCCACCCTCGTGGCTTGTTATCCCCATTACATCCGGTATTTCATCGTTCTGGTGGCAATTCTGTACGCCTTGACGGATGGGAGTTTGTGTTGTGCACATTTTCAATGTCCACATTCGGCTCCGAGCGACCCCTACGATCCCGTGTATAATGACGATGACCAACCTGCCGTTCGCTCGCAGCACGATGTCGATGAATCCGTAAATTTACTCCGAAACCTTTCTGCTGATTTTTGCTCCGTTACCGTAGAAGTTCCGCTGGAGATGGTCGGGTTTTGTAATACCACTACGGTTTGTTTCTCTGCGTTCTCGTTGCGTTTGCATCTGTTTTACCGTTTACTCTTGATTTGAACTACTGTTCGGGTTCGTTGGGTTACACTGCCCAACGATGGGTGTGTGACTTTTTACTTGCGCTCTTTGCATATCCTTTGCATTCTTTTGGGTAGATCCATTTTTCCCAGAGAACGCAATGATCCCGCCGAAAGCCGCGAAGATTTTCCGTTTGTTCGTCCTTTCCTTTCCCCCACAAAACCATGACCACGATCAGTCCGCTTGCCATTATCAGTCCCGATGCACAGGTCGGGGAAAACGTCGAAATTGATCATTATTGCCAGATCGAATCGGGAGTCACCATTGGCAATGGATGCAAATTTGACTCCCGTGTCGTCGTCAAGTCTGGCGTAACCATCGGCAACAACAACCAGTTTGGAGTGGGCAGTATCATTGGCGGTACACCGCAACATGTTTCGGCTCCGCCGCCGTTTGGACAAGTTCACATCGGAGAAGGAAATGTTTTTCGGGAAAACACCACCGTCCACCGCTCGTTGAAGGAATCGAATTCGACAGTCATTGGAAACGAAAACTACCTGATGGTCGGTGTTCACGTTGCCCATGACTGCGTCATTGGAAACCACAACGTATTGTGCAACAATGTGATGCTTGGGGGACATGTGAACGTGGGGAATCGAGCGATGCTTGGCGGCGGGGCGGGTATTCACCAGCATTGCCGGATAGGGTCGCTGGCGATGATTGGCGCACAAGCCCTCGTGGTTCAAGATGTACCGCCGTTCTTTACCGTGGACGGTCTCACCGGGAGAATCGTAGGACTCAATTTGGTCGGTCTGCGCCGTAGCGGTCTGACTTCTGAAGACATAAAGACGTTGAAAAGTGCCTATTTAACTTTGTACCGCAGTGGTTTAACTTGGAAAGAAATTTTGCATGTCTTTCAGGAAAACTATTCATCGGGACCCGCTGCGGAACTGACGCAATTTCTACTGACCTTCACAAATCGGGGAATCGTTCGGGAACATGTGCCTCGCCTGAAAGTTCTCAAGGAACCGCAAGAATAGTAGAACCGCACCACTCTCTATTTTCAATCTCGGCTCGAAGTGTTGACCGCTCCCGTATAGTCCGAGGACTTTTCTCCCGGATTCGGTGAGAAAATATTTTTGGGATTCAGCCGATCCCACAACGATTTTGTTTTCGTCTCTTCCTCGAATACCCATCCCTCGTCGTCATTACTTCTTCGATAGACTCGGTTCGCTTCTGGTAGGCAGTCGATTTTTAATTGACATGACAACCTCTGTTGCATATTTGCTTGCAGAAGCATCTGCACCACGTCGGGATAGGTTCCTCCCATATCGACGACCGCTCTGATGATCTCGTCCAATCGGTTCGAAACCGTCCGCTTTTCGTCGATGCCCGAAGTTACCAACCGGCTGACGACTACGGTTCCTGGTACTTGACCGTTAACAAAAATAGTTGCCCCCGCATCCAAAGCAAAGGGCTGCTTCAAAAAAATGTCCGTTCCAAACAAGACGACTTCTGGGGATCGCTGCGACGTAATGTGTACGATGGGTATCGTTGGTGAAGAAATTCCGTGATAACTGAATTGTCCTTCCAGAATTTCCCCGCGAATCATCGGATCCAGTGGATTCCTGTTTTTCAACGCTCGGAATGCTCCATATCGTGTTTCCGCACTTGACTCGTGTAATAATTCTTGCAAGTGAGATTCCGCTTCTAAATCGTTTTTCATGACACTGAGGGCATTGAGGGCATAGATTCGGAATGCCGGATCAGACCGGGCGATTTCCGCCAACACGTTTGCCGGAGTTTCATCGCCAATGTAAGCCAGTGATGTTGCCGCATGGAATCGGACTTCTCTACTGGGACTTCGTAATGCCTGCCGTAACGCTTCGATACATGGTTTGCCAATGGCTTCCAGTTGAAAAGCCGCATTTTGTGACGTGTCGGGCTGGATAAGTTCCTCTTTAAGCCGTTCAATTCGCTTGAGTTGCTGAACTGGTGTTTCATAACATGCAATCGACTGAATCACCCGAACATATCGGGAGACATCGTCTGCATACGAGGGATGAATGTCAAGAATAATGAGTTCGTCTGTTTGTGCATCGGCAACTTTTCGGGAACCCGGGGGCATGGTAAACCGATGATTGATCGCTTTGGTAATTCGATCAGCGGAGGCAAACGATTTTTCTTTCAAAATGAGCGACAGTGCACGTGACTCGGCGGTAACGACGGCACCGCTCAAAATGGTTCCCTTTTTCAGACTGCTCGGATTACTTGCCTCGGTTGCCATCGGGTCATCCACCATGATGGGTCCTTCCACAATGGCACGTGTAACACCTGCCTCCATGGTCCCGCCGAGACTTGCCATTTCGGAAAGTTTTGTTTGCATCAATCGACCGCCGCGTAAATTTTTTGTATCGGTATCTCGCGGGCATAAAATTTGAACATCAAATCGGTCGCCTTTTTGAATCCCAGGCTGCATTTTCCCTATGATTTCCACAACGGCTGTATCGGGTCTTGCAAGGATGGCACGAGGGTTTGGAACTTGCTTCCTGACCATATCGTCATATACCCATTGATAGTGGGGGGTATCAAAATCGTTTCCCCCGGTGCCGGGAAGACCGACCACGAGACCGAATCCGTGAACTGTAACGGGATGGTAGTTGCCGATGGCTACATAGTCTTTGATGAGTTTTGGTTTACCCTCTTCGGTTTCGGACGTGGATATATCGAAGAGTTGTTCTTTCTCTTTTTTCTTACCCGGAAATATATTATTCTGCAACAAACTGGTGCATCCGCCGATGGATAAAAAGAGTGCCGACAAAATAGCCCCTGCCAAAAATAGGAATCGAAACCGTTTCAACATAAGCCGCTCAAACTGGAAATAGCACGAAATGGAAGCGTATCAACGCTTTCTCAACCGGGAAAATAGCGAATTTTTCTTTTTTCGTCAAGAGGAAAAGTGTCCGTCCTTCCTTTCGCCTCCCGCGTTCTTCAGAATAATCGGATATAAACCTTCTTCCGGTCCCACGCCTTAAATCCGTGAGCAAGATAGGCTTGGCATGCCGGGATATTTTTCTCGTCCACCGAAGTCAGCAGTAACTGGCGATTCCATTGACTCGCCAGTTCCTTAGCAAAGCGGACGATTTCGTTGGAAAATCCCTGCCCGCGTGCCGATTCAATCAGTCCCATATAGGTTAACTCAAATTGATCCGAGGCGGCATCCGTCAGGAGAAGCATGCCAATATCGACTCCTCCATTTTGTACGAAGAACCACAGTTCAGGATGAAACAACGCTCCGGTTTTGTAGCCGTAAACAACGTCCTCGACGGGAGCAATTTGCATGAGATCGGGAAAGTCGAGGGAATTTTGATACGTTTCCTTGACCAATCGGGTCAGGCGGTTCATGTCATCGTTCGGTTCATCGGAAAGGGGCACGAATTGTAAGCGATATGGCTTTCCAGCGATTTCCTTCGGTGAAATTTCCGCCGCAAGATAAATCAAGTCGGACAAAAATCGAAACTGACCCGCCGAGCAAAAGGTCTGTTCGTCGAACGTTTGCTGCCGGTCCGCAAGAGCCACGGCGGCAAATGCTTTTTTGGAATCGCAAAACTGTGCTAAGGGTTCAAACATCGGTTCGAGAGGAAACCCTTCTGCCATTGCTGGAACCCAAAGCATGACGGAACCGTCTGGTCGGCTTTGGGCATACATGGCACCAACCAGTGTGTTTTCATGTTTTGCCTGAAAGAGACCCCTTAAGTCAATTTTACCCGACTGGTGTTGTTGCATAATGGCACCGCTCCGAATGGCAAACTCGTTCGGCGGAAGATGCTGGAAGGCAACTTGCAGAGTCATTTCCAATTCGGCTTCAGTCGGATTGGTAAATTCTAGTAGCATTGTTAATTCGGTATCGTTTATCTCTTCTACTCGTCATTCCTTGTAGGCAGGAATCCAGACGCAACATTTTTACCCGTTCCATGTCAATTTGGGACATGCTCTATGAAATCGCATACGGATTCCGTTGTTCGCGAGATTGCATTGCCTGGGCTTCAGAATCACCGACGATCTCTTCCTTATCGGGATTCCATTGGAGTTTGCGACCACCAAGCCGCATCGAAATCACGGTGAGTTGGCACGGTGTTAAACTTCGGTGTCCGATTTCTGCCGAAGCGACAGGAGTCTCACGAGATTTCACGCAATCGAAAAAGTTTTTCATATGATTCTCGCTGGGTCGAACTCGCCAAGCGTCAGCCGGGAGCGGATTTCCAGCGAGATCTTCTGCCGCTTTTCCATAGACATTGGCACGATTCACGAAAATTCGTCCTTTCTCCCCTATGAACATGACACCGTTGCGGTCGCATGTCTTCACCTCGTCGGAAACGTCCTTGCCGAACAGCCAATCAAGTTGCTCCTGGGATAGAGTAGTGTGCGGCTCAACAGGCCACCCATAATTAAAGCGGGCGGCAAGAGACGTAAAGAAAAGAATCTCGATCCCGTTCGCATACATCAATCGGGAAAAAAACCTGTCAGGAACATCGAAGCAGACTGGTTGTCCCTCGTTGGGCCAGATGCCGCGTCCTTCGACGGAAATCGGACCAGTATTTTCCACATCCATACCCCAGTGGGCAATGTCCATGTGATGGTTGCCCCAGTCCGCCGCCATGCTCCCGCAATAGTCAAACCAACCCCGGAAGGGATGATAACGCCTCGCAGTGTAAGGACGATTCGGGGACTGCCCCTGGAACAAGTCCCAATCCAGACAATCAGGACAACTCTGCGGCTCGAAGGGACCCCCTTTCATGCTGAGAAAAGGAATCGCTACCCAAACCTGCTTGAGTTTACCGATGCGACCGTTTCGGACAAGTTCCACTGCCTCCTGAAACGGTCTTGGATGGGGACCGCCATCCATCACCTGCTTTGCGCTGCGTTGTTGCGTACCAAGTTGGAATACGCGACCTGTTTCATGGACGACTTTTCGCAACAATTTTCCCTCTTCGATGGTCAAAGAGAAAGGTTTTTCCCCGTAAACATCACGTCCTGACCGCAGGGCATCGAGATTGATCTTCGTATGCCAATGATCGGTCGTCGCCTGAATAATCACATCGATGTCGTTTCGGTCAAGCAATTTACGGTAATCCTGGTAGGTGCCGACATTTGCCTTGACCCTATCACCGAGTTGCGTTCGAACATCATTGATCTTCAATGTATTCACATCGCATAACGCAACGATGTCGCCGTACTCCGTAGCCAATCCGGCATCGAATTGTCCCTGACCGCCGAGTCCGATCACGCCGATTTTCGGACGGTCGTTCTTCGATTCTTGCGTTTTCGCTGTCGTTGCGGTGAACGTGTACGCTGCCCAAATGGCGGCGGATGCCTTTGTTGTTTCCCTAAAAAACTGTCGTCGATTGGTGTTCTGCATGGCAACGCTGTGCTGAGGTTTCAATAGATTTCTTTCGGGCAATAGAGGAGCGGAACCAAGGCTCCGTTTGTTCCTTCCTTATGCGGCGTGCTCTGTTAACGAACTTATCAACCGACTCCAATCACGGCTCCGAATTTGCAGGTTTTGGCACACTCTCCGCACTTGATACACTTTTCAGGATCAATTTTGTGCGGCATTTTGCGTTCTCCGCTAATCGCATCCACAGGACATTTTTTCGTGCATGCCGTACAGCCTTTGCACTTGTCCGCTAAAATTTCCGGTTTTGCCAATTCCTTGCACTGACCCGCCGGACAACGTTTTTGAAAAACGTGGGCATCCATTTCCGCCTGAAAATGACGCATCGTCGATAGCACCGGATTCGGTGCGGTCTTCCCCAAGGCACAGAGCGAACCCTTTGCCACAGTTTTTGCCACTTGGTCCAACAAATCAAGCGTTTCCTGCGTCCCATTGCCTGCGATGATGTCGTCGAGCAATGCCAGCATTTGCTTCGTTCCTTCCCGGCAGAGTAAGCATTTTCCGCACGACTCGTTTTGCGTGAACTGCATAAAGAACCGAGCCATGTTCACCATGCATGTTCCCTTGTTCATCACTACAAGACCGCCTGAGCCGACCATCGCCCCGACCGTACGGAGGGAATCGAAGTCCAGAGGCAAGTCGAGATGCTCTTCCGTCAAACATCCGCCGGAAGGACCGCCGATCTGCACTGCCTTGAACAGATCATTGGCAATGTTCCCCTGATTGTCGATCACCCCGCCGCCGATGTCGAAGATGATTTGCCGCAACGTGGAACCGAAAGGCACTTCGATCAAACCGGTATTGACGACATGCCCGGTAAGAGCAAACGTCTTGGTTCCGGGAGAACTTTCTGTCCCAACTTCACGGTACTTTTTTGCACCTTCTGACAAAATATAGGGAATCGATGACAACGTTTCCACGTTGTTGATGACCGTCGGTTTTCCCCAGAGTCCACTTTGGGCAGGAAATGGGGGTTTCGGCTTGGGCATCCCGCGATCTCCCTCAATGGAGGCGATCAATGCCGTTTCCTCTCCGCAGACGAATGCCCCCGCTCCCTCCATCACATGAATGTGGAACGGAAGACCTGTTTCAAAGATATTGTCCCCTAAAAGTCCGTATTTTTCCGCATCGGCAACCGCTTTCCGAACACGTTGGACGGCTAGTGGATATTCCAAACGGATGTAGATGTATCCCGCTGTTGCCCCGATTGCTCTGGCGGCAATCATCATTCCTTCGAGAACACTGTGGGGATTCCCTTCCATAACGCTCCGATCCATAAATGCGCCGGGGTCTCCTTCGTCCGCATTACAGATTACATACTTGACGGGATTATTTTCTTTGAGAGCGAACTTCCATTTTTTCCCCGTGGGAAAACCGCCGCCGCCGCGTCCTCGCAAGCCGGAAACGTCCACTTCGTCGCACACCGTTTCGGGTTTCATTTCCGTCCATGCTTTGCGGGCGGCTTCGTAACCGCCGTGAGCGATGTATTCGTAAATGTCCTCCGGTTCAAAAACGCCGCAGGCTCCGAGTGTAACCCGATTTTGCTGTTTGTAAAAAGGTATATCTTTGTGTCCCTTGCATTTCCGGTTCTTATTCTGCCGGTCAACGTAGAGCAACCGCTCGACGACTTCTTTGTTTTTGATGGACTTTTCGACGATTTCGTCCACATCGGCAACACGGACGTTGGTGTAGAGTATATCTTCGGCTTCTCCTTCGAGTCCGATACAGAGGAGCGGACCCTGTTGGCAAAATCCTTGACAGCCGCTCTTGGACAGTCTAATGAATTGATTGCCGTTTTCACCCTCGTCGTCCTCGTAACGGAGAATGGTTTTGACATTGAGACCGGCATCTTTGATTTTTTGTTCGAGGGCACGAAAGACTTCGAGCGAACCGTTGGCAACGCAACCCGTACCGGCACAAACGATGATTCGGTTTTCTGCCCCTTTCATGGCATCGTGAAACTTGTCGGCACAATTTTTGAGAAACTCTTTGGAAACTGTCATTGGCGGGGAAAAGGTAAAAGGTCGCCACCATTGTCCTCTTTCCTGCGAAAAAGTCAATAGACCAGAGACAATTTGCAGCCCGAAGAAATGGGTGCATCAATATCCACTTGTGCGATTGGAGGTTATAGGTGAACTAGTACCCTGTCAAGTCTAAAATTGTGGAACCGCTCTGCATTATCCGGTTGCTCCACTGCGTTGCGCTCCCGGCTTTCATCCACAAAATTAGATTTGACGGGGTACTATGTTGAAACTTGCAAATCGCGTGCTTATGCCCCTTGACTTATGGGGAATTTTCAGTATGATACGGGCTGTTTATTCGTTTGGAATTAGAAATTTCGGACTTTTATGGCAGTTCCCAAGAGGAAACACAGCAACGCCCGAACCGGTACACGTCGCTCCCACGATCACAAAACGCCCATCCAGCGGACGAACTGCCCCGAATGCAGTACCGCCGTGCCGACGCACGTCGTTTGTCCCAAATGCGGACACTACATGGGACGGGAAGTCGTGAAAATGGACACGGAGTAACAAGACGTTGCTAACAATTAACGGATTTTCATCAGAAATATGGGTAAGGTTGCCTTATTATTTCCCGGTCAGGGTGCGCAGTCGGTCGGTATGAACAAACCGATCTTCGACGAGTTTCCCGGTGCCAAAGACCTGTTTGATCGGGCAAGTACCGTCCTCGGTTATGATCTCGCCCGAATTTGTGAAAAAGGTCCCGCCGAAGAACTCGACACCACCGCAGTCAGTCAACCTGCTATTTTCACATTGAGCATTGCCGCTCTCGAACTGCTGAAAACGAAGGTTCCCGATGTCGTGAATCAATGTGAAGCCGCCGCCGGATTGAGTCTCGGCGAATACACCGCCCTCACTTTTGCCGGTGTTTTTACCTTTGAAGACGGCTTGAAACTCGTCCAAAAGCGAGGACAAGTGATGCAGGATGCCGCGGATGCCACGCCCAGCGGTATGGTCAGCATCATCGGCAAGGAACTTGCAGAAGTCGAGTCGATCTGTGAAAAGCAACGGGGCGATGGCGTTTTGCAAGTGGCAAATATTCTTTGTCCCAGCAACATCGTGGTATCGGGAACGTTGGAAGCCTGCGAACGCGTTGCGGAACAAGCGAATGTTGAGCGGTTCAATGCGATTCCGCTTGCGGTGGCGGGAGCGTTTCATACGCCACTGATGAAGCCTGCCGATGAAATTTTGGCAAAGGCGTTATCCGAAACGACAATGAAATCGCCGACGATACCGGTGATCAGTAATGTCGATGCCGAGGCGCATAGCGAACCGGCGGAGATTCGGGACATTTTGGTCAAGCAGATATTGAGTCCGGTGCAGTGGGAAAAGTCAATGCGAAAATTGCTTGCCGAGGGTTTTGACACATTTTACGAAGTCGGTCCCGGTCGAGTGTTGCGTGGATTGATGAAGCGAATCGATAGGAAAATTAAGTGCGAGGGAGTGATTGAAAATTGAATCAGAGCCGCAATCTTTAGATTGCGAAACAAACTGCGCAATCTTACGATTGCGTTTCTGTGAACATTGAACTATTATGACTTTAACCCGACACATGAACACGGTCCTCGCCGGCGATTGCTTGGTAAACTTACCACGCATTCCCGATGAGTCAGTGGATTTGATTTTTGCCGACCCGCCGTATTGGATGCAGACGGAAGGGGCATTGTTGCGAACAGATGGAACACAGTTTAGCGGCGTGGAAGACAACTGGGATAAGTTCAATACCTACAAAGAATACGACGAATTTAGCGAAAAATGGCTTGCAGAATGCAAACGGATTCTCAAACCGAACGGCTCGATTTGGGTGATCGGTGCATTCCAAAACATTTATCGGATCGGCTACATTATGCAAAACCTCGGCTTTTGGATTTTGAATGATGTGATCTGGTCGAAACCGAATGCGGTGCCGAATTTCGGCGGCACACGATTCCAAAATTCGCACGAGACTATGTTATGGTGTACGAAAAGTCAAGAAGCGAAATATACGTTCAATTACAAGACGATGAAACATCTCAACGGTGACAAGCAGGACAAAAGCGTTTGGGATATTCCGATATGTATCGGTAGTGAGCGGCTCAAAGACGAGGAGGGCAAAAAGGCGCACAGCACACAAAAGCCGGAAAAATTGCTGTATAAAATTATTCTCTCTGCTACCAAGCCGGGAGATGTTGTTTTGGACCCTTTTTTCGGCACCGGAACGACAGGAGCGGTCGCCAAACAACTCGGTCGAAATTACATCGGTTTGGAAAGAGAAGCGAAATACATTGCGATTGCCGAAGAGCGGATTGCAAACGTGAAGCCGGAAGAAAATTCCTTGTTTGATTTAAGTCTCGAAGTGAAACCGCCGCGAGTCAGTACGAAGCAACTGATTGAAGGCGGGTACTTGTCCGTCGGCGAAAAACTGTATGATAAAAAAGATACGTTTGTCGGTAAATTGACGAGCGAGGGGTACGTGGATGACGATCATGACGTTTTGTCGATTCATAAGATGTCGGCGAAATATCGTAATTTGCCGAACAATAACGGCTGGGATTTTTTTTATGTTAAGCGAAATGGAACGTTGAAATCGATTGACAGATTGAGATATGAGTATAAAACAACAGAGCCGCAATCGTAAGATTGCGAATCCGCCGTCACCCCTGCAAAGGCAGGGGTCTAGAGAGTTGATGTTAACATCTTACGTCTAGATTCCCGCCTTCGTGGGAATGACAAATCGGTTGCTACCTGAGGTTGTTTCGTAAGAAAAATTAGGTTTTAATTTGGGAGAGCGAAATGTGCGAAATAAACTACATAAGTGGCATGATTGGATGCACTGTGTTATTGATAGTGCTTCTTGCAAATTTAACCGGCTGGCGATTAAATAAATTGCAAAAGAAAATCGATGACCAACAGACACAAATCGACGACCTAAAACGCGAATTGGAGGAAATGAAACGGAAGGGATAACGAAAAGAGGTAGGCAATCGACCGCCGGGCGATTGCGTCGGCAATAGCCGACTGAAAGCATGGACAC
>Ga0082212_10003667_pt1 | contig 21661 bp, 17 predicted proteins | sample TergutNt197P3_FD_71548 | JGI IMG/M metagenome (GOLD analysis project Ga0082212, IMG submission 71548) | Neocapritermes taracua P3 segment gut microbial communities from Petit-Saut dam, French Guiana - Nt197 P3 | ecosystem: Host-associated > Arthropoda: Insects > Digestive system > Gut ... | reverse complement strand
TCCAGGGCCAAAGGGTTAAGTAGGAGCAACTGCTTGATACTGTATGATTCATAATTTTGTATGATGATACAGGTTTGTAAATATGGAGGAAGCTAAAAATAATAAAAGGACTTACAAATCACTGTGGTTAAACACACATTTGTGTATGATGACAGGCTATAAATACCGTATATCTACAAATTCTGGGTGATGGTACAGTTTTTTATGTTGCAATTACAAACACAGCAACATAGCAGGGGTAAAAACTCTCTGAGGTTATATTTGCAGACTTCCAGTTGAAGTGGACAAATAAAAACGCCATGTAGACAAAAGTCATTTTTATGTAGGTTTAAAATTAATGAACTTGGCTAGTTTCTCTTTTAGATGAAAAGAATTAGAAGGAATATGTACCCCCAAATCTTCCTGGAACAGTCAGTATGTTAGACTGATACTTGTCTTCACACTAAATATTTCAAAACATAACATTAACGACAATATAATGTAACTTTGATGCCACAAGAATTTATGCAATCTGTAAAAAATTCTCCTCCTCACAAATACATATACTATCCTAAAATGGTTGAGATATGTGATCGTCAAGTGTTTCTCATAATTCTGTGACATTTATTCATAAATGCAGCTTTAATATACTGAGAGTGCTGATAACTTTTCTCCAATAATAAAGTCCTTTCTGTATAGCAATCACAATCTATACGGACATAAGGGAGACATATTGGACTATGAAGGATATTATGTAACATGAATTGTACAGCCCCCTTAGTAATGTTGTGGTTTTAGAACAGTCTGGATATGTAGTTTATATAGATGAAACAAGAAATGTACCGTTAATAGTGGTGGGGAATCCCTTGGAATGGGGCTATGTGACAGGCAAAGCAACATGTGGCAGAAAAATATGAAAACTGATTTCAAAATGAAAGTGTTTATCAAGTCGAACCTATTCATGCTGGTATTCCTTATTTCAGCATTGGGTACGCTTGTGGTATCCACTGTTACGATTTTGAGCATGAGCAACACAGCCATAAACATGAATTCCGCCAAGGAAAACATGGATACTACAGAAGAATTTCTGATCCACAACTACGAACAGCGCCTGCGTTCGACCGTGGCTATTGCCCAGAATCTCTTGGGCGCGGGAGACCTTGACTCGCTTAAAATAAGGCCCAATTCACCCTCCACCCCGGACGCGTGGCGCGAAGAACCGGAGTTTAGGCGGCTCAGAGACATGCTTATTGCGTTTGCCTCGGAGCATGGACTTGAATTTGTGTACTATTACTCCCGCCTTGACAACAGCTTTCTGCCTTTGATCGACAATGATCCTGACCTAGAAACGGCATATACGCCGCTTAGCGTTCCCATACCATTTGACGACGATATGATAAGAGCGTGGAACGAAAGATGCATCGTTCTTTCCACGGAGGAGTCTTTTGTCGATTCAGACGGGCTGATGACGGCTTACGCGCCGGTCACCAACTACTACGGCGAAGTCGTCGCTCTGGTAGGCGTGGACATCAAGGACGAACAGATCGGGCTGCTTCGCGAGCAGATAGAACTGCTTAGCGACCGTATTGAGTCGCTTTCCAGAAATATGACATTTCTGATAATCGGCATGATCTTGGCCCTGGCGCTCCTTATCACCGGCGGCATCCTGACTTTTATCGCCAACAAGAGACAGTCAGACGTTCTGAAAGAGGCGCTGTCGGAAGCAGAGAGCGCAAACCGCGCTAAGAGCGACTTTTTGGCAAATATGAGCCATGAGATCCGGACTCCATTGAACGCGATCATAGGCATCACCGAGATACAACTGCAAAATGACACGATAATAAGCAGCTCAAGAGAGGCGCTTGAAAAAATCTTCAATTCGGGCAACCTGCTTCTCGGCATTATCAACGACATACTTGATTTGTCAAAGATCGAGGCGGGCAAGCTGGAACTCATTATCGGAAATTATGAAATCGCCAGCCTGATCAACGATACTGCGCAGCTAAACATAATGCGCATAGGAAACAAACCGATAGAATTTGAACTTGACGTGGATGGGAATATACCTTCCATACTGTCCGGAGATGAATTGCGCGTCAAGCAGATACTGAGCAATCTTCTGTCAAACGCGTTCAAATACACTGCAAAAGGTCTGGTGCGGCTCACGGTTTCTTCAAAAATCGAGTCGGAGGACGCCTCCGAGGCCAAGATTATTTTCGGCGTCAGCGATACAGGGCAGGGCATGACCGAAGAGCAGGTCAGCCAGCTTTTCGACGAGTATTCACGCTTCAACCAGCAAGCGAACCGCACGACCGAGGGCACGGGCCTCGGCATGAGCATAACAAAGAACCTGATCCGTTTGATGAACGGAGAGATTTCAGTGGAAAGCGAACCGGGCAAGGGCTCACTTTTCACCGTGGTTCTGCCGCAAGGCAAGGTCAGTTCCGAAGTATTGGGCCAGGAGCTTGCCGATAATCTGCGCCAGTTCCGCGACGGCGTCAAGATGAATTCGAAGCACGAAACGCTCGAGCGCGATTACATGCCCTACGGCAGCGTTTTGATCGTCGACGACGTCGAGATGAATATTTACGTCGCAAGAGGGCTCATGGCGCCCTACGGGTTGAATATAGACTCGGCGGACAGCGGATTCGCCGCGATAGACAAAGTCAATGACGGCAACGTCTATGACGTAATCTTTATGGATCATATGATGCCTAAGATGGACGGCATCGAAACCACGAAAATCATTCGCGAATCCGGATATGACCAGCCGATCGTCGCGCTCACGGCAAACGCGGTCGTGGGGCAGTCTGAGATTTTCCTCTCGAACGGGTTTAACGACTTCGTATCCAAGCCGATAGATGTGCGGCAGCTTAACACAGTGCTGAACAGGCTGATACGCGACAAACAGACGCCCGAAGTCCTCGAGGACGCAAGGCGGCAGGCGGAAAAAGAAAAAGCCCATAGCGCCGTCGCCGAGCCACAAGGCAGCGCGTCCGCCCAGGCAGCTTCGTCAAACGGCGAGGCCGGGCGTCCGGCCATCGATCCGGTTTTCGCTGAAGTATTCGTGAGGGATGCGAAAAAAGTCCTTACAGTATTGGACGATATCTGTGAGCGTGGGGACTACGAAAACGAGGATGACTTGCGCTCGTATATTATCAACGTGCACGGAATAAAAGGCGCTCTTGCAAATATCAAGGTAATGGATCTTTCCGCAGCCGCGCTGAAGCTTGAGACCGCGGGGCGGGAGGGCGACTTTGGGGTGATCGCATCGGAAACCCCCGGCTTTTTGGATTCGCTGAGGGCTTTCACCGAGGGGCTTATCCCTGATCCCGGGGGCGAAGAGTCCGACGCCGGGGATGATGATACCGCCTTTCTGCAGGAAAAACTGCTGATTATAAAAGCGGCGTGCGAAGAATACGACGAAAGCGCTGCGGACGCTGTGATATCAGAGCTGAAAGGCATGGCCTGGTCGCGCCGGACGAAAGATTTGCTCAACGCCATCTCCGAATACTTGTTGCACAGCGATTTCGACGAGGCGGTTCAGGCGATCGAAGGACACAATACTAACTAATGCTAAAGGAAGTGCAGAAACATGCGTGATTTGATTACGAACGATATTGAGAAATGCGTCGGTTGCAACCGTTGCATCAGGGCTTGCCCCGTAAGAGGCGCAAATGTAGCTTATGAGGAAAACGACGAGATAAAAGTGTCTGTCGACAACTCAAGATGCATAGCTTGCGGCGCTTGCATTACGGCATGCCAGCATAATTCCAGGGATTATTATGACGATACAGAGCGGTTCTTGAGCGATTTGCGCAGCGGCATTCCCATTTCCATGTTCGCGGCGCCCGCAAACCGCACGAACGGCGAGAATTGGGGCAGGCTTCTTACATGGCTGCGCAACCAGGGCGTAAGGAAAATATACGACGTCTCTTTGGGCGCCGATATCTGCACATGGGGGTATATCCGCTATATCCAGAAAAACAACCCGCCCGCTATAATCACGCAGCCATGCCCGGCTATAGTCAATTACATTATGATACACAACCATGACCTTGTTCAATATCTGTCGCCTGTCCAAAGCCCTATGCTTTGCGCCGCTATATTCATGAAAAAATATGAACGCATAGACGACAGGCTTGCCGCGCTGTCTCCGTGCATATCGAAAACACATGAGTTTGAGGCGACGCATTATGTGGATTATAATGTGACGCTGAAAAAACTCTATGAGTACATTGAGCTGCACGGGATAACACTGCCCATGCAGGAGACCGGTTTTGACAATACCGATGCATCATTGGGGCGCGTGTTTTCTATGCCGGGCGGATTGAAAGAAAACGTTGAGCTGCATTTGGGGAAATCGATACGCGTCGACAAGTCCGAAGGGCAGGATATCGTATATGCGGCTTTGCAAGAGTATGGGGAGCAAAACGGGAGAAACCTGCCGGTCGTTTTTGACGTCCTTAACTGCATGGAAGGTTGCAATAAGGGGACGGGATGCGCCAACGAGCGCGGCATTTTCGAGATCAACGCGATTATGGAGGAGCAGCGAAAGCACAATATGTGCACTCCGGAAGAAGCCGAGGCGCTCTATGCCGATTTTGACCACGCGCTGAACCTGAACGATTTCCTGCGCAGGTATACGCCTGTTAACATCATGCCATACACGGCGACCGAAGCGCAGATAGAGCAGGCGTTTGCCAGCCTTGGGAAAATCAGCGAGGTCGATAAGAAATTCGACTGTTCCGCATGCGGCAGCAACACATGCTACGATATGGCAAGGAGGATCGCCTGCGGGCTCAACATCCCGGAAAACTGCATCCAGAAGGAACGGAACGATATACGCAACGAGCATACTTCCGTTCTTGAGCTTTCGGCGACAAACCTAAGCAATATCGACGGCATTCTTGACGACATATCAAAAATCAGGGGTTTGTCAAACGAAATTATCCAGAGCGTTTCCAGCGTCAACGTCGCGATAGAAAAGTATAACAAAATGGCTAATGAGATAGACTCAATAGCCATGCATATCAATATAATATCGCTTAACGCTTCTATCGAGGCTGCCAGGGCGGGACAGCACGGCAAGGCTTTTGCCGTCGTGGCGGACGAGATACGCAAACTTGCGCATACATCGAAAAATACGGTGTCCGAAACGGAGCAGATAACGGAACAGGCTACCGGCTCTATCAAGGGCATAAACGAAATGGTCGCGCATATAAGCGCCGAGGTGGAAAAAGCGTTTCAGAATATAACGGATATTTCTGAAAAGACGCAGGCAACCCTGGCAAAAAGCGGCACAAACATGCTTGAGATAACGGTCTAATAAAAAGCATCCGACGATTGGCGTATGGGAGCAATACATCACCGGAAGCCCGGCATTATGATATCCGCATAACTTAACTATTGCATAAAATTCTTATATTATTGCGACAGAGGGGCAAGGGCGCGGTATGCTAGGACTATAGCCATTTCGGTAGTAAGGTTCCCTTCGGGATCAAACCTGTTATCGCCGACGCCTTCAATAATTCCGGCATGCACAGGCCAACCGAGCTCGGGTTCAGCCCAGTGCCCGCCTAAATCTACGAATGAATGTGTATGCCCCTCTGTGTCTATTCCCAGTACCCGGGCTACGCGGTTCACCATAACTGCGATATGCGCGCGCTTGAAGATGCCATCCGGGTCGAACATGCCATTGCCGACACCGTTGATGATGTCCAGCGCATTAGCCGCGAGGACGGCTCTGTTGTTTGTATCGGTGAATGCATTTTCATTGATAGCGACGCCTTTTTCTGCCATGAAGTCTTCGATCGATTGACCGGAGGCTTTTTCGATAAGATTTATAAACATCTGCGCCATTTCGCCGCGCGTGATGAAATCGCCATAATTCCTTTGCAGCTCATCCGGTACAAGCCCCGCCTCTATCGCCGCATTGACTTCTCCCGCCGCCCATCCGGAGGGGGTCTCGGCAGGAGTTGTATCCACAGGCGGCTGGACTGTATCTCTCGCCTCATATGTATATATGGATACTGCTGATTCGTCGAGTCTCATTCCACCCGATTCATAGAACTCCCTGTATATTGGGAACATGTCCAGATAAACTATGGAAATTGAAATCGGGGGTCTGTTTTCATCCTTGTATGTATTGTAAAAATCTTCATCAACGAACCACCAATCACCACGCCATACGGTGTAGCAGGTATAGACCCTATTCGCCTCGAACGCTGCCCACTCATCATCGCCGTCGCCGAGATGAGCGAGTCTGGCATATGTATCCTGATTGAATGAAAATGTAGTTTCTGTAGGAATATAGTAAAGAAAGAATGTCGAATCATTTACGGTCACGCCATCAATCACATTTGCTATCGTGAGTTGCAGACCATCTCTGCCTGGTATTTCTATTGTGATTTCTCCTACAACTTCTCCTGTCGGGACTCTCATTACAGCGAATGCTGTTACCGAAAGATTCAAGCTGAATAAAAGTATTAGTATGATGCTGAGTGTTTTCTTTTTCATGTTTCCCTCCATTATATTGGGTGTTAATGTTCATTATTGTTGTTATTCTTTAGTCCTTTAACGGGGGGTTATTGTTCTATCGAATCGGTTAAATTACTATTTCGACGGGAAATTCACAATTTGAAGTAATGCCAAGACAAGAAACGCCATGAAGTACACGGCTCCACGGCACTCCTGCAGGAGTTTAAGCATAAATCGCTATTACTTGACCTCTTGCAATTATAAGGACTATTTTGGAGCTCCCGGTCAGACTCGAACTGACGACCTGCGCATTACGAATGCGCTGCTCTACCGACTGAGCTACGGAAGCAATTACAAATAATACATGTTTTTGGATTGGCGAAAATCGGCTGTGAGTTGCTGGTAAGGGGGTAGCCGGAATTGTGCTATTGCGCAGCGTGAGCGGAAGCTGAGGTCGGCAGCGTGCAGGGGCGTGCAGGGGGACGGTTCATCCGCTTGCCAGGAGCACATCCCGGGGTAGGGATAGAGCAGGGGGACGGTTCATCCGCTTGCCAGGAGCACATCCCGGGGTAGGGATAGAACATTTTTAAGACTTGAAGCCGACCAAGCGACTTGCTCATGTGGAGCAGGGGGACGGTTCATCCGCTTGCCAGGAGCACATCCCGGGGTAGGGATAGAACATTTTTTGACTTGAAGCCGACCAAGCGACTTGCTCATGCAAGAAAGAGTACAATTCCGGCTACCCCCTGACCGGCTGTTAACAGTTCGCATTGTACTATATCCGTATCATCTTGTCAACAGCATTCAAACATGTTATCATGTACGCAAAACCTTTTATGACAGGATTAATGACACACATGGATAGCAATACTGCATACCCCGAAACGCTGCGGATCAGCGCATTATTCGAGCCCGGCCACACAATAGCATGGGAGTTTCTTGCACAATTTGCATGGCCGTGGGAAGCGCTGCCCGCCATAGGCGGCTTTATTGAAAAGCTGGGCGCAGCACTCAGCAGCGGGGACTACGAAGAGCGACAGAACAATGTGTGGATACACAAAACAGCCACTGTCGCGCCGACAGCGTATATCGGAAGCAACATTATAATAGACGCGGGCGCGCAAGTGCGCCACTGCGCGTTTATCCGGGAGAACGCGCTGGTTGGCAATGGAACAGTCGTGGGCAATTCCACGGAACTGAAAAACGTGATACTGTTTGACTCAGTGCAGGTTCCCCATTATAATTATGTCGGGGATTCCATTCTGGGATTCAAGTCGCACATGGGAGCCGGCTCGATAACCTCAAACGTCAAGAGCGACAATTCATTGGTATCCGTACGCTGCGGGGACGCCCTTATAAAAACCGGTCTCAGGAAGTTCGGGGCGATTCTGGGCGACCACGTTGAAATCGGCTGCAATTCGGTGCTCAACCCGGGCAGCATCATAGGGCCCCATTCGACGGTGTATCCGTTGTCAATGGTACGAGGCAGTGTGCCCGCCGGTCATATTTATAAAAAGCAATGCGAAATCGTGGAAAAAACATGAAAGAGAAAGAAAATACAGGAAGTATTGCGGCTCCGCCACAACTCAGCATCGGCAATGACAGGCTGTCCCACGCATATATCGTAAGCGGCGCTTTGGCCGACGCGCTTGCGATGGCTGTAGTTTGCTCCGGGCACGGGACATCGAGGCCCTGCATGAATTGCAAGCATTGCAATAAAGCATCGCGACGCATACATCCGGATATTGCTTTTATTGACAAATACCCGGACAAGCAAATCATAAATGTCGACCAGATTCGCGAGCTAAAACAAGACGCGTTTATTATTCCTATTGAGTCGGAGAAAAAAGCGTACGTCATCAATAACGCGGATTTAATGAACGCATCGGCGCAGAACGCTTTTTTGCAAATTCTGGAAGAACCGCCGGCGCATGCCGTCTTTATCCTGAATACTGAAAACCCCGCTATGCTGCTTCCAACGGTCCAATCCCGATGCGCGACGCTTGCGGCGCTCCCGTCGCGGGAAGCTGCGGATGCTTTTTCCGGGGAAATGGCTGATGAGTTTTTCAGCGCGCTGGAAAAAGGGAATGTCCGGCTCACCGCTTTCATGTTCCGCTTGGAAAAGCTGGACAAATACCAGTTCGAAGGTTTTATAGAGGCTGCCAGGAGCCGTGCGATATCCAAACTTAGGGAAGCCTCAACGGGGAAATCAGCAATACCGCGAAAAACTCTTGCCAAGGCGGAGAAAATTTTGATCAAAGCAGGAGAAATGCTGGATCTTAATGTCAACGCGGGGCACATATCAGGTTTGATATGCGCGAGCTTAATGCACACTGAGGAGCGCCAATAGAAAGTAGGACATTGATTTGACAGAAATAATAAGCGTTCGTTTCAATAACAGGGGCAAATTGTATTTTTTTGACCCCGCGGGGCTAACGATAGCAAAGGGCGAAAGCGTCATCGTGGAGACGGCTAAGGGCCTCGAGTTCGGCGAGTGCGTGCGCAGCAACCATATGGTGAGCGACGATGCGGTCGTTCAGCCGCTCAGGCCTGTCGTGCGGGTCGCGGCGGAAGCCGATATAAAGAACATGCGTGACAGCAAAGAAAAAGAGAAAGAGGCATTCGTCTATTGTTACAACAAAATCTCCGAGCTTGGTCTTGAAATGAAACTCGTAGACGTCGAGTATGGATTCGAGGGGAATAAAATACTCTTTTTCTTCACGTCAGAAGGGCGCGTTGACTTCAGGGAATTGGTAAAGGATCTTGCCGGCGAGTTTCATTCCCGCATCGAATTGCGCCAGATTGGCGTGCGCGACGAGGCAAAAATGCTCGGAGGCCTTGGCGTCTGCGGAAAGCAGTTTTGTTGTACGCAGTTTTTGACGGAATTCCACCCCGTATCAATAAAAATGGCAAAAACGCAAGGCCTGTCGCTTAATCCGACAAAGATTTCAGGCACCTGCGGCAGGCTCATGTGTTGTTTGAAGTATGAGGAATTCGCGTACGAAGACCTTGTCAAGAAAGCGCCAAAAATAGCGGCTTTCGTTGACACGCCTCATGGCAAAGGGTCTGTAATAAACGTAAATCTGCTGCGCGGCAACGCTAAGGTCCGTCTCGAGGACGGCCTCGATACGACGCTTAAAACTTTCACGTTCGACGAACTCAACGTTCTTGGCGGCAAAGGGCGAAGAGCGGAATATATAGCGGCAAAAGCCGAAGGCAGACTTGAAGACGCGGGATTCACCGTCACGCCTCCGCCGGAACTAAAGACCGCGCATGAACCAGCTCGCCCTCCCGCGCGCGAGCCTCGCCAGCCTAATGCCGCAAAACCGCAAAAAAAGACAGATCGCTATGACCGCAAGCCAGGATCTGAATCAAAGAAAAAACAAGGCGCCGCCGGCGCCAAGCGCGTTGTAAAAGAAGACGAGAAATCTGCCAAACCGCAGCGGACGCAGCAACCCGAAGGAACCCAGCAGAGAAAGTATTACAACAAGCGCCGCAAAGGCGGGCACGGGCCAAGCAATAAGCAATAGTTGCCGACAGGAGCGATGAGACAATGTTCGTGGGGCGTGTAAATGAACTAAAGATGCTTGAACGCATATACAGCAGCGGCAAGTTCGAGTGCGTGATAGTACATGGACGCATGCGCGCGGGCAAAACCGCGTTGCTCCGCGAGTTTGCAAAAAACAAGAAGTCAATTTACTTCGCGGCTCAGGAAACTCACTCACTGGAAAACATGGCGGATCTATCGCGCTCTGTCGAGGCTTTTCATCACTCCCTCGGGGAGCGGTCCCTGAGCATCGCAGATTATATGCAAGCATTCAAATGCGTGGCTGATTGCGCGAAATCCGAACGGATAATCCTGATTCTGGACGACTATCATTTCCTTGCGGAAACACACAAGGGAATATCGGAACTGATCTGCGGACAAATCGATACGCTTTTCGCCGAGAGCAAATTGATGCTGATAATATGCGGCTCGTCGGAATCCGTAATGGAAAATGAGACGCTTAGTTTTGACAGCCCCTACCAAGGCCGCCGTACCGCGCAGATCGATCTGAAGCCATTCACATTTTTCGAGGCAAAGAGGTACTATACCGGGTTTTCCCCATTCGATATTGCCGTTTTATATGGTGTGACAGGCGGCGTCCCGAAGTATCTCCAGCTTATGGATCCTGAATTGCCGGTCGAGGAAAATATCAGGCGGGCGTTTTTTGATCCATCCTCATATTTGCTCGAGGAACCCGCTAACTTTCTGCGGCGCGAAGTCCGCGATCCGGCTTATTACAACGCGGTCTTGCGCGCCATAGCTACGGGGCATTCAAGAAATTCCGAAATAGCGGCCGCTATCGGGCTTGTAACCAGCGCGACCACAGCTTATCTGAAGAATCTCATTTCATTCGGGCTAATCGGCAAGCACACTCCCATGACCGAAAAAGCCGGGCGGAAGACAATATATGATATGGAAGACAACTTTTTCCGTTTCTGGTACCGGTTTGTCCCTGACAACTTGTCATACATCAAATGCGGAATGACCGATAAGTTCTGGCGCAGCGTAGCTAGGGACATCCCTTCCTACATGAGTGATGTTTTCAATGATATCTGCCGGCAATGGATGCATCAGCAGAATCAGGCGGGCCAGCTGCCGCTGAACTTTATCGAAATTGGGAGATGGTGGGGCGTCGACCCCGCATGGAACACCGACGCTTCTATTCCGATCGTCGCCTATTCCGACGATAACAGCGCTATTTTTGGAGACTGCGTGTGGTCTGACGACCCGGCCGGCGCCGACGTCCTAGCCTCGCTTATAGAGCGCAGCCGGCTGTTGCGCCATGCGAACAGCTACTTCTACCTTTTCTCAAGGTCCGGTTTCTCAGAAGAATGCGCTGATCTGGCACAGCATTTCAGCGCAAATCTTGTAATGTTCGAATAGAAGTTGCTACGCCAATCGTATATCAGGCCCAAGCAAAGATATTAGTTTAGCTTGTCGTTTGGTGGTTTGCGCCGATGTCGGAGAACTACTGCAACTTACCATTAATATTAGTAAAAACAGGTATATAGCTAATACGCCTGATTTTTTCACAGTCCACCACCTTATTAGTAGAAACGAGTATCTCTTTGTTTCTTTCAATGATACGGAAAAAGCGCCCTTGCAGGCGCTACATTTTTTCCGGAGCTGTCACCCCGAGGATATCAAGGCAGCACTTTATAACTACGCGCGCCGTATCCGCCAGTTTCAACCGCGCCAGCAGCAAGCCGCGCTGCTCGCCCTTTATGCGGCAGGCGCTGTAGAACCTGTGGAACCGCGCCGCAAGTTCAATTACATACTTATTGATCCTCGACGGATCATAGTCGCGCGCCGCGAGTTTTACTTCCTCCGGCAAAAATGCTATCTGCTTAATAAGCTCCAGTTCTGTTTCATCTTTGAGAAGCCCGGCTTCGATTTTTTCGTATCCGGGCACGTCTATGCCCTCCGACGCAAGTATAGCGATAAGGCTGCATATGCGGGCATGCGCGTACTGGACATAGTAGACCGGGTTTTCGCTGTCCTGCCTGACGGCTAGCCCGAGATCGAATTCAAGGTGGCTGTCCGGTTTGGCGTTGAAGAAGAACCTGCACGCGTCAACCGAAATCTCGTCAAGGAGATCGTTTAGAGTCAACGCTTTTCCTGTGCGTTTAGATACTTTTATCGTCTCGCCGTCGCGCATCAGCCTTACCATCTGCATAAGAAGAAAATCGATATTTGCGCCGTCAACCCCAAGGGCTTTGACTGATTCCTGCGAGGATAGCGACGCTTTCATACGTATCGCATGGCCGTGATGATCTGCGCCCCAGACGTCAACCACTTTATCGAAGCCGCGTTCCAGTTTGTTGCGATGGTAAGCTATATCAGCCGCGTAATACGTATAAAACCCGTTTGCGCGACGCATAACCTCGTCTTTGTCCGCTCCCAAATCCATATTCCGTAGCCAGAGCGCGCCGTCCTTTTCATACAGCAGGCCGCCTTTTTCCAACCTGTCCACAGTATCCGCGATGTACCCGGTTTCATGCAAAAAGCTTTCACGAAACCATTCATCAAAGCTTATGCGGTATCTCTCCAGATGCTCTTTCATCAAAGCTATATTATACGGCAGGGCGAATGCCGTGAATCTCGCCGCGCGCTCATCTTCGGGCAGCGTTTTCAGCGCGTCGCCCTCATTGTCGAATATCATTGCCGCGAGGTCTTTTATGTCATCCCCGTGATACCCGTCTTCGGGGAATTTATAATTGTCTGCGCCAAGGCACAATTGCATGTATCTGGCGTCTATAGATTTGCCGAACAGGTCTATCTGGTTCCCCGCGTCGTTGATATAGAACTCGCGCCAAACGTCATATCCCGCTTTTTTGAATATGGACGCCAGCGTATCGCCAAGCACGCCGCCGCGCGCGTTGCCGATCGTCATAGGCCCGGTGGGGTTTGCAGATACGAACTCGACCATAGCGCGCTTGCCTTCTCCAATATTGACGGATCCGTAGTCTTCGCCCATATCCTCAACTGTTTGCAGGACGTCGCCGTACCATTTTTTTGCGAGGACAAAGTTTAGAAATCCGGCTCCCGCGATAGAAAAGGAGTCGAAAAAACTGCCATCCAGATCAATATGCTCCGCAAGCGCCTCCGCTATCTTCCTTGGCGCCATTTTTAGCTGTTTTGCCGCAGCCATAGCGTGAGTCGCGGCATAATCTCCATGCGCCGTTTCGCGCGGGATCTCTACAGAACCGTCAAGCCGCCCGGAATCAGGCGGCTTTTGTTCGCTATCCGGCAGCTTCCCCGCCGCGCGCGCTCTAATGTAAGCATCGTTGATTAGTTCATCTATCTGCGTTTTTGCGCTTTCTATCATATTCAAGAGTATTTTGCTCCTTATTGGCTAACTCCCTTTATACAGCCCTCATTGCGGAATCGAACGTATGTCTATCTTAAACAGATTTTGGCTCACAGAGACGTTGTCCACCTCTATATCATACCGGATTTCAAGGCTTCCGCCGTCGTCGCGCATATTCTTCTTGATGCTGTGCGTATCAATCCCCATCATTATTGAGCCAAACGGCGTTTCATACAGGAAATGCTGCTTTTGTTTTTCTGAAAAAATCATATCTCCGGTATAACCGTCGCTGCGGCGCAGTATTACGCGATCCGGTTCAACGTCAAACGTCGTCAGAAACCCGTCATACCCGGTCAGCTCGCTTTCCACATAACTGAACGTTGAGAATCCTCCTTCGCGCGAATATTCGCCGTCAGTCATAAGCTCAAATCCGTCTTCGCCATCCGGCAGAGCCGGCGAGCCTTTTATTGAAATCAAAACTTTTCTCATTTTTATCTCCTGATAATCAATTCTCAAGCGCTATCTGCTCAACCCGGCCGCGTATGTCTGATTCCAGCAGCACGGAAGCCATTGCTGAGAACTCGTCGGCGCCATCTGTTACAAAATACTTTACAATGCCGTCCCCGGCCTTGCCTGACAGCATATTCCGGTTGTGCAGGTCTTCTGCCACCAGTTTCGCCGTTTCCGCCCCTGAATCAATGAGCATGACTTCGGGCCCCATGACTCTCGCAATCACGTCGCGCAACAGCGGATAGTGCGTACAGCCCATGATCAGCGTATCTATTCCGTACTCGCGCAGTGGCGCAAGGTAATCCCCGGCTATTGTCAGCGTCGCGATATCGTTGGCGTCGGTCCTGCCGTTCTCCACAAGCGGGACAAACAGCGGGCAAGGCGTCGAAACGACTGCGAGCTCCTTTGATATTTTCTTCAGCGCCGTTTCGTATGCGCGGCTGTTGATCGTCGCGACTGTCCCGATGACGCCGATTTTTCCGTTTTTCGTAATCTGCGCCGCTGCTTTGGCCGGTATGCTGATAACCTCATAAACCTGCATATCGTAAGCATTTTCGAGAATGCTGAAAGCTGTCGAACATACCGTGTTGCACGCCACTACCATAGCCTTGATATCAAACCCGGCAAGAAACGCCGCGTCCTGGCGGGCATATTTTATTATCGTGTCCCGCGAACGCGAGCCATATGGCACCCTGCCCGTATCGCCAAGGTAGATTATATCTTCTCCCGTAAGGGCTTCTGTGAGTTTTTCAACGGTGGTAAGCCCTCCAAGCCCTGAATCAAAAACCCCGATAGGTCGCGCGTCCATACAACGTCCGGTCCTCTCGCAAACTTTGGCCAATTGTACCATAGTCATATTGAAAGCACAATAGAAAACATTCACAGATATTTCGAGGAAAAAACGTCAAGTTACTGGCAAGGGGGTAGCCGGAATTGTACTATTGCGCAGCGTGAGCGGAAGCTGAGGTCGGCAGGAGCACATCCCGAGGGAGAGCAGGGGGACGGAGAGCAGGGGGACGGTTCATCCGCTTGACAGGAGCACATCCCGGGGTAGGGATAGAACATTTTTAAGACTTAAAGCCGACCAAGCGACTTGCTCATGCAAGAAAGAGTACAATTCCGGCTACCCCCTGATCAGGAGTAACATTAGGGCTGTTGCGCCGGCACAAGGGAAAAGCATCCCTCTTTTCTTCAGCAATGCTTTGTTTCCGGTTGATCGTGTGAACTATTTACTTAAAATATTTCTCCGCAAATGGGATGCTGTTTATTTGGAATACGCTGTTATCAAGGTATGAGAGTATGCCGGCGTCGGTTTTAAACGCGAAAACCAGCTTGTACGCGCACAATGCCTGGCGAGTTTCGCCATATGCTTTATTCAGCCTGCCACTGCCGTATTTCCCGTCGCCAAGAAGAGGGAAACCAAAATCCGCGAACTGAGCGCGTATCTGATGAGTGCGCCCGGTTATGAGCCGGCATTCCAGCAAAGACAGCGACCCTTTTTTGGCAACAGTCCTGTATTCTGTTTCAGCGGTTTTTGATCCCGGTTGTTTTTCTTTCGTTATATATACCCGGTTTTTCACCGAATCTTTGAATACATTCCCTTCGAGAATCCCCGCCGGAGGGTCGGGGGCGCCGTGCACGACGGCCAGGTAGTATTTGTCGATTTCGCGCTGTTTTATTTTTTCGTTAATGATTCGCAGCGCGGCGGCGTTCTTGGCGGCGATGACAATGCCGGAGGTGTTGCGGTCTATACGGTTGCACAAAGCGGGCGCAAATGAGTTTTCATCGCGCGGCCGCCATTCGCCCTTCAGGTATAGATATGCCTGGACGTGAGAAATGACAAAAGAGCCGCCCTCTCTTCCGTCGCCGTGGCAAAGGGCGCCTGCGGGCTTGTTTAGAAGGAGGATATTTTCGTCCTCGAAGATAATATCCAGATCAGGGTTCGAGATTTTTAGATATAGGTTTTCCTCTTCCGGCTTTTCCAAAAACTCATCGTTTACATACATCTGCACTACTTCGCCGGCCGATAGTTTGTAATCGCGTTTTGAGCCTTTTCCGCCGACCTTTATGCGTTTTATGCGAATATACTTTTGCGCGAGGGACGACGGCAGCAGAGGCGCGGCTTTGGCGACAAATCTGTCAAGCCGCGTCCCCGCGTCGTTTTTCCCTATGGTAAATTCCTTCAAAACGCGCCAGCCTCCCCGCGCCGGGTCTTAGTACAGCTTTTCGTATATCGCAATGGTCATCTTGCCTGAACAGCACTCGCCTATTTTCGGCACGATTTCGATGAAGTGCGCGGCCTGCATGTGTTTGTCAAGCATTTCTTGGCTCTCCCATTCTTCTATCATCGCGCAATGGAGTGGATCGTGGACGTCCTGACACACCGAATAGCTGATGCAACCTTGGTCTAGCGCGACTGTTTTCTCTACGATTATCTTTGCGAGTTCCTTGAACTGCTCCAGGCATTCTTCTTTCACATATTGTTCGGCTACTACTTTCAGCATGATATTACCTCTTTCTGAATTTTTACGGTCTTTTTTCTTGCTGATCAGGGGGTAGCCGGAATAGTGCTATTGCGCAGCGTGAGCGGAAGCTGAGGTCGGCAGGAGCACATCCCGGTGTAGGGATAGAACATTTTGAAAGACTTGAAGCTGACCAAGCGACTTGCTCATGCAAGAAAGAGTACTATTCCGGCTACCCCCTGGCCAGTACCCCTTTTTACTGTCTTATTGTAACTGAAAAAATAATATTTGACAAGTACAACATGTATGGCTTATAATTCTATAGCGAATGTGCGGGTGATGTTATGCTGCTCGATCTTCGAGAGATAATTGGTGTTCCCGGCGGCAGGGTCTCTTTTGACTACGAGCCTGACATTTCGGAGGCGGCTTACGGGTCGGTCATCCGGATAAAAAATCCGTCGAGGGCGGTTGGAAACGTAACAAACAGGGCAGGAAGACTTACGTTTTCGGCGATAGTAGACGCAGTGTGCGTTTGCGTCTGCGCAAGGTGTCTCAAAGAGTTTGAATACCCCGTACATAAGCAGATTTTGGCACAGCTCACTGAAGGAGGAGAGGGCGAAGACCCGGACGGGTACTTCCTTCAGGGAGACAAGGCCGACGCCGACGAGATCATTTATTCAGAATTTGTGCTTAATATGGACGATATAGTCTTGTGCCGCGCGGATTGCGCCGGTTTGTGCGAGAGATGCGGCTTCGATCTGAACTTCGGCAATTGTTCCTGCGGAACGCAGATCGACCCCAGGCTGGCTGTCCTCGGACAGCTCATGCAAGACGATTAATAGAACGGGAGAGTTTTAATATGGCAGTACCAAAAAGTAAAGTATCAAAGGCGAGAAGAGATAAGAGACGTTCCTCGCACTGGAAACTTACGGCGCCGGAACTTATCAAATGTCCAAAATGCGGCGAGCTGTACGTGCCGCACAGGGTTTGCAAAGCATGCGGAACATACAACGGACGCGAGGTATTATAGCCTGAGTGGGCTGATCGGCGCGTATGGAAGACGAGGGCGGGGGTGACCCGCCTTTTCTCTTGGGGCGCCTTTTCTCTTGGGGTCAGGAAATCAACACGCATTACGAAGGAGCGCTGCGCGGCGAGCATCCCGGCGAATGGGCGCGGGGGGCGGCAAGCCGCGACGGGTAAGTGCCGATGAACGCAATAGTTAAGTCCGTATTTCCGGGGAGCCCGGCGTCGGGGACGAGAATCGCGCCCGGCGACGCCCTGCGGAAAATCAACGGTGAAAAAATAAGCGACGTCCTTGACTACAAATTTTATTCTTATGACAGTCGGCTGCTTCTCGAATTCCAGGGCGCGAACGGGAAACTGCGGCTTGTGAGGCTTAATAAAAAAGAAGGGGAGGACGTCGGGCTTGAATTCGAATCGTTTCTTATGGATAAGCAGAAATCCTGCGTCAACAAGTGTATATTCTGCTTCATTGACCAACTGCCGCGCGGCATGCGTAAAACGCTTTACTACAAGGACGATGATATTCGGCTTTCATTTTTGCAAGGCAACTATGTGACGCTCACAAATCTCTCGCCGTATGATGTGAAGCGCATAGCAAAGATGCGCATTAGCCCTGTAAACGTTTCTGTTCACACCCTTGATCCGGCTCTCAGGACGCATATGCTCGGGACAGAGCGCGCTTCGGCTGGGATAGAAATACTGAAAACTCTGGCAAAATCGGGTATCGAGCTCAATTGCCAGATCGTATGCTGCCCCGGCGTCAACGACGGGGCGGAGCTGCAAAGAACTATCCGGGGGCTCGACAGGCTTGGCGCCGGGATCAAAAGCGTATCGGTCGTACCGGTCGGGCTGACGAAACACAGGCATGGCCTGGCGAAGCTGCAGCCGTTTGATCATGGGCTCGCGCGAAAGACAGTGCGGCAAGTAGAGGGGTATGGGAAGGAATGCTTGAAACGGCGCGGTTCTACGCTGTTTTTCTGCGCTGACGAAATGTATATGACGGCGGGGCTGGAGCTGCCGCCCGATGAGTTTTATGAGGATTACCCCCAGCTTGAAAACGGCGTCGGCATGATGAGGCTGTTCATCACAGAGTTCATGGATGAGCTTCGCAAAACGGAGGCCGGAACCCCTTGCCAGCCGTTTTCCATTGCGACCGGGACGGCGGCATATGAATATTTAACAAATCTTTTAAAAATAACGTTGAAAAAATATGGTAAAATCAAAGGGATAGCTTACGCGGTAAAGAACAGGTCTTTTGGCGACGGCGTAACTGTTTCCGGGCTTGTGACCGGAGGGGATATGATAGCTCAGCTAAAGGGCCGGGATCTTGGTTCGCGGCTCCTTGTCCCGCAAAATATGCTCAGGCACGGAGACGATGTTTTTCTTGACAATGTGACTGTCCGCGAGGTCTCCGAAGCGCTAGGCGTCCCTGTCAGGATCGTCGGCGTAAACGGGGCGGCGTTGCTGCGCGTTATGCTTGGAGGAGATCAGTAGGCCGGCAGCAGGAAAAAATAACAGTTATTGCCTGTTGCTTTCAGGCTTCTTAAGCAGCCGGGAGTTGCCGTGAGACGGGAGAGATAGAAGGTTGAAAAAGCCTCTGGTCGCTATAGTGGGGCGGCCGAACGTAGGCAAATCTACGTTGTTTAACAGACTTGCCGGGAAGCGGTTGGCGATCGTCGAGGATACTCCCGGCGTCACAAGAGACAGGCTCTACGCAAAGTCGGATTGGAACGGGCGGGAATTCGATATTGTTGATACGGGCGGCATTGAGCCACAGGCAGACAGCGAGATTCTGATATTCATGCGCGAGCAAGCTGTGCTTGCGATAGATATGGCTGACGTCATTATTTTTGTGACAGATATAACAAGCGGTGTGACAGCCGCTGACAAAGACGTCGCGACTCTTTTGTTGAAATCCGGCAAACCTTTGCTGCTTGCCGTGAACAAGATGGATTCCACCGGCCGCGACAATCCGGATATTTACGAGTTTTATGCTCTCGGGCTGGGCGATCCATTGTCGGTATCCGCCATCCACGGGCATGGCACGGGCGATATTCTGGATGAATGCATAAAGCTGTTTCCGCCTGAATCAGGCGGAGAGGAAGAAAGCGACGCGATTCGGGTAGCGGTGATAGGTAAGCCGAACGCCGGAAAATCATCGCTTGTCAATAACATCCTCGGAGAGAAGCGCGTAATAGTCAGCGAGGTAGCCGGGACAACCAGGGACGCTGTAGATACGCATTTTGAAAACGATGATGGCAAGTATGTGTTTATAGACACCGCAGGTATTAGGCGCAAATCCAAAATCAGCGGCAGGATTGAAAAATACAGCGTTTTACGCGCACAGTTGGCTATCGAGCGGTCGGACGTATGTATTATTATGCTTGATGCGCGCGAGGGGGTTACGGAACAGGATACTAAAGTGGCAGGTCTGGCGCATGAGGCGGGAAAAGCGAGTATTATTGCTGTTAACAAGTGGGATTTGGTAGAAAAAGATTCATACACGATGGACAAAATGCGCCGCGAGGTCATGCGGGATCTGAGTTATATGACATATGCGCCGATCCTGTTTATTTCTGCGCTGACCGGGCAAAGGGTAGAAAGATTGTTTGAGTTGATCAACTATGTGCATGATCAGGCGGCCATGAGGATAACGACAGGGATGCTCAACGGTTTGCTGGCCGACTCGACTGCGCGTGTGCAGCCTCCCACAGACAAAGGGCGTAGGCTGAAGATATACTATATTACGCAGGCAGGGGTGAGGCCGCCGACGTTTGTTTGTTTCTGTAACGATGCGGAGCTGTTTCATTTTTCGTACGTAAGATATCTGGAGAATAGAATACGGGGTGTTTTTGGTTTGGAAGGCACGCCGGTCAGGATGGTGATCAGAGAGCGGGGGGACTGAGACGAAAAGTCATATTTTCGGATACCCCATGAGTTATATGCAAATGCAGAATGTTGAATTGGGACGGTGATTATGTGAGGTTTTTTCTTGTGTTTCTTGCGTCGGTGACGCCGGCATATTTGCTCGGTGGTGTGAATGGGGCGATAATAACATCAAAGCTTTTTTACAGAAAGGATATCCGCAAGTTCGGCAGCGGTAATCCGGGGCTTACGAATTTTTACCGCGTTTTCGGCAAGGCAAGCGCTTTGGTGGTCGTGGCTATCGATGTTTTTAAGACGGTTGCGCCTGTCCTGTTCGGGGGGTGGCTGTTCGGGAAGTTCTTTGATATGACGTTTTTCGGGCGGGCTGTGTCCGGTTTCTTTGTTATGTTGGGGCACTGTTTTCCGGCATACTATAAATTTAAAGGCGGCAAAGGCATAATGGCTGCCGGGGCGATTTTGTTTGTCCTGGACTGGAAGATGGCGCTCGTCTCGTGGGGGACGTTCATCATAGTGGCAGCGATTACGCGTTACGTTTCGCTTGGTTCTATGATAGGAGGGGCTTTGTTCCCGGTGACGTTGATAATTTTCGATCACTGGGGTATCGGGGAATTTATTGCCATGCTGTTGTGTTCGGTGCTTATTATTGTCAGGCATGAAGGGAATATCAGGAGGCTCGTACGCGGCGAAGAGTCCAAGTTCAGTTTTCGGCGCAATGGGGAACGAGGAGAGAGAAAAGAGAAGTGAGAAACGAGAGTTTTCGATGAAGGTTACTGTTTTTGGCAGCGGGGCGTGGGGTACTGCTATTGCGCTGCTTCTTCGCGACAATGGGCATGAGTTAAGGCTGTGGACGAAATTTGAAGACGAGGCCGGTATTTTGCGGCGGACAAAAATGAATCCGTTGCTTTGCGGAGTTGAGATACCGGGGGACATTGGCGTTGTTACGGATATTGCAGAGGAGCTTCCCGCGCAAACGGATGAGCAAATCACTCTCTCTGATTTAGATGATTCAATTGAGCATGTTGAGCAGGAGGATGATGAGCTAACCACTCTCTCTGAAAATGAAGGAGAGATTGAACATGCTGTTCCAGAAACGGATACACGCCTGAATACGCTGGGCATTTCTATCGGAACCACTTTTACCGTTCCCCTGTTTACAGTCACCCTGCGCGGGACATACGCTCCGTGGCGTTATTCTTTTTTTGAAATCGGTCTTGACCTCGGCACGTTAAGCGCCCTTACCGATGTTAATTACTATTCGTTGTACCCTTTCGCCCGCTACTGTGCATTTTACCCTTTTACCGAAAAGATCGGGGGGTACGCCGGGGCGGGTGCCGGTTTTATGGTGGCCCAATACAAATTCCCCGAAGGGAATGTTTCGGCTAACACCTTTGCCGCCGACATTGTCATCGGTTTTAATATTATGGATTTTATTGATATTTCATACACCTTGCGGACTGACTTTAA
>Ga0082212_10003666_pt1 | contig 21661 bp, 18 predicted proteins | sample TergutNt197P3_FD_71548 | JGI IMG/M metagenome (GOLD analysis project Ga0082212, IMG submission 71548) | Neocapritermes taracua P3 segment gut microbial communities from Petit-Saut dam, French Guiana - Nt197 P3 | ecosystem: Host-associated > Arthropoda: Insects > Digestive system > Gut ... | reverse complement strand
TCTGCTTTATGTACAAAGGTAATATTGATCGTGTAAGAAAGGATTTTAAGCTGCTGACCCATAATGGCAACCGGCAATCCAACCGTCAATGCCGCTGCTGTGTCCTGCCCTGTAAAGATACCCACGGTAGTACCGATGATTGTTCCCAGGACGGGGTCGGGCGGAATGTAGGCGCCAATCTGTCCGCTGGCAAAGATCAGCTCCATACTGGCTCCGATGATCAGTCCGGTTGTAAAATCTCCCAGGACGAGGCCAGATGCGGTACCGATAAATACCGGGCGGAAAAATCCAAATTGAAATGTAGCTTCATCAGCTACCGCCACCATGGCCACGAGCGCCAGTAAAAAGGCCGTTATAACCATACAATCACTCCTTCCGGTTTATTAGTTTTTATCCGAGGCTTTTTCAAAAGAAACCGCACTGTCAGCCGGTACCATCTGGATGGTTACAGGGATGCCTGCGTTCACAATGGCCTGTAATACGGCCGTATCTTCGTCGTCTATGGCAACTGCTTTGGTAATTTGGCGTTTTTTCCCGTTGTTCTTCATGCCGCCGATGTTCACGGCAGTGGGCTTATATCCTAAATCAATGATACGCAGCACATCCCGCGGGTGGTTGAACAGCAGCATTGTGCGGCGTTTAATGGGGTTTTGCGAAGCCACTTCGACAAATTTTTCGGGAGCAAAAAACACCACCCGCATGCCTTCCGGCGCCGCCATTTCCAGCAGACCCTGCTGGAATGTATCGCCCGCTATGGCAGCATTTACAACAATGCACTGCTCTAACTGTAAGGTTTTTACCCAGGTGGTAACCACCTGACCATGAAGCAGCCGATCGTCCACGCGCACAAATTCTACGCCCATAATATTTGAATTTTGTATCTATAGATCGTTTTCGTCAAGCGGAATATTGCGTTCGCCACCATTGAGGGCGCGTACCTTTGCTCCGAGGTTTTGCAGACCGAGATGACCAGCCTCCAGCAGCTGATCGATAACAGCCTCATTGAGATCTTCCATATTAACGAGTTCGCATAAAAAAGCCATATTCACGCCGGCTACCAACTGTAACGCCGGATGATTTGCCGTCAATTCAGCAGCCACATTTGCAGGAGTACCGCCGGCCAGATCTGAGGCAATTAAAATTCCTTCGCATCCTGCCAATAGTTCCAGCTTTTTTTCCATGGCGCTGCGAAGTTCTTCACGTCCCATACCGGGGAATATTCCAACAGTCTCAATATTTTCCTGGCGGCCTGTCAGCATCTCCAGACTCTCTAACGCACTTTGCGCCAGCGTCCCATGCGCTGCAATCAATACTCCAAACTTCCTCGCCAATACAATGCTCCGTTTTTGGTGATTTATTATTAAAGCATAAAAACTACAATTTGTCGCTTAGCATCTGTCATGCACACTATTTGCATTAATCCTGGAAAAAGGTTAGGCAAGCGTCCTGGGCTCAAACCTGGAGGAATCCGGCAAATCAGCCTGCCAGCACCTAAATTGAAATTTTTTTTGTATGATTTTTGACAAATAACAATTCAGGTGCTAGGCTATTATATCCTTAATACTCCTGTTGCCAGCTGGTCTGTTTGCCGGGGAACTCCAGAAGTTTTTGCCAGGGCGCTTGCCTAACCCTTTCCCGGCATTATTCCAAGTCATTGTATGACAGATGCTAAGCGGCAAATTGTGGTTTATAGCGGCTCGGCATACCACAACCCCGGACTGCGCCGCCACATAAGGTTTTTGTTTTCTTTCCAGGCATTTCCGTCGAGTCCGGCTTTTATGCAGATGTTTTCAAGGAAATCTTCTTTGGAATAATTTCTTTCCGGAACCAGAGAGGCCTGGAGAATGGTATTATTTACGCCGTTAATTAACCAAAGGTTGTGGTAACCGGGAAGATAATCATGAGGATCTGACATATCTTCCCAGTCTCCGAAAATAGTTAATTCGATAAGAGTTTTTTCAGCTTCTTCCGGTTTTACCGGCTCATATCGCGGATCCCTCAGGGCTTCTACTGCGCAAAATCCGGCAAAGAGATTCATATCACCGCAGTTTTTATACCAGGCAAGACAGCCGCGATCCCTTCCCTGAACGATAAGACGTATTGCCAATCCTTCATTCGGGCCTGGTGCAGGTAGATCAGGCGCTTCCGCGTCATTCCAAAAACGGATAATACTTGTTCGTGCTGATTGTAGAATGTCTTTTAACCTGACATTGTCGTATGATTCCTGCAGTTTATTATTGGAAGAATCATTTCTTTCAGTTAATATGTTTTCCCGGTTTTCCATTTCGGAGTATCTGCAGGAAAAAAATAAAAACAATGTCGCCAACAGAAGTAATACATTTTTGGGCATAAAAACAGTATATTGTAAAAAACCCGGTTTTGGTATATAAGTATTATATAATATGGAGGAGAAGAACTATGTTTGAACTTTTTAGCGGATGGATGTTATTAATTATTTGCGCTGTTGTTGTTCTTTTAATAATAATTCTTATCGTAAAAATTCTTATGCTGCGCCGGATAGTGCCGGCCGATATGGTTCATGTTGTACAGACCAGGAAGAAGACCACTTCTTACGGTAAAAATTCCGGGTACGGGAATGTGTATTATCAATGGCCGCGATGGCTTCCGGTTTTTGGTGTGGAGGTTAAAGAGCTGCCGGTGTCGAACTTCGATATGCCGTTAAATAATTACGAAGCGTACGATAAAGACCGTGTTCCCTTTGTTGTTGATGTCAGAACCTTTTTCCGTATTTCAGATACAAACCAGGCCGCTGAAAAAGTTGCTTCATCAAATGAACTGCATAAGCATCTGGAGGCAATAGTTCAGGGCGCAGTCCGCAATATCATGGCAAAGGCAAAATTGGAAGACATCATGGAAGAGCGCTCCGTTTATGGGCAGCAGTTTACCGACGAAGTAAAAGATCAGCTGCAGGAATGGGGTGTTGTTGCCGTTAAGAATATCGAATTAATGGATATTCGCGACAGCAAGGATTCCAATGTTATCGAAAACATTATGGCTAAAAAGAAATCCGAAATAGAAAAAGATTCCAGAATAACCGTTGCGACAAACAAGAAGCTTGCCCAGGAAGCGGAAATAGGTGCGGCGCGGGAAATCGAAGTTAAACAGGCGGAAAAAGAAAGGGTTGTCGGCGAGAAAAGCGCAGAAAAAGAACAATTGATCGGTGTTGCAAACGAAAAGGCAAAGCAGCAGATTGCCCAGGAAGCCGAAGAAACGGCAAAGAATGAACTTGCCGTTGAAAAAGTCCGCCAGGTTACCAATGCAAACATAATGCAGGAAAAAGAACTTATTAACGCGGAAACAGTCAGAAAGACAACAATTATAAAGGCGGATCAGGATAAAGAAAAAATGAGGATTGACGCAGAAGCGCAGAAAGAAAAGGTTAAAATTGATACCGAAGCGGTTAAGTATCAGACCGAAACGATAGCCGAAGCGGATAAAAATGCAAAGGAAAAAGAAGCGTCTGCCATTAAAACCCTTAAGGCGGCTGAAGCTGAAGGCATTAAGTCCGTTGGCCTTGCCAATGCAGACGCCGAAAAACAAATGCAGCTGGCCCGTGTAACTGCGGAAATTACTCTGGCGGAAAAAATCGGCAACAACGAAGGCTACCAGGGATACCTTGTTAATCTGGAAGTTGTTAAACAGCAGGCCAATGTTGCAATTGAACAGGCAAAGTACAACTCCGAGGTTGGGAAAGCCCAGGCGATGAATTTGAACAGGGCGGATATTAAAATCATTACCAATACGGCAGACGGTAACATTGGCGGCGGTGTTTCTAAAGTTATGGACCTGTTTTCCCCCAAGGGAGGGACTGCCCTGAGCGGCATGGTGGAGGCGTTTGCCCAAACCGATACCGGCAAATCGGTGCTGGATAAAATTGGCTTGAAAAGTCAGGACAGCAAAGATAATAAATAAATCAGGAGGTAACATGAAAAAAGAAATGATTATTGGAATTCTTTTAAGCGCCATGGCGATTGGTGCTTTTGCCCAGGAAAACACCGCGGTTTTTTCCTGGAAGGTTGGCTCTTTTGAAGTTATTATGCTTGTAGAAAGCCAGCGTGAGGGAAATACCGGGATTCTTGTCGGCGCAGACGAAGCCGTTTTAAAACGGTATATCCCCGCAAGCGGATTCTTTCATTCTACAAATATTTTTCTTATCAATGCTAATGGTCAGAATATTCTTGTAGATACGGCGTTCGGCGGCGCATCTTTTGAAAGTATGAAGGCATTGGGGGTACAGCCGGATCAGGTTGATGCAATTCTTATTACCCATCTTCACGGGGATCATTTTGGCGGCCTTGTAAAAGACGGTAAAGCGGTTTTCTCCAAGGCAAAAATCTACCTGTCCGGTAAGGAGCATGAATACTTTACCAAAACCAACCCCAATCAGGGGGCGGTTGCCGCTCTGACTCCTTATGGTTCCCGGGTAGAAACTTTTGAACCCGGTGAATTGGGCGGAAAGCTTACCGAGCTGCTTCCCGGAATTACTCCCATTGCAAACTATGGGCATACTCCGGGGCATACGGTTTTTTTGGTAGAAAACGGCGGGGCAAAGTTTTTAATTATTGGAGACCTTCTGCATATAGCGCTTGTCCAGTTTCCCGTTCCGGAAATTTCTGCAACCTACGACATGGATCAAAAAGCAGCCGCTGCGGTACGCAGGCAAATTCTGGATTATGCGGCAAAGAATAAAATTCCCGTCGGCGGCATGCACATAGTTTATCCGGGCGGGGGAATGGTGGAAGCCGACGGAAACGGGTTTAAGCTGACATCCTCTAAATAAACAGTTGCCATAATGGCAAGAAAACTTAAACGCCCCGATTGTTCTTTCTTAATATATCACCGGTAGTCTGCACCGTTACAGGATGATAACCTGGCAGAGGCAGGATGCGCTCGTGAACAGCGTCGATTATCCAGTCTGTCTGGGGAAAATAAAGTTCTTCCATTTCCGCCGCCGGGGTGATCCAGTTACGGCTTCCAACAACCGCCACAGGAGCGTCAAGGTAATCAAATGCCAAAGTCTGGACATTACTGGCTATAGTATGAAGGAAGGAACCCCGCTCGGCGGCATCACTGGCAAGAAGGAGTTTTCCGGTTTTCTTTACAGACTCAGTAACCTTTTCATAATTCAGGGGATTGATAAAGCGAAGGTCAATGACCTCTGTAGAAAGGCCAAAGGCGGCTTCCAATTTTTCTGCCGCTTCCATTGCTTTGTAGAGGGTAGCGCCTAATGTTGCAATTGTAATGTCTTTGCCCTGCCTGCGAATGACAGGTTCCCCTTCGGGGATTTCATAATAGCCTTCGGGAACCCCGGCTTTTTCAAACTGTTCGCTTATGTCGTAAAGAAGTTGGCTTTCATAAAAGACTACCGGGTCGGTTCCCCTCAGAGCCAGGTTGAGCATACCCTTGGCATCGTAGGGTGTTGCGGGAAAGTAAGATTTAAGGCCGGGAATATGGGCGGTAATGGCTGACCAATCCTGGCTGTGCTGGGCGCCGTATTTGTTCCCCACCGAAACCCGTATAACTAGGGGCATTTTAAGCAGCCCTGCCGACATGGACTGCCACTTTGAAGCCTGGTTAAAAATTTCATCTCCCGCCCTGCCCATAAAATCACAATACATGAGTTCCACTACCGCCCGGCCGCCCGACAGCGCATAGCCAACGCCGGTGCCTACAATAGCCCCTTCGGAAATGGGACTGTTGAAAAGCCGGTGGTATGGCAGAAGCTCGGTGAGGCCGCGGTAGACAGCGAAAGCGCCGCCCCAGTCCCGGTTTTCTTCGCCCCAGGCTGCCATTGAGGGGTCAATGGTAAAACGGTGAAGCATTGCCTCAAAAAGGCCGTCCCGATACTGGAAAACTTTATTCTTGGAAACAGGCTTGCCTTCCACATCAAAGCCGTAGCGGGCCTTTCCCGCCAAAGCTTTTACACGGGGGTTTTCGGAGACAGGCTGGGAAAGTTCTGGTTTTCTCTCATCCATTTTTTCGATTTTGCCATTGGAGAACATCACAGACTCAATAAAGCTCCCGCCCAACCTGGGGGAAAGTTCATCGTTTACGGCGAACTTTACTACTTCCAGGAGCTTTGTTTTTATGCTTTCGCGTAACGAGTCAAGTTCAGTTTTGGCGGCGGCCTTGTTTTCGACAAGGTAAGTACCATAGGCTTCAATCGAATCCGCGTCCTGCCAGAGTTTCAGCTCTTCGGGCGTACGGTAACTGGATGCGTCCGACGGAGAATGCCCGGAAATGCGGTAAGTAATCGTGTCAAGGAGGACCGGGCCCCTGCCTTCAAGGAGGATGGCTTTTTTCCGGGCCACCGCATCCGCCACCGCCAGCGGATTGTAACCATCAACCCGCTCGGCGTGCATGTTGTCCGGGTTGACGCCGGCGCCAACCCGTGCCATGACGTTGTAGCCCATGGTTTCACCCGAGGTCTGCCCGCCCATGCCGTAGAAATTGTTGAAGAAGTTGAAGAGTATCGGCGGAGCGCCGGAACAAACCACCCCGGCGGTTTGTTTTTCATCTTTTGGCCAAAGGCTGCGGTATTGATCCATAGCGGATATCATCATCCCTTCCCATACGGGGCCGCAGCCCATGGATGCGTCGCCGATGTTGGCAATGACGATTCCCGGCCTGCGGTTTATCCGCTTGTAAAGCGCCGCACCCACTGCAATGTCCCCGGAGCCGCCAACAATCGCATTGTTGGGCATGGAACCAAAGGGCGTAAAAAAAGCGTGCATGGAGCCGCCGAGCCCCCGGTTGAAGCCTGCCTTGCGTGCGAAAATTTCCGCCAGGGTTCCGTAAAGGACAAAATTTTCCGCGAGATCGCGCAAACCTTTATAAGGGATTTTCTCAGCTACATTGAGAGTTTCTCCCTCTAAAAAGTTTTTCATTATAGCTTCGAGCTTTTTTTCTCCATCGGCGTTCTGAGAGAGCTGCCAAAGGGCAGAAAAACACTTGGCGAGAATTTCCCCGTGACTTCGGTGGCTGCCAAAGATGTGATCATCGGTTGTAAGGTTCACGCTCTGTCCCACTGCGGACGCTTCCTGTCCCATACTCAGATGGGCCGGCCCTTTGTGGTTGTACTCAATGCCGTTCCAGGTTCCCTTCGTTTTAAATTCGTTGAGCATGGTTTCAAATTCCCGGATCACTGCCATATCATAAAAAATACGAACCAGCCTTTCCTTGCCATATAATTCAACTTCTTTTTTGAAGTCGCTCTTGTATTGATTAACCGGAATGTCCTTTAGTTTGAGGATCTGAGGCTTCCTTACTTCATTGGGATCTACCAGGATTGATTTAGGCATGTAATTCCTCCATAAAAATAAACTGTTTTTATTCCAAAGCCCACACCGCGTCGCGGATGAGTTCGCTCACCGTAGGGTGAGGGAAGATAAGCTGTTTTACATCGTCGATTCTGAATTCCTGCTCGATGAGGGCTGCACCTCCCCAGATAAATTCAGGGGCGTATACGCCAACCGCATGAACGCCCAGAATTCGGCGGTCATTGGCGTCGGCGATGACTTTAACCGCACCTTGTCCCATGAGGGTATTTTCCGCAACAAAGCGGCCGGAAACTCTCATGGGGAGGCTTGCCTTTTGTATGGCGATGCCTTTGGCTTCAGCTTCCTGCTCGGTAATGCCGACCCCGGCAGCTTCGGTTAACCCATACACTGCCCATGGAACAGCATTGCCGCGCCACAAGTTAGGTACAGAACTTGTTTTACCGTCAAGATGGCCGATGATATCATCCGCCGCTATTTCCGCCATGCGGTAGGCAGAATGAGCGAGAAGGCTTTTGCCGGTTATATCCCCGGCGGCCCAGATACCGCTCACGTTAGTCCTCATCCTGTCGTCAACCGTGACACCTCGAGAACCACCGTTTCCGCCGGTATCGACTCCGGCGGCGGCCGCTCCCCATGTGTCGAGTACCGGCAGCCGTCCTACTGCCATAAGAACGAGGTCGGAAACTACTGCTTCCGAGACTTCTTGTTTTTCGGCCTTTCCTTTTTTGTCTGTATAATGAACCGCTGCGCCATCGATTTTCTCAACCTTGCAACCCAGGCGGAAATCCACTCCCTTGATAGCACGGCGGAGTATGGGGGCCTGCTCCTTGTCCATGAAAGGCACGATTTCTTCCATCATTTCGATTACCGTTACTTCGGTTCCCAATGCGGAGAAAAGCCCTGCAAATTCCACGCCGATAACACCTCCGCCGATAACCGCCAGGCGTTTGGGCACGGCCTTGACGGCCAGAAGGCTCGTGGAATCTACCACCAAAGGATTGTCTTTTGTACCAGGTATGGGGGGCAGTACAGGAACAGAGCCGGCACAGACAAGAATGGTTTTCCCTTCATATTCCGAATTCCCGTTAGGTGAAATAGAACGAACCTTCGCAGGTATTTCTCCCGATGGGGGTTTTAGGATTTCTCCCCTGGCGTTAAGAACTTCCACGCCGAAACGTTTCATCTGGCTTTCAATGCCGCCCTGCAATTTGCTAACCACTTCGGTTTTCCAGTTCTGAATCGTGTCCCAGTCGTAGGAAAGCCCTTCGGCTTTTACACCGAACTTTTCCGCTTCTTTCGCGTGGACATAGAGTTTTGCAGAATTAAGCAGGGTCTTGGTCGGGATACAGCCAACGTTAAGGCAGGTTCCCCCAAGATGCTGTTCTTCCAGTAAGAGGACTTTCTTTTTTTTGTGTCCCAACCGCTCAGCGGCCAGATAACCGGCGGGCCCGCCGCCAATTATGATCGTATCGAAAATTGTATCATTCATCACAGATCCTTAACCTGCTGCCAAAAGCAGGTCTATATGCGCAACAGCTTCGCCCAGAGCTTTAAGGAAGCGGGCCGCCGGTGCGCCATCCACCGCCTGGTGGTTGATTGTCAGGCTAAAGCCGATCTGCGGCTCAAAGTGGATTCTGCTGCAGCAGCAATCGCAGCCACAGTCACACTTGCATTTGCACGCTTCACCCTCCAATCGTGCAACAGTTTTCATCTCTATGCCGCAAACCCCAAGAATTGCTACTTCCGGCGTGTTGAGTACCGGCGTGAAGCTTGTAATGCCAAGGTTTCCCAAGTTAGAAACCGTGAAAGTCGAGCCGGAAAGCTCGTCGGGGTTTGCGGTGCCGTTCTGACAGGCCGCCGCCAGCCGCTTTGCTTCCGAAGAAATCTGTGTCAGTGAAAGCAAGTTTGCGTTTCGTATAACAGGTACCATAAGGCCCCTTGGAGTATCCACGGCAACAGCCAGATGAACCCTCTCAAAAGTTTTGATGCTGTCCCCTGTTTTGTGTGCGTTCATGAAAGGGAAATGCGGAAGTGTCCGGGATACTGCAAAAAGAATAAGGTCGTTTACTGAAATTTTTGAAAGCCTCTGCTCTTCGGCGAAAGAACTTTCAATTTTTATCCTGGAACGAATTTCCTGAAGTTTCACTGCCGAAGCAGAAGAGTTAAGGGTGAACTGGGCGCTTTCCGCCAAAGACAAAAACATACGGTCGGCTATAATTTTACGGATACCCTTGATAGGAGTCTCGGTAATCTTGCCTTCGGCTGTAAATTGAGGCTGCGGTGTCGCTGGGAAATGGGAGCCGGCAGCCAAGTCAGCCGTGGTAACCCGGCCGCCAATGCCGGAACCTACCGCCGGGATCGTTCTTCCTCCAACGGCTTTAGCCGCAGCGGTCAAGGGAGATCTGTTTTGCAGCGCCGCCGTTACATCCCTCTCGATTATTCTGCCGCCGGGGCCAGAACCAGTAACACCTAATTCCGGCAACATTTCCAGTGGCATAGCTTCTTTTGCTGCCAGATTCCGCGCCCGCGGGGAGGCCCCTAAAGAAACATCACACGGAGACACGGAGGCACAAAGAAAATCTGTATCTTTTTGTTTTTCAGTGTTTTTATGAGTACTTTCTTCTGCCTCTTTTTTCCTCTGTGTCTCTGCGTCTCTGCGTGGGGTTTCTTTTTCATCCTTTTGTGTCTCTGTGCCTTTGTTGGAGATTTCTTCCGGTATTGCTTCGCCGGGCTCGCCGATTACCGCTATGGGAGAGAGAACCGGAACGTCGTCGCCGGATTCGCAGAGAAGCGCCAGCACCGTACCGGCTTTTCCGGCAGGAATCTCGAAAGTAGCCTTGTCTGTTTCAACCTCGCATACTATAGTTTCCGCAGCAACCACATCGCCTGTTTTAACTTTCCAGTCCGTAACGATACAGGATTCCACCGTGTTCCCCTGCCGGGGCATGATTAGTATATGCGCCATACTCTCTCCTTTAGTAATTAACCTTTGTTACGGAGATTCCCGCTTCCTGCAGCTCCGTCTCCGCGTGATCGTCCAAATCCTCATCGGTAAGGATCAAATCCATCGCTGAAAGGGGAAGCACATTGGAAAAACCTACCCTGCCGTATTTGCTGGAATCCGCTGTTAGGACGGTGATTTGGGCGTTAGCTTTCATGGCTTTTACAATTTCCGCGCCTTCCATCAAGTGCGTTGTCATGCCCCTTTCCAGGGTAAAACCATCGGTTCCTACAAAGGCCAGCCGCACATTAAGGCGGCCAATCGTTTCAAGGGCAATGGGGCCGACAAGGGATTCTGTGGCTCGACGAAACTCGCCGCCAGTCATTGTGATCTGCAAATTGGGGTACATTCTGGCGTAGGAAAAAACCAGGGTCGAATTGGTTACGATGTGAATGTCCCGTTTCCCCGCCAGGCAGCGGGCAATGAGTGCGGTAGTCGTCCCTGCCTCGATCATGATCACATCCCCGTCGCGGACAAGCTCCGCTGCCGCCCTGGCAATCGCATTTTTCCGCTCAGGGTAGACACGCTGGCGCTCCAGGATATCCCGGTGCAGAGCCGGCGCGGCTCCTCCACGGGTCCGGTTTATCCATCCCTTTTCTTCGAGAACCTTGAAATCCCCCCGAATAGTAACATCCGAAAGCCCCAACTCCCTGGCTAAAACGGTGACTGACACCGATCCATCCGCAGAAAGCCTGTCCAGGATAACTTTTTCCCTTTCGGTCAATTCAGCGATCATTAAATGAACCCCTTGCTTTTAGTGGTTTTCTTTTAAAAAACTTTCATTTCTCTTTCGATTATATATCATAATGACAATTATTGCAAGAGTAATTTAATGCTTGCGAAAAGAAAAACAAAATGATATATTTAAAAGGCTATGGAAAAATACCTTAAAGCCCTAAATGATCCCGACCGGGACAGAGCCGAACGTTTGGCTGCACTGAAGTCGCTTGAAGCGGAAACCCCAAACCGAACCTTTGACAAATCTCAAGCGGAGATAAACAACCACATTCATACAATATATAGCTTTAGCCCTTACACTCCCGCTATGGCGGCTTTTATGGCCAGAAATGCGGGACTGGGAGCCGCTGGTTCGGTGGATCACGATTCCGTCGCTGCGGCGGATGAGATGACCGACGCCTGCGCCATTTTGGGCATAGGCGGCTGTGTGGGTTTTGAACTCCGGGTCAGTTTCAAAACCGGTGCGGATGGAAAGGCGAGCCCCTTTGCAGTAAGGAAGATTAATAACCCCGATTCGCAGGGTTATGCCTACATGACCGTGCAGGGAATCCCCAGGCAGTCTATCGGGAAGGCGGCGGAATTCCTTAGGCCGCTCAGGGCGGAACGGCACAAGCGAACCAGGGCTATGACAGCTTCGGCAAACACCCTGCTGCGGGAGGAGGGATTTTCGGAAATAGATTTTGATAGGGATATTTCTGCCAGGTCAAAATACGCCGAAGGAGGAGGGATCACCGAGCGGCATCTCCTGGCAGCAATAGCGGAAAAATTCATTTTGAAATACGGAAAGGGATCAGAACTCGCAGAGGGGTTAAGATCAAAAATAGGGGTAAAAGTTTCTCCCAAATTAGAAATAATGCTTTCCGATCCCGCCAATCCTCATTACCTATATGACCTTTTGGGAATCCTAAAAACTGAATTCCTTCCCAGGGTTTTTATTCAGCCCGATGAAAAGGAATGTATTCCAGCGGAAAAAGTAACGGCTTTTGCGAAATCAATTACCGCTGTTTCGGCATATGCATATCTTGGTGATGTAGGTGAATCTCCTACAGGGGATAAAAAAGCAGAAAAATTCGAAGATGACTATATTGAAGAACTTTTTACGGAACTTTCCCGGATGGACTATTGTGCAATTGCTTATATGCCTCCCCGAAATACTGTTGAGCAGCTCCGTGTTTTAAGGAAGCTTTCTGCCCAATGGGGTTTTATGGAAATTTCCGGAGTGGATATTAACAGTTCCCGGCAGTCTTTTAACTGCCCAGAAGTTCTGCAGGATGAATTCCAGCACCTTTTAGGTACTACATGGGCACTCATTGCCCATGAACGGCTTGCTTCGGTAGATGAGCGCTTTGGGTTTTTTTCGGAGAAAAACCCCCTTGCATCAATGGATCTTGCAGTACGGCTTGGAGCCTATGCAGGTTTTGGGAAAAAATTGGATCTTTATCGCCCTGATGAATCCGCCGCCGAAATAGCGGCAGAAATTGAGAAAGGAAGAATTATATAAATAGTTGAACTAAATATCCGGGGCGTTTTCCAAAAGATATTTTTCCGCTTCCGTATTCCACAGTTTTCCATGGCGGGCGCAGATTTCTGAAAGTTTTGCGAAGAATGGATCGTTTTTTCCTTTCACTTCAAAGTCGTTTATGGCAGTAAGCGGAATTTTTTTATGGGTGTAGATAAGTTTTTTGCCTCCGGGAATTTTGTCCAGGTCGATGGTTGTTTGTGCAGCAGCGTCCAGGCCGCCAATGTGTGAAATCATAAAGACAGGGTTAAGCTGGCCTTGTGCCATCATCGCAAGGGATTCTTTTATATCGTCGGTGTTTCCCCCGGAAGTTCCCACAATATGATGTGATTCATAATGTACATTGTAAAAATTAAAGCTGGCGGAAAAAGTGGTGTCTGTGGGGCCGGCAAAAAAATTAAGGCAGCCGTCCCGGCCCATAAGGCTATCGCCTAATTCCAGCACTTGTTTTACCGGGGCAAAGACAAAGACATCGTCGTAGAGGTTGCCGCCGTTCAGGGTTTTAAGATACTCTAACGGGTTCGCTATATCCCTGGTGTTTACATAATGAAGTTCCACGCCATTCTTTTTGGCTTCTTCGATGCTTAAAACTTTTGCTGCCCACTCAAGGCGTTCATTGTCGATATCGGTAACGACAAGCCGGGAAGGCCGGCGCGGGTTATGGATGGCATAATCGATTGCACCCAAGCCCATGGGACCCACACCTGCAAGAAGTGCCAGGGAGCCTCCTTCTGCAATCCCCATTGAATGGGTGTAGGATCCCCCCCTGGTATGGTATTGAGCATGAAAAGTCCCGACAATGCAGGATACCGGTTCTGCCAGGGAGCCCATAAAAAAATTATCTCCCTGATAGTTCAGTAAGCAGCCCATCTCCATAACTTCTTTGGGAATGATGATGTAGGTAGCGTTCCCGCCTATATATTCATATGAATATCCCGGAGCCCATAAGGTAGGAACTCCGTCTTTGTCAGGGTAATTCAGAGCGGGCTGAATTGCAAATTTGTCTCCCGGTTTAAATGTATTTGCCCATTTGACGCCTGTTTTTTCTATAACGCCGCAGAATTCATGGCCTATAATTGGCTGCTTTTCGGCAAGATTGTGGTGAACCCTTTTATGATTTGCCCCCTGCATTGCCAGCTTATGGCTGGACATACAGATTGAGTCAGAAACAACCCTTGCCAGTATTTCATCATCCTGAATTTCCGGAAGTTCAAATTCTTCAAGCCGGAGATCGTTCACTCCGAATAAACGAACAGCTTTTGTTTTCATAACGGTTTTTATCCTATCCTGTCCTGGATTTTCAGTAAATGGACATTTCTATTAAAAAGATGGAAAAAACGGATTTTATAACAATAACGGTATTTTCTTACAGCTTTTTTTCTGCTTCTGCGATCCAGGCCTGGCGGTAAGGCTCCAGTTCCGGAAAGAAGCTTTTCACCTGTTCCTGGTAATCAACCTCAAAATCACAGGCCAGGTCTTTAATGGATTTTCCTGTTATGGCCATTTTGGCTGTCATTGCAGCGCCAAGGGCTGTTGCTTCGTTCATATCGGTTAAGTACACCTTGTTGTTTGGAAGCGATGCGGCAAGCAGGCGATTGTAGGATTCATTCTTCCGGAAACCGCCTTCGGTGTATATTTCATAGCCGTTTTTAATACCGGCGCGTTCTAAAGCGGTAAGTGTTTGCATAACCAGTGATAAGTTCAGTACGGCAAAAGATTTTTCGTAATCGCTAATGCATGGAGGGATAGTATCCTGTACATCAAAGAAAAAATCTCTTTTATCTTCTACTATCCTTGCTCTTGATGATGGGAACTGACCTGAACCCTGGGTTAATTCCGGCAGCAAAAAAAGCCGTTTATCTTTTAATATTGAACGATACAGCTTCTCATCCCAGCCTGGAAAATCACTTCTGTTATGATGTTTTTGGAAAAACTTTGACCATGTTTCATATTCGAGACCCCCTAAAAAAATAGCTGTCTTTAATGGGGATCCAAAGGCAGAAATATTAAAAAATACCACTTTACCAAGCTCGTCCGGGGCAAAACCGTATTTATTAACATGATTCATGATCACACACCATGTGCCGGTTGAATTTAAAATAAAACCATATTCACCCTTCTTGGCAAAATGGGGAAGCAGGGACGAGTTGGAATCGTGGATGCCCATGGTAACAATAGTTTCTTTGGGGAGTCCTGTTTTAATGGCAAATTCTTCGCTTATGGTTCCGAGTATGTCCCAGGATTTATATAATTTATCCGGCATAAGTGAGGCAATTCCCAGTCTATGCGCCACTGTGGAGAAACAATTATCAGCTTGATCCCATAAATAGGTATGATTACCCATATAGGTTGCTTCAATACCCATTTTTCCGGAAAAACGGAGCCCCCAGTATTGGGGATAAGGGAGTACGGCTGTTACATTTTTGAATTCCTTGCTGAATTGCTCCTGGGCAAAAAAGATGCCTTTTGCAGGGTTGATCATGGCCCTAAAAGCGGGCGTACCTGTCCTAGCCTGGAGTTCTTCAGGGTTTCCGAACTGTTTATAAAAACTATTGTAAAAAACCTCTCCTGGTTCGTGGGTGTAGTACACGCAGGGAACAGCAGGTTTACCGTCTTTTCCTACGCATACAAATGTAGCACCGTGAGCGCTTACCGCCAGGGCTTTTACCGGATATTTTTCTGCGAAGTTTTTTATTTCAACTGTGAACCATTCTTCTATGGCCTCAAGATCGTGCGTTTCCAGATTGTTTACAATCCTGGGCTTAAAGTTTTGGTACTTGGCGTCAAGCTGGCGCAGTGAATCGTCGTAAATTGCAATTTTTTTATTAGTCATCCCAATATCAATTACTGCTATTGCATATTCCATAAATAATTCTCTCATGCTTTTTATTAATAGATCAAGATAATGCTGTTTCTATTGACTTGAATATTTTTTCCAATCTGAGGGGGCAATACCCGTTTTTTGTTTAAAAAGACGTGAAAAATAATATTGGTCGTCGAAACCCATACGCCATGCCGCTTCTTTTACGGAAATGTTTTCTTCGCTAAGGATTTCTTCGGCTTTGTGGATCTTAAGCTGGATATAATGCTGATAGGGAGTCATGGAACTGAATTGCTTAAAGACCTCGTTTAGCCGGGAAGTGCTTATTCCTATCTGCGCTGCAATACTTGGTATGTTAATATCTCCGTCTATGTTTTTTTCCATAAGGTATTTTGCTTTCTCAACAATCTGCTGGTAGTAGTCCGGTTGTCCCTGACGTCTGGAACGGGAAAGCATTTCTGAAATGATGGTGAGTACGGCTGAACAAGCTTTCATCTGGTAAAGTGGTTTTTGGGATTTAACTTCATCAAAGATTCTTTTAAAAATAGATGTAAAATAATCGTAATGACCAATATTAAAGAAAAGCTGTTCTTCAGAAAGAAACCCTTGTTTGGCAAGTTTGTTAAAATAACTTCCCTTAAAACCAACCCAATATTCCTGCCATCCAGTTTCTTTTTTTGGATAATAATAATGTTTAACCCCAGGAAGGATCAGGAGCATCGAGCCCGGGACAACATCCAGGATTTTACCTGGGACAGAAAAAATCCCTTCTCCTTCGGTTACATAGATTATCTGATATTCAGGAAGTACTCTGCCTTCGGCAACAGGGCGGAATGATGCCGGGTGTTTTTCTTTTAAAGGTGGATAAACCGTACCTGGAGCTACTTTTTGGCTGCCGGCAGTGGTGCATACCATTCCCAGCCTTTCGTCTTCTTTACTATATGGAAGATAATGCCAGAAACCCCAGTCGCCTTCATCCATACTGGCATTTTCTGAAATACCAATTCTTTCCATAATTTTGCAGTATGGCATGTTTTGTCCATACCTGCAAGAGAAAAGTCTATGAAAGTCGTTTGTTTTTTCCATGTGATTAAGAGAATTGTCCATTTACGAAAGCTGTTTTTCTATAAAAAATAAAGTCTAAAACCGTTGGAGATTCTTGTAGTGTGGATTTGGTAAAGGGGTATAACGTGGCAGGCAATGTTCTGGAATTAAATAATATCTCTAAGACATTCCCGGGTGTAAAGGCCCTCAGCGATGTTCACTTTGAGTTAAAACCTGGTGAAATACATGCGTTAATGGGAGAAAATGGCGCTGGGAAATCGACTTTTATCAAGATAATTACCGGTGTTTACAGCCCCGATGGCGGAGAAATTCTTGCAGACGGCAAGAGGGTAAATATTTCAACCCCGAGAGACGCTCAAGCTTTGGGGATTGCCGCTATTTATCAGCATGTTACCTGCTTTCCTGATCTTTCTGTGGCGGAAAATATTTTTATGGGCCATGAGCAGACCACTTCTGTCATAAATCAGATCGGCGTAAAGCGGATTGACTGGAAAGCAATGAACAGAAAAGCCCAGGAATTGCTCAATCAGCTGGATGCAAGCTTTGACGCACATACCATAATGGGTTCCCTGTCTGTAGCGCAACAGCAAATTGTTGAAATAGCAAAAGCGCTTTCGGCCAAAGCGAGGGTCATTATTATGGATGAGCCGACTGCGGCTCTTTCCGCAAGGGAATGTGAAGACCTCTATAAAATTACCAGAAGTCTTAAAGAAAGCGGGAACTCTGTAATTTTTATTTCTCATCGTTTTGAAGATATGTACAATCTTGCCGACAGGGTAACGGTATTGCGCGATGGACATTATGTGAATACATGGAAGGTTTCTGAAGTAGATGATCACAAAATGGTGGTTGCCATGGTGGGCCGGGAAATTAATCAGTTTTTCCCAAAGCGAAGCACCGTGCCCGCTGAAGAAATTTTTCGTGTAGAAGGGCTGTCCCGTACAGGGTTCTTTAGAGATGTTAGCTTTACGGTAAAAAAAGGAGAAATACTCGCATTAACAGGGCTTGTTGGGGCAGGTCGTACTGAAGTATGCGAAGCGATTTTCGGTGTTTGCCCCTACGATTCAGGAACAATCACACTGAATGGAAACCTGATTGATCATCTAACACCGTCAGAAGCTTTGGATAAGGGCATTGGTTATCTTCCGGAAGATCGTTTAAAACAGGGTCTTGTACTCCGTTGGGAAATAGCAAAAAACATTACCCTTCCGGTTCTAAGCCGATTTCTGAATTATTTTATGATAAATCGTAAACAGGAAAACGAGACCGCCCGCGATCTTTCTGAGAAACTTGGCGTTAAAGCATTGTCTGTTCACGATAAAGTGTCCACACTTTCCGGCGGAAATCAACAGAAAGTGATTGTTGCCAAGCTGCTTACTTCTGACATGAAGGTAATAATCCTGGACGAGCCGACAAAAGGTGTTGATGTTGGGGCAAAGACAGCGATTTATTCAATTATGAATGATCTGGTTGACGACGGCTACGGCATTGTTATGGTGTCTTCCGAAATGCCTGAGGTGTTGGGAATGAGCGACCGCATTGTAGTTATGCGGGATGGAAAAGTGTCGGCTACCTTTGAAACCAAAGGAACAACGCAGGAACAGATTCTTCTTGCTGCCATGCAGGAGTAGGTATGATACAGAAAATTTCTTTTGGAAGAGCTTTCAGGGATGTGGGACTTGTTATTATTATTGTCCTGGCATGTATTATTATTCAGATTCGCAATAATGAATTCCTTACTCCTTCCAATATCAATAATATCCTAACCAATACGGCAATATTAAGCATCCTTTCTGTGGGGATGATGATGGTTCTTTTAACCGGAGGAATCGATCTTTCCATTGGTGCTGTCATAGCCTTTTCAGGAATGATTACCGCTTTAACAGTTCGGGAAAAAATTCCATTGCCGATACCGTTTCTTATACTCGAAAGCATTATTATAGGCGCTGTTTTGGGGCTGATTATCGGCACCCTTGTTGCCAGGTTTTCTATTCTGCCGATAATTGCAAGCCTTGGAATGATGAATATTATCCGGGGGCTTACCTATATCGTGAGTAAAGGTTCCTGGGTCAGCGCATACCAGATGAGTCCGGAGTTTAAAGCTTTGGGTACAGGGAAAATCTTCGGGGTAAACAACCTTATTGTCTTTGCAGTGGTTATTTACATTTGTTTTTATTATTTTATCAACTTTACCAGAATTGGCCGCCGTATTTATGCCGTTGGCTCAAATCCGGAAGCAGCGGATATTATTGGTCTTCCCAGAAAAAAGATTGTTACTCTGGTTTATGTGCTAATGGGCGCATTGGCAGGTTTAGCAGGCGTTCTCTGGGTAAGTCAGTTTGCCTCTGCACAAAATGATACTGCTGTAGGCTTTGAAATGAATGTAATTGCTTCCTGCGTGCTTGGAGGGGTAAGCGTTTCGGGAGGCCGCGGTAAGGTATCGGGCCTTATACTGGGTGTAATTCTTTTTGGAATTCTTCGCAATGCTTTGCCTTTAATAAGAGTATCCCCGTTCTGGCAGCAGGCAATACAGGGCTTTGTAATTTTGGCTGCGATTATTACCAACGTAATGGTTAAAAGGAACAACGACAAGCTAGCCCTGCGGAAACGGGCTATATAGGAGCGGAACATGGGTAAAATCACAAGCACACCACCGGCCCTGAATGCCCGAAGGCTTGCCTTTCAGTGGGAATGGCTGTTGGTATTAATTTTTATATTAATTCATATCATTAATAGTATTATCTCTCCTTATTATTTAAACGCCGGTACAATCCTTAATGCACCTATGAATTTTCTGGACAAGGCTTTTATTGTTTTTCCGATGATGATGGTGATCATTTTGGGAAACATCGACATATCAGTTGCTTCTATTGTGGCGCTAAGCTCTGTGATAATGGGAGTGGCATTTAATGCGGGTTTACCTATGCCTCTTGCGATTGTTATGGCTCTTGTTGTTGGAATGGTACTGGGGTCAATAAATGGCATCCTCCTTGTTAAATTCAAGGAACTTCCTGCTATGATCGTTACGCTCTCTACAATGACGATATACCGGGGCATTGCTTATGTAATTCTGCAGGATAAGGCTTCCAGCGGTTTTCCCCAATGGTTTTCGTTTTTTGCCTGGGGTCATGTCGGTCCTTTTCCGTTTATTTTAGTTGTTTTTACTGTTGCTGCAATAATTTTTGGAATTGTACTTCATAAAACCGGATTCGGCAGAACTATCTATGGAATGGGAAGCAACCTTACAGCCTGTAAATATTCAGGGGTAAAAACTGACCGCGTTCTTGTTATTGTTGGTTTGTTAACAGGTTTAATGGCTTCGATCTGCGCTGTTTTTCTAACTTCACGGATGGGATCGACACGGCCTAATATTGCCCAGGGTTATGAACTTGAAGTAATCGCCATGGTAGTTCTTGGCGGGGTTAGCACTTCAGGCGGTACGGGACGCATTGCAGGTCCGCTTCTGGCTGTTTTTATTATTGGATTTCTTAATTACGGTCTTGGGCTGATGAATATTGCTTCCCAGGCTTTATATGTAATTATCGGGCTTTTATTAATTCTCTCTGTATTGGTAATGAATTTGCGCATTAATAAAAAGGGAAAATCACCGCGGAGTTCGGTGTTTAATTATTTTTTTGGAGGAACGAAATGAAGAAAAGTTCGATTGTTCTTTTGGGTACACTATTGGCATTAGCCCTTATTGTTACAGGGTGTCCTGGCGGTGAATCCCAGGGAAGTGGAACAGAAAGGCATGTAATGGTTTCCAAAGCAACAGGAAACCCCTACTTTGAGAGGATGTTTGCAGGCTTTAAGGAAGCTGTCGAAGAGCGGGGGTTTGAAGCGATCCACAGGGCTCCTGATAATCCCACCGTAGAAGCCCAGATTCAGGTTATCGACCAGCTTATCGCCCAAAAGGTAACATCAATTTGCGTTGCTGCAAATGATTATGATGCACTCCAGCCGGTACTGGCCAGGGCAATGCAGGCGGGGATTAAAATTACTTCTGCAGACTCGTCTGTTAATCCTGCCAGCCGTATGACGCATGTGAACCAGGCAGGTATACAGGCAATTGGGGAAACGCTGGTAGAAGCTGCCTTTGATTTGGCAGGCGGCAGCGGCGAAATCGCCATTCTTTCGGCAACCAGCCAGGCATCTAACCAGAATGCGTGGATTGCGGTAATGCAGGAAGTTCTTAAGCAGCCAAAATATGCGAATCTTAACCTGGTAGCAATTGTTTACGGCGATGACCTTCGCGACAAGTCAACTTCAGAAACCCAGGGACTTTTGGCAAGTTATCCCAACCTTAAAGTAATTGTTGCGCCTACCACAGTAGGTGTTGCAGCAGCGGCAAAAGTAGTTGCCGATCAAGGCATTATCGGCAAGGTAAAGATCACCGGCCTTGGGCTTCCGTCTGAAATGGCTGAATATATTGACAGCGGCGCCTGCCCCTATATGTTCCTGTGGAATCCCTCTGATCTTGGTTATGTTAGCGCTTATACCGGAATGGCTTTGGCTGACGGCAAGATAACAGGAAAAGCCAACGACGGTTTTTCTGCCGGAAAGCTTGGTCAATATACTGTTACTCCGGCCGCAGATGGCGGAACCGAAGTATTGTTGGGCCCCCCGTTTAAGTTTGATCCTTCCAATATCAACGATTGGAAGAATGTCTATTAATAAATAGTTTTGTTTTTAATTGCCTGACAGCTTATGGTTGTCAGGCAGTTTTATTTGAGTTGACCAGAAAGGAATTTATCATGAAGCGTAATGCCTTTGTTATGCATTTACATCCGGGCAATGAAGCAGAATACAAAAAGCGGCATGATGAAATATGGCCGGAGTTAAAAGAAGAACTCCGCAAAGCCGGAGTATCGGATTATACTATTTATCTGGAAAGAAAAACCAATACGCTTTTTGCTTTTCAGCATTTAGCCGACGATGCAGCCGATGGGGAATTGGCCGGAAAAGTGATTGTAAAAAAATGGTGGCACATGATGAAGGATATTATGGATACCAACCCGGATGAATCACCTGTGTGTGATGATCTTGCCGAAGTGTTTCACATGGACTGAATATATGATGAACAATTCTCTTGAACAATTAGCCGCAATTACCAGGTTTTATGGCGGAAATCCTGAATATGTAATCGCAGGCGGCGGTAATACATCGTTTAAAAATGAAACTACTCTTTGGATAAAAAGTTCCGGCGTTTCATTGGG
>Ga0082212_10003664_pt1 | contig 21671 bp, 12 predicted proteins | sample TergutNt197P3_FD_71548 | JGI IMG/M metagenome (GOLD analysis project Ga0082212, IMG submission 71548) | Neocapritermes taracua P3 segment gut microbial communities from Petit-Saut dam, French Guiana - Nt197 P3 | ecosystem: Host-associated > Arthropoda: Insects > Digestive system > Gut ... | reverse complement strand
ACGGTTTGATTGATTGTCATTGGTTGCGAAGCAGGGAATTTTATTGCCTTTTCCTTCCTTTCGACTTCCGCGTCCTGCTTGCCTTCGCTCCAGTTCAGCCAATCTGTAAAATCCGATTTATCAACGGGTTGTAGTTGGATGTTAAGGGTGATTTCTTTACTGTCGGTCTCGAAAGCCCCTTCAATTTCGAGGCGACCGGCATTTTTTGCTTCCCAGAAAGTGACGGGGCCTTTTAATCGCGCATTTTTTTCAAATTGTATGTCCAGGTAATCATTCAAGGGCCAGCCGGCATCCTTTGCATCGCCCTCGTAATACCAGTCATTGCGCGAACCTTGAAAAGTCCACGACGGACAGGGCTGTACCTTCCAATTATTTTTAGCATAATTTCGGATGTCGTCTACCGTACCTACCACAAAAGCAGTGGTATAAGTCCAGTCAATGTTATGATCCAAAATTTGACGGCCTAATGGGGCGATATGCCCGGTTTGTACTGAATTGTATTCGCCATGACCTTTGCGGTCATCTCCGCCGCTAAATCCGGCATTAAACATCATCACATCGGGTTGAAACACGCCGACGCCCGTCCCCGATTCATCTACCAGCGCCACCCATTGTTCGGGTGTATAAAAATGAACCCAGGGCCATCCTTTTCCGTCTTTCTTGTCCACGACGACTGTTACCGGTTTGTTTTGAAAAGGTTCGTCGCCCAGATAGGTGACGACTTTGTACCATGGGCCATTCGTATATAACGCCGGCATCTCCTGGCCGCAAGCCTTGTATTGCGTCTTGTCCGGGCGTTTATTATGAATCGTAGCCTTCATTGTAAATACGTTGTTATTTAACGTATAAAGGCACTCAAATTCACAATCGCCCGAAACGCCTTTGGTATGCGGCCATTGCATCGGAACACACCGTACCAGCATGGAGGATTGTCCTACATATTCGAAATGCGTCACAATGGAGCGATTGTCGCCGGCATCGCCTGCCTGTATCGGATTCCATCCTAACGCGGCCCAATGAGAAGCCGGTTCTTCACCGTTAGGACCAATAAAAGGCCAGGGACCACTATAAAAAGAAAGTTGAATCTGCCGACCCCAGTCGAAACTGTTGATCATGTTCACGTCGCCATTGGCCAGATCGGATAAGAAGGTAACAGCCCCGCCGAGGCTTAAATCAATACCCAACTTTATCCTGTCGTTTTCCAGATAACGCATGGCATCGTTCGTCGCTTGTACATCGGACGATTTCTTACCGGCGCTACAAGCTAACAGCAGCGCAATCATCACATAAGGGAGAAATAATTTTTTCATATATCTCCTTATTAGAAATTTATCGGACCTAAGTCAAATTTTGGTAAATTTAACGTACCTATATCAAATTTTGGTATCAGGATAGCCGCCAAAATCATTGATAGCACTCCAAAAACAACAATGGTGGTAAGGAGGCTTACAACAAAATATCCGGTTTGTTTTTCAGCCGACGCTTTCATCATTGGCGTCAAACCTATATAAAGCAGATACAAACTATATATACCTGCAATAAATGCCAACCAGGAGAGCGACGGTAAAATGTAAAATACGCCTGCCAGAAACATGGGCGTATAGGCGTATGCTACTAACGAAAAGGCGCGGTCAAAATCCTTCTTTGCTCCAAAATTTTCCGCCAGAAAGTCAATAACAAAAGCAGTGAGATAGACGCCGCCAGCCATTGCGATAAATTGCGTAATAGCATTACTCACACCGGCGCTAATGGAGCAAACTCTAATGCCAAGTATCGAATAGCCAATAATGCCGTTGCCGATGAAAGCGGCGACAGTGGGGATGAGCGCTAATAACAATACATAGCTTGTAAACAATTTTACGTGAGGCATGTTTTCAGCCTCGATGGTCGGCCATTCAGTTTTCGGGCTAACCAAAATACTTTTTACTCTGTCAATCATAATAATAATTTTTTATGTTAATAATGTGTTTTCCGGGTTAATAATCGATGCAAATTAAGAACTTTTTTTTAAAACCGCCAAATTTTTTTTTGTTTTTTTTGGGGGCAGATGATATAAGTTGAAAAGTAGTATTTTTTTTGATTTTATTTTTGTTGGAATAAAGTTTTTTATCTATTTTTGCTAACTATTTCGACGTTCAGTTTAGTTATTATTTTTCAACGCTTATGATAGTAATGATAGGATTTCCGGCTTTTGTAACAATAACCTTGATTGTATTGTATTGCCTTACAATCATAGGGTTAGTGTTCATTATTTTGTTAGAAAACCGCAATCCGCTGAAAACTATACCCTGGGTCATCGTCCTCATCTTTATTCCTGGTATTGGGTTGATTGTCTATAATTTTTTCGGGCGCGATAACCGGCGGCTGCGTATTATCACACGACGGATGTACAAACGCTTCAAGAAACAGATACGCCCTGAATATCAACCACAGGATGCAAGCGCCATACCTGTAGAATATCTACCATTAGCCAACCTCTTACACAACAGTAATTATTCTGCCATTTTCAGCGGTAGTCAACTAACGGCTTACACGATTGGCAAAGATAAATTTGACGCATTACTGGCGGATATCGCTTCTGCTAAGCGTCATATCCATTTACAGTACTATATTTTTGAGGACGACGTTATCGGCCATCAGGTTCGGGATGTGTTGATAGAAAAAGCGCACGAAGGTATTGAGGTACGCGTGTTATACGATGATGTAGGTAGCTGGAGTGCGAAAAACCGTTTTTATAATGAGATGAAAGAAGCGGGTATTGAGATATACCCTATCCTTAAAGTAGCCTTCCCAATCTTTACCAGTAAAGTCAACTACCGTAATCACCGCAAAGTAGTCGTCATAGATGGCATGACCGGTTATATGGGCGGTATGAACATAGCCGACCGGTACGTTAAAGGCAATAAGATAGGCCTTTGGCGCGACACCCACTTCAAGATTACCGGGCCTGGCGTTTACGGCTTGCAGTCGTCGTTCATCCTCGACTGGTATGCTACCAGTAACAAGTTAATCAAAGGTGAAAAGTATTATCCGGCGCTACAAAAGTTTACCGACACAAAGATGCAAATAGTCATGAGCGGACCGGCGGCGCGGTGGCGGACGCTTATGCAGGCATACATCTTTTGTATTTCCAATGCTAAAAAATACATCTATATCCAGACTCCCTATTTTCTTCCGACCGAAGCGCTCAATCTGGCGCTTGAGATGGCTGCGCTCGGAGGCATTGATGTGCGCCTGATGATCCCGAAGTATTCGGATACCCAATCTGCCACGTTAGCTACTTACTCTTACGTCGATAAAATGTTGAAAGCAGGCGTCAAGGTTTTTTTATACAATAAGGGATTCCTTCATTCCAAATTGTTACTGATAGACGACATGATCAGCTGTTTCGGTTCGGCCAATTTCGATTTTCGCAGTTTTGAGCATAACTTTGAAATTAACGCTTTCGTTTATCAAAAAGCGTTTGCGCTTGAAATGAAAGCGATGTTTGAGGGCGATTTGCGTGATTGCGAGGTGATTTCGTACCCTGTTTGGCATAAACGCCCTATAACCCGACGGCTTGCAGAATCGTTCATGCGTCTTTTCGCGCCGCTACTTTAATTTCACATTACATTCTAAAGAAGCTGAAATTAACCGAGCCGTAATGGCGATGTTGAAGAAAAAATGGGAGCGTAGAAAAGTTATATGTTTTGGCATGTTCCAAGACAAATATTCCGCCTTCGTGCAGGATGTTTTTCTCGAAAATCAACTGCGGGATTGCTGTAATATTTTCAAGCAAATAGGGCGGATCGGCAAAGATAAAATCGTACGAACCTGCTTTGGCTGTATTTAAGTATCGAAACACATCGCCTCTGACAAGATGTAACGCTTCCGTATGCAACTCACCGGCTACTTTTGCGATAAAGGCGGCGTGTACTCTATCCATTTCGACGGCAGTCACTTGACGGCATCCGCGTGAAATCAGTTCAAAAGAGATACTGCCTGTTCCGGCAAACAAATCCAACGCATCCGCTCCATCTAAATCTATCAGATGGACCAACACATTAAACAAACTCTCTTTTGCAAAGTCGGTGGTCGGACGCGCTTTGAACGATGTCGGCAGTTGAAAACGCCGATGGCCATAGTGTCCGCTTATAATCCGCATTCTAACAACGCAATCATATCTAATGTCATCTCATGCTCTAAGGCAACCTTATAATCATGTAGCTTGGGCTGCAAATAGTCGGTCTGCTTTATATATTTTTTGAGTATGGACAAAACAGGCTGACAAAAAGTTTTATTACCGCTGAGGGTAAGGTAATCTTCGAGTTGATTAAAACCTGTTTGCTTACATATATACATGATATAATAGACAATATCGTTATGATTATCAAAACAATAAGAGTTCACAAACCGGATTTCGCCATGTTCGACACACAAAACATCCATCGTGAACTCATTGATAACTATATGTGTAAATTTTGGAAAAAAACGCAGACTCTTTTTGTACCAGGCCATCATCAAGGGCGACAGGGAATGGATAAATTGGGGATTGACAAGCGAGCGAAGTAAGAAAGCATACACCTCGCTATCAACACTATACAGTATAGAAACATTCAATGCTTTCAAAGGCTGAACAAGCGTTTTTAACGATTTATCTTTCGGATGACAAAAGAAAAACAAATGGTCTTTTTCTTTCTCAATAAAAACATGGTCAGGAACCAGCGTGTAATTGCCGAAAGCGACAATCACTGTAAACGATTGATAGATGAATGAAAAACAAGGATGCGTAAAAAAAATATTTTTCAAAGCATCGACCACTGTCAGGCTCGGCTCAAAGAGGAATTTTTCAATGAAAAAACTGTCTTTTTCAGCGGGGATATAACCCCAAAACAAAAGTCCATCCGGCAAGAGCCGGATGGATGCTTTGTAATTCTCCGACAAATCCGCTTTCAGCTTGTCCGGGATCATTGCCTTTAATTAAAATAGCTCCCAATTACCGGCATTATTGTTGATTTCCCTCACCGAACCCACACGACGTCCAATGTAACGATTCAACTTTGATTCCTTATCTTTCAGGTTGATAAGTAATTGCTTGTCCAAGTCGCTCAGATAAACATCAAAGGGAACAGCAACTTCAAAAACTGGTACGGTATAACCTGACGGCGACGTTATTGTAGCTGTATCCAGTTCAAAGGTGAAATTCTCAAATCCGGGTACTTTACTTATAACCTCCACATTGTAATCTCTTCCCAGCAAGGTGTCTTTGGCTATTACCCACGTTGTATCACGACGAATAAGTTTTTCTTTCACAGCCTTTTGTTCAGTGTATCCTTTTTTCAATTGTTCATCCGTTAACTCACCCTCTTTTATAATGAAAGGGATTGAATCTTCTTTGAGAAATTTCTGAAGATCAGTGAAAGAACCTGCGTAAATACCATACATATTACGGTATCCAATCTGCGCAGTACGGATTTCAATCAAACGAGCAACAATAACTTTCTCACGGGCCTCCCTCTGTTTGTCAAAATGAATAGGAGACAAAATGGATTGAACGCATAAATAAGACAATGCTACAATAGCAGCTAACATCAAAATTCTAAGTACAATTTTCATAATATTTTAGTTTAATTATTTCTTTCAAACCGCAAATGTAGTAAATAATATTTTAAATAACTATCTTTATAGCCAAAATATTTATTTTTTTATGATAAAAGATTTTTTTTGTCAAAAAATTGCCGCTTTTTACCCCCATACGCCTAATGCAGAACAGTCATTGGCATTGGATATTTTGTCCGATTTCCTCTCCGCACCATCGCAAGATAACTTGCTGTTATTCAACGGATATGCAGGGACTGGGAAGACAACTATGTTAGGCGCAACAGTTAAAATGATGGATATGTTGCATCAAAAAGTTATCCTGCTTGCCCCCACCGGCAGAGCGGCAAAAGTTTTTTCCGATTATGCTGGACATCCCGCCTCTACCATTCACAAAAGAATTTACCGACAAAAAAATGACGGCGCCTTTTCTCTTTCTCCGAACCTTTATAAAAATACGCTTTTCATTGTCGATGAAGCATCCATGATCTCCAATGAATGTACGGAAAGGCCGGTTTTTGGAAACGGTTACTTATTGGATGATCTCATCGAATATGTTTACTCAGGCTCCTACTGCAGGCTAATATTGATGGGCGATTCCGCGCAACTCCCCCCAGTTTCGCTGACAGAAAGTCCCGCTTTGAGCGCTGAATACCTGAAAAGATACCATCTGCAGTTGGTGGAGATACATCTTCGTCAAGTGGTACGCCAGCAAGAAGATTCAGGCATATTATTCAACGCCACACACCTGCGACAAGCGCTTTACAACAAACAAACGGATATCTTTCCCTCTATTCTGACTACGCAATTCGCGGATATCCGTAAAATCGACGGAAACGAATTAATTGATGAGATATCATCCGCTTATAACCGTGACGGCATTGATAATACGATTATCATCTGCCGTTCAAATAAAAATGCAAACATCTATAACAATGGCGTCCGCAACCGTATCTTGTATCGTGAAGAAGAGCTTTCGTCGGGCGACCGGCTGATGATTGTAAAAAATAACTATTATTGGGGCAAAGAGCAAGACAACTTCGATTTCATAGCGAATGGCGAGATTGTGCAGGTATTGCGTGTCAGACACATAGAAGATGCTTATGGATTTCGTTTTTGCAATGTCAAGGTTCGTTTCATCGATTACGAGATGGAAATAGAATGTAAAATGCTGTTAGACACGCTTCACAGCGAGGCGCCAGCACTGCCGAAAGAGGCCAACGACAAACTGTTTGCAGCTATTGCCGAAGCGTATGCCGATGTCCGTCTGAAATCCGACCGTATGAAAATGATAAAAAATGATCCATACTTCAATGCTATTCAAGTGAAATACGCCTACGCGATCACATGCCATAAAGCGCAGGGAGGACAATGGGATAATGTCTTTTTGGATATAGGACATATAACAGACGAAATGCTAGGCGATGAGTTTTACCGATGGCTCTATACCGCCTTTACCCGCGCCAATCAACGCCTTTACCTTGTCAATTTTAAATTTTATTCTTAAATTTTATATTTTATATTTTAAATTACTATCTTTGCACGATAATCCGATATAAATTAAAACGTTATGGCAAATAATGATCGATTAAAACAGATAATCTCGAATGTACAGTTACTTAATGAGTTGGTTGATAGTATGATTGATTCTGATATGTACCCCGTATTTTTCTTCAGTCAGGCATACGACTTAATACAAAAATTACAAAGCGATTTCCATACATTGGAAGCGGACCAGGTTGAAATGTTTGCCGAACAATTGAAAAAACATCAAGCGTTGATTTTATCTATTCATCAACAGATGCGCCATTTTTCTGCACAAACGGAAAGTATAATCCACACTGTAACCCTGCAAGCTCAACGGGAAAACGTTCAAAAACTACTTCTTGAAACAACAACAGACGATTCAACTGTCGTTATTCCATCAGAGACATCTGCTACGCCTTCTCCGGAGCAACCGATAACGCTACCGGAACCGCCGACGGTTTCGCCTGCCCTGCCCGTAACGCCGCCTGAGTTGCCCGTAACGCCGCCTGCCCCCCCCGACCATTCTACCTTACCGACCCACCCAGAACAACCTCCGGTTATACCGGTGCAAATTCAGGATTCTGTTCTTTCAACGGCAAAAACTAACGTTGTTGAAAATCCTGACATTCCAGAGATAACCCTTCCATCTACTGATTCCTCAAATACAGAATTAATAGAACAGAATTATTATAAGGCAAATAAAACTTCATTCTTGAGTCGTTTAGGTTTTTCTCAAACTAAGAATATACCTGTAGAGACGCCAATAGAGCCTCAAATAAGACCCCTTCCGCCGGACAGACCTAAGAGACCTATGCCTTCAGATATACCCGTGAAACCTCAAACAAGGCCCTTACCGCCGGAAATACCTGTGACGCTACCACCTGTGCAGCTAATGCCTGCTGATACGCCCGTGAAACCGCAAATGACACCTTTACCGCCGGAAATGCCGATACAAAGGCCACCAGTGAAACCAATCCCTGGTGATACGCTAGTAAAGCCACAAATGAAGCCTACACCGCCGGAAATGTCGTTGACACACTCTCCTGTAAAGTCAATGCCTGCCGATACGCCTGTGAAACCGCAAATAAAACCTGCACAGTCGGAAATTCCGCTGACACGACAAGTGAAACAGATGCCGCCTCAAGCGCTTGTTGCGCCGAAACAGAGACCCGTTGCGCCTCAGCCGACAACAAAACCGAATCCTGCGACCACCGGTATTCCAACATTTCTCGCTCCTCTCGGCTCCTCCCACGAACATTATGCAACGGAAGCCATGCTGCATCCGACCGTGAATGATGCAATTGAAAAGAAAAAATTGACAGATTTACGGAAGGCGTTCAGCATAAATGACCGTTTCCGATATCGTAAAGAGTTGTTTAAAGGAAACGAAGATACAATGAATAAGGTGATTTCAATACTCAACACTAAACAGACGTTCAAAGAATCCATTCAGTTTTTAGAAAAACTACATTGGGACTTTAGCGATCCTGTGGTGAAAGATTTTACAAAAATATTAGAAATACGATTTTTATAGAAAATGGCTATACTGACTTTAGTACCCACACCGATAGGGAATCTTGAAGACATGACCTTTCGTGCTGTTCGTTTGTTGAAAGAAGCCGATTTAATTTTGGCCGAAGACACACGAACTACCGGTATCTTATTAAAACATTATGATATCCAAAACCATATACAATCGTACCATAAATTCAATGAGCATCAAACTGTTGAACGCTTTATTGAACGAATAAAAGCCGGTGAAAACATTGCATTGGTTTCAGATGCAGGAACTCCGGCTATCTCCGACCCCGGTTTTCTACTCATTCGCGCTTGTTTACGAAAAGGCATCGAAGTAGAATGTCTGCCGGGCGCCTCTGCCTTTGTTCCTGCATTGGTCGTATCGGGTTTCCCTTGTGACAGGTTCTATTTCGAAGGATTCCTGCCGGTAAAGAAAGGACGTCGGACGCGAATGTTTTCTATTGCTTCCGATGAACGGACCTGTATCCTTTATGAATCGCCTTTCCGATTGGTAAAGACACTTATCCAGTTGTCCGAAATGTGTGGAAGCGACAGACATGTTTCCGTATCGCGCGAACTCTCCAAACGATTTGAAGAGACCATTCGCGGCACGTTAGAAGAAGTGATACGACATTTTACAGAAAACGAACCTAAAGGTGAATTTGTAATTGTATTGGAAGGTAAAAAGGATTAAAGGTTAAATATTTTGGTATTAACTGTAAATATATAAAAAATGTACGTATGAAAAAAATTTTATTTTTTGGCACATTTATAGCTGCTTTTGCTGCTTGTACACAGTTGTCTTCCGAATATAAACGAACGAAGCAAGAAAACGACTCATTGAAACTTCATATTCTAAAAAACGAAGCTGAAATGAATGAATTATTAAGTACGCTGAATGTTATTGAAGAGAGTATTCAGTCCATCCGAATTAATGAAGACGTCCTCAAGATTCAAAAAGATGCTGAGCTGTCGGAATCGCGTCGGGAGCAGTTACAAAAGAATATCAACCTGCTTAACGAGACATTGAAAAAAAACAGGGAAATGCTGTCCGAATTGCAGGACAAGTTGAACGCGAGCAGTATTAATTCGTCCGCGTTACAAAAAACTATAGATCGGCTGACAAAGGAAATAAACGAAAGAGGAGAACTGATAATCGCACTTCAAAGCGAATTAGAAAAAAAAGAAGTACATATCGAAGCATTAGCTTCTCAGATTGAAGAACTTCATGCCAGTGTGACGACGCTCGAAAGCATCAACCAACAACAAACAGATATTCTCATTGATCAAGAGCAGGAAATTAACGCCGTTTACTATTGTTTTGGAACAAAGAAAGAGTTGAAAGAACAAAATATTTTGACCGGAAGCGGTCTGTTTTCAAAACCAAAAGCGCTACAAGGTAATTTCAAACACGATTATTTTCTGACTATTGATAAGCGTGCGGTAACATCTATCCCTTTATATTCATCAAAAGCAACCATTATAAGCAGTCATCCGAAAGGTTCCTGGCGATTCGTTAAAGACCAGGATGGAAAGCTGACATTAGAAATCCAACATATTGCCGTTTTCTGGAGCCTGAGCCGCTATCTTGTCATAGAAGTGAGATAGTGATTATTTTATTTTTTATTTGAAATTGAAATACCGTTCAATATTTTTTGATCTTGATGATACCCTGTGGGATACCGCCTGCAATAATAAGGCATGTCTCGAAGAGGTATATCATGATTATCATTTCGAAAGATATTACCCATCCTTCGACGACTTTTTTGATCTATACATGCCCCATAATTTACAGTTGTGGGCAAAATATCGAAATTGTGAGATCGACCGTCGTACCCTGATCCTTGAGCGTTTGCTGTATGTACTTCGTCCGATGGGCATTGATGATGAAGTTTTTGCAGCGAAGCTGAACGATGATTTCCTGCAAAGAACAGCTACAAAAACAAAGTTAGTAGCGGACGCTATCGAACTTTTAAAATATCTTTTCCCAAAGTATCGTCTTTTCATTTTATCAAACGGATTTCGCGAGATTCAATCTCTGAAGATGCAAAATGCCGGCCTTGCCCCTTACTTTGAACGCATCCTGCTATCCGAAGATGCCTCCATCCAAAAGCCCCACCGTAAAATCTTTGATTATGCCCTGAAAACCACCAATTCGCGACGCGTTGAAGCATTGATGATCGGCGACAGTTTTGAGGTGGATATTGTAGGCGCTCAAAACGCCCGCATCGACCAGATATGGTTAAATCCCACGCATGAAGGAATCAAAGGAAAGCCTCCTACCTTCACCGTCCATTCTCTGCTTGAAATAAAACATATTTTATAAAAAAAATCCCGAAGCCGGTAAAAACTTCGGGATTTTGAATTTTGAATTTTGAATTTTAATTGATTACGATCTTATGTACGGTACCGTCTTTCAGCGTTACCATATAGACGCCTTTATCAAGTGTCAGTTTCTTCAATCCAGCGGGGATTTCAAGTTTCTGATATAGCACGCCGGTCACGTTATAGATGCTTACTACATCATCTTTGTCCACATTGATAAACAGGGTGTTCCGGTATGACCATATAGTTGTATTTTGCATAGTGGCATTACCGGTACGATTTGATGGATCAAAGTAAACATCAAACGGTTCTGTAACCATCTTAATCGTATATTGATATGTGCCGACAGATAACGGCGTGCCTGGTAAAAGAACCGATTTCTTTGAATACCAGCCAATAGCTGTTACATCTAACTCAACATTGTCAGCATACGTTGCCTTAAATGGGAAGTCATCATGACTCCATACATAGTGGTATAAGTCGGCAACAGGATCAGTTGTTACGCCCTCAATAGAGTGAATATGGATGTAACGTTGGAAGGGAGGAACAGGATCTTCGGATACACACAGGTAAACGCGGCCACGTTCTGATTTATCAAGCGATAAGTTATAGTTGCCAATGCGTTTGGTCTGCAATTCCAGGTTGTTGATATATTCGGCGCTGTTACCGTGATCGTTATAGATCATGAAAAGATAGCAGCCGCGTTCGATACTTTCCATTTCCGAAAATACATACATAGGTATTTTACCGAAGAAGAAGACTGAATCCTGCACGTACAGCGTATCAGCTTGGATGCAGCTGTAGGGATCGCCGGTTTCCGAGTCATAACATACATTATTATTACCGATAGAGATACGCAGGACGGCGTCTTTCTCCATATACAAGTCATGTACGGACAACATTCCTTGATAATGTCCTGAGGTACAATCATGTTCCATCAACGAAGAATAACCTGGGGCGAGAATACCGTTTGCTTTCACATGTACATTTTCGTGTATCTCGCCAAAACCGCCCACGGTGGTAGTGGCAATTACGATCAACGAATCTTCGCCTGGGATACTCAGTTCGCTACCCGGTTCGAGATGCAGATGATTAGGATAGATACCTGCTGCTGCAACAGATGGCATCTGATATTGGGTTGACATCTTGAATGTTCCTACACGTTTGGTTGGCTGTGCAGGGTCGGTATAAAATTCCACTTTATTACGGATTCTCAACAAGTCGGTACGAATAAAAGTTTCTTCAAATTCGGGACCATTAATTTCGGTCAAGAAAGATATTCGTGCATGGTTAGCCACTACCGAATTGTATATTGGAAGCGAAAAGCCCTCTTTGAAAGCTACAATGATGTCTCCGCCAACCCTTGGTGTCGCTTCGCCGCCATGCCTCGAATAGTCGTTAGGAGAGAGAGTAGGCGCGTATGGAGGCTCGAAGCAACGTTGATACCCCAGCTCTAATACCGGTGTAAAACGGTCGGTCATCAAAATAGCAGAACCATATTGCCTATAATAATCGCCATCAAGATCATTAAACACGCCGAGACGCATTGCATAATCTTTCGTATCTTCACGTTTTGCAGGATCTAATGTATGCGGTACTAATTCAAACTCCGTACCGATGAAGACAACGCTGTCGTGAAAAATAAGGCTGTCGGCTTTGAGGGTCAACTTAGTCTTCGCGCTATGCTTTACGGCGTCTAAGTTAGCATGTCCAAAGAACTCAATTATCGGCGCTTGCAGTAAACTTTTTTGCGCCTGCGTACGGATACGCGCATCATCATGGAAGCCAATGTATGTCCATTCTTCCGGCGTGCAACCGAAACATGACAAGCGTCTTTCTTCCGGTTGCGGGCCATTCAAATCATAAAGGGCCTTCACGAACAAACCAAAACCTTCCACTTTTTCATTCTTCAATGTATTCATTCCAGGCACGGCGTCAAGGCCAGTACCGGCACCTCCATCATAACTGAACGCGGTAAACATATCAATATAGTTTTGTGCTACGACAGCCAAACCACCTGAAATGGACTTGCTGAAATCGAAAGTTAGCGGACGCGCTCCGTTGTCAATGGTTTTACATTCGCCTGTTAGCGGCGAGCAAGAAGCAGGCGGTTGGACGCCAACGAGGCCAGGCAGCGGTTCGCAACCTCTGTACAAACGGTGGTATTTACGTTTCCAAGGATTGTTTAAATACCACATATAGCCGTTTACGTGTACATTAAAGGCAGAAAAACATTCATTATTAGTAGAGCCGAATGTAGATGGAAAGAACGGATTCGAATTCCACACCAACCAATCGGTCACATCATAAATAGGCGGCATGGAAGAAGAGAAATAATAGCGCCAGTCATAACCGTTGCTATTACCGTAATTAAGCATTACATTGTCGTCTGCATATAAGAAAATACTACCGCTGGCTGTGTTTGGCGTATGCTGTAAGTCGCGTATACTCAAGTCGCCCCACTGATTTTTAGCGGCTATTGCAGGATCGTCAGAGCCGGCATACATCAGCAGATGTCCCGACATATTCGATGCGGTAAACCGATCATATATATCGATATAGCCTTCGCGGGTGCGGAAAGTCACATTTCCTGAACCTGCATCATTTGTTCCTCCTGTCCCGTCATCCAAAAAGTCCACCGAGCCGCCTTTGAGCATGATATTACCCGTTCGCCACTCAAGATCGTAACCACAACAAAGTAACACGCTTGTATTAAGCATCTTTTCGTCGCTTGCGCCTCTTGTATAATCGGGGAATCCCGGCCAGCGTACGGCATGGATTGTGTCCTCCACAGAGCCAATACCTGCGTCTATCACTAAGTCGCCGTTGATACCGTGGAAGGTGAGCGAATCTTTACCCCAGATATTACCGTTAGGCGTGCTTATTTCCATATAACCTCCTGCAGTACCGTTACCTAACGCCATATTAGCTATCATACGGTCGAAGGTGATATTTCCTCCATAGCCTTTTCCAACATCTGCGGGGTGATTGGCATACAAGCTGGTATTGATTTTACCTGTCAATGGATTGTTGTCGAATCCGGCATATCCGGCTTTGATCAATACATTCGCGTCCGTTGTGTTCGTGTTTCCGGTAAAGTCGAATGATATAATATCGAGTTGTGAGGGATTATTATCGCAATTCGCGCCAAAGCCCAGCACGATATGTCCCTGATGGATACCAGGTCCGCCTGTGGCAATGTTGTATTCTATACAGGCAGGATCAATACCCGCTTTCATTTTGTCGGTATAAATATTTACGCTACCTGCATCTGACAGGTTCCGGTAGTCAATGCTGCGCGTAAGTATAGAATCATAAGCAAACATGGTAAAATTACCATTCTGATTTGCATTGGGAGACCCAATATACGATATTTTATCGTGCAATTTGATGTCGATAGCTTCTAATTTTGTAAGTCCGGTACCTCCATGGAAAATGTTAATTTCTGCTCCTTGCGAGTGAATATACGGGTCTGTTTCGATATTTCCGTTCAGTGCAGACATCAGTATTTGACCCGTACCGTTATACTTGAATGTTATTGGGTTATATGCCAGAATACTGCCATGTCCTACGCCGTCTTGTGCAAAGATATTTTTAGGATCAGGAAATGCGTAATTTGAAAACCCGACGTTAGAAGCCGTTTCTATGGTCTTGCACAGGTCGAATTTACAGTCGGCTAATTGATGTCCGGCTTGCATGGTAACATTAGCGCTTATTCCGGTACCTGTGAAGCCTGCATTGAGCGGATCTTCTGTAAAATTAAATAGATAGGGAGCGTGCGTTTCGATATGTCTTCCGGCAGTAACAAGCGTCCTGTCTGTCAGTGCATCATTTACATAATTAAAGGTAAAGTCTGAGCCAACCTGATTTTCGATATCACGCGAAGCCGAAATCAACGTTGGGCCAACACCTGCATGATTGAGGGTTAACGCTTTGTTTCCAAACAGAATATTGCCATGCCATTGATCGTTGTATGGTTGTGCGCAGGCAGCTGTTGGTCCGCAAGGGTCGCCTAAGGTATTTCCTGCTTGCATCAAGAAATAGACCCATTCATTCGCGCTAAAATCATATTTAACTTCTTTTTGAGTTGCTCCGCTTATGGCCATGATATTTCCTGTTTCGGCAAACTTCATGATGGTGTCAATGAGACTTGTACCGCCGAAAGGCTGTGCGCTTTCAAATGTCTGTGTATAGTCGGCGTCAATGTGAATCGAATTATAAGCGCGGACATATACATTTGTCTCATCGGCTGATTCGGGCGTCAATTTAATGTTTACATCTCCGGCGAACCATATATCCCCTCCGGTAGTTGCATTAGGTTGATCGGCGTCGCGATTCAGATATTTGCCGTTATCAAAACCTCCGTCAACGCAAATACCTTGACCCCAATTCAACGGGTTAGTTACATCGGCATTCGGCAAGAAGTTCGGATAACCGGCCTTGATTGTCAGGTTGCCGTTTTTCAGCACATCCGGAGAAGCTAAACCGTTCAAGCCTAAATTAGCGGCGAATGCGCCTTCAAAAGCTACGGTTTTCTGTGCTTCAAACAAAAGGGAGCGTTGTCCGTCCTGGTTCAATGTTACATCATCCGCGATACGAACATCCTGTCCTGCCTGAACCATCAACTCGCCGCTTTCATTTTGAGCGTTTGTATTTGTAAACGAGAACTTACCGCCCAGCAGCACATCGTCATTTTCGGAGCGAATCAGAATCAGACCGCTACCGTTAGTACCGCCATTATAATTAATATTAACATCTTTATCTATTGCTACTGCGCCGGTAGGGCAATTAAATAATGAAAAACCACGTTGCCCGTCGGGAGCGCCTTTGGCCCAAATCGTCAGGTGCGCCAGATCGGCGTTCATGAAGTTCAAAGGATTTTCAATATGTATATAGCCTTGGTCGGAGAGTATTTTGATTTGGTTATCCTGTTGAAGCGTGAAATCCAATGGGATTGGGGTACCGGGGTCATCCCAAAATTTTATCCCGCCGGTCGATTGTATATGCAGGTCGCCGCCGCCTGTCGCGTTTGCAATGGCTGTATTCAAATTATTTACGGCTGCCGTCAGGAACACAAGACTATCGGCGCAGCATGATATGCCTGTACCATTTCCATCTTGAATAATGGTAAGCGGATCATCGGTATCAATAAAAAAGTTGGGAGCTTTGCCGTCTATACCGATGATGAGCGGCGCACAAACCGGAGTACAACCGCTTCGGAAATTCTTCAGCATACCCATTGAATAGATATTAAATTTATCCTGATTTTGCGTGGCAGACCCAATTTCGATGATACTTTGCGTCTCATCGGTACCGGGCGCTCCGGGTGTATTGCCTGTGCCAATATGTAATGTATGGATATTGGCATTTCCGTTATAGTTGCCTCTTACCCCATATACAGAAGCATTGGTGGTATTGCGTGGTATTAAGGCGCCAGGCGTGGGATCGGTGAGCGCAAGCGGGTCGCGTGGATGGGCATAATTCCAGTCGAGACCTGCCACCTCAGTATAGGTTTGCGTTCCGTCCGACAGCCAAATGTCTTCAAATCGTGCCAGAACGGTTGCATCCGTCGCGTTTGAACCGTCAGGGAATAATTCGCCAGGACTCTCTGTACCTAAACCGTATGTTGTCGACTTCGCGTTGCTATACAAATAATTGTTTGTCAGCGGGTTGACGGATACATCAATAAAGTTGCTGTCCTGATAATGAACCATATCCGCGTTACCGCCAATTTTCAAGCGGAAGTTCGATCTGTCGTCATTGTCGTTTTCAAATCCCGGAAGTACCAATAACGCATTCGTTTTTTCTTCGTCGCCGGCATATAAAAACGAGAGTGGGGTTCCTGTTTTATCTGAAACGCTTCCTGTCACGCATACGTCGGCATTGTCCAAAATACGTACTGCAGCATCAACATATCTGCCGGAAGCCTTGGTTCCAAATGGAATGGTATCAAAAGTGACAGGCGTTCTTGAATAACTCGCCCATCCTGAAAAATGGCCACAAGTGCCGACCGGCGCATAAAAGAAAGGACCTATTACTGTATCAGCCAATGCAGTGGATGCTAAAAAAGCGGCATACCATTCTACATCACCAATAACAATTGAATCTAAAATGTTTTGATCGGACACCAGCACTGTAGTAGGGCGAATATATTTTGCATCATTAAGTTTACTCTGGAAATCTCCAATGCTTCCATTACCGGAAATGGTATATAGCAACGATTCATTGTTGTCTTTTTTGAGGATATCATTACGAGTAGAGGTATACATTGTATCTGCAGTAGCAATATCAAACCAAAAATCAAATTGGTTCACCACTGAGGCCGGATTATTTACATTTGACCCTGTACCATCCCACGCAGCATCAGAATTCATTGAGATATGATTCCATATAGGAACAAAGAACTTCATACTATCAGGATTGAAATAGGGTTTTAAGACAGCAGACCGATACCAATTGGAAGATGTAATAGTGCCAGTTCCTGTTTGTATGTCACCAAAAGCCATAATGACCGAGGGGACACCACCACTTTGTTCCATTTTATAATCACTGCCTGTGACAAGGGTTATTTTGTCTATAAGCGTACCGCTACCCGCTGTCCCCGACGTACCAACTGTCCTATAAATATTCGGGGCCGTTCGAGCGCTATTGTTAATAGTATCGCTTGCCTTAATTACAAAAGATGCTTGAATATTATTTCTATTTACATTGTATAATGTAGTATAATTTACAATACCATTCGGACTCCAGCGACTAGTGCCATTATACATACCAACGACAGGCGAAGTATTACTATATGTATATCCTAATATTTCTAGCCTAATATTCTTTAATTCACCAGCAGCTAAACCGTCATTGTCATAAATCCCGACAACGGCATTTTTGGCCCAGTCGCTACCGATTAATAAAGATTGCCCGATATTGTTTGTTACAGTTCCTAATGGAAAAGTACTACCAAGACCAGTTGTATCAACCGGTGTTGTTACCGCAAAATTGAAAGGCCAACGTACCCGTTCACCACTGATAATCGAAGATTCTCCAGCACCGAACACAGTACTCACATCCCTTGCTCCATGGATCGTATCCCTTTTATTCGGATCAGGATCAGGATTCGAAATAACTCCACGTCGCGACGAAACAGGGGTGTCCCCGGTTTGCGTCCGCTGTGCTTGAGGCAAAATTACACCTTGTTGCGCTCGAATTGTTCCACCGCCACATATCAAAAGAAATGCGAAACAGAGTAATAGCAAAACTTTTTTTCTCATATAAAATATAGTTAAATTATTAAAATTTTTTCATAAACTAATTCATTATCAACAATTTGACAAAATCTTAGAGCAAAAAATACACGTCCTTATGCCATAGGCTACATCTATTTTGGCCTCTCAAATACCGTCAAACCGCTGCAAAAATAGTATGGTTTTTATATATTCAAATTTTTTTTATGTTAATAATCTATAATAAACGTATTTTTTTATTAACATCGACCTTATACGCTCCTAATAACGGCATTTTGGTAAAAAATATTTTTTTATGCTACCTTTCTTTAATTGTCCCTAATAAAAAACAGCGTGTTTATATATCGTCCAAAGAAAGCGCTTTTCAGTGACATTTATGCCAATTGTTTTTGCAAAACGGCGGCTTTCATTGTCAATGTTTGGAGGCAGGCTCAGCAAAAAAAACGACGTAGTCAAATACGCCCCAAAAATATACTATCTTAAAATTTGTACTGAGCGCCTGCAAGGAACTCACGACCGCGGATATGAATCCATGAACTGTAACTGCGGATAGCGGAATATTCGGAATAACCGTATTTCCGCGTGTCTAACAGGTTGTTCACCCCCGCTGTAAATTGCCATTTCTTATGTTTGTAGCGGAAAGCAAGGTCGATGAAGTAATTCCTGACAGGGTCGGCATTGTTTACTTCGTTATAATAATGGTCGGCAGACAGCGTTGCTTCGATGGAGGACAGCAGGCAGGTAAGTTGCAGTTTTTGCAATACCGTCCACAAGGGGTTCAACTCATGGTCGCCAACTTTCGAACCAGTCTGGTTGATAGTTGCTAAATAGCTGATGTCGAGGTTCTTCCAGTACGTCCAGTTGAGCTTTGGTTCTAACATGGTACGGCTCGACAGGTATGGCAGGCGGGCGTTATTACTGAATTGTTCGCCTGTACTTTGACTGTATTGGGCTGAAAGAGAGGCGGCCAACTTGATATCGTAGAATCCTTTGGAGAGTGTGCCGGCTATTCGTTGCGTCGTGGCATGGTTCGACATCTTCGTGGGCATCATGGTGATGTATCCATCGTCTGACGTCTGTTCATAGACATGGCTATTTTTACTGTCCATATACGACAAAGTAAGGGATGTAAAGAATTCGCTCGCCGTTTTTTTATATTCGCCATAGACGGAGTAGTTCTGCATCTGTTGTATGGGCAGTTGGTCGGGCGTATAAGTGATGCGACGGTAATCGGTGTAATACGGTTCGGCGTAGAAATTCAGGAGGTCGCCAAACTGTTCCCTGTATGCTGCCGACAGCATCAATCGCCAAGCATAGTTAAATTTGCAGGAGATATTAGCAGATGGTCGCGCGGATAATCGCGAGAAGTTGGCGCCGAGATAGTTGGCCCACAGGACAGGGAGTGCAAACCGGGTTTGCCATTTCCCTTTGTTCCATTGCAGGTTAGGCGCGATGTAGGGTGTGATACCGTTTTGGATATTATTGAAATCGCCCGTAAAGCCGATGGTATATTGGGGTACAAAATTGCTTTTTTGTCCGGTGATACTGAAAGCATTGTCGGTATAAAAACGGCTCAGTTGCGTCTTTTGTTCGATATTGTCGGTGCGCAGTTCTTCCGGCAGGTAGTCGTAACGCAAAAGTGACCTTATCTCATACCTGTAAGCCTGTTTTCCCCATAACGTACGGAAGTCGTTGTTGGCGCCAACAGTCGAGGTCTGCAACCTTTGGGTAGCCGTAAGCAGGTCGGCGCCGGAGAAATCCGATATGCCTTTGTTCTGTTTGGCGGAGATGTTGAAGCTATTCGTCAGATATTTGTCTGACGCATTATTTTCGATATGTATGCCAAGCGACGCTTCATCGGCGTACAATTTGGCGCTACTCGTTTCTGAGATGCGGGCGGTATCGTCGGTGAAGTAATAGATGGTTTCGCTGCCGCGTTCCTGCTTCCTTTCGTCGTGCGTATAATTGGCGTTGATACGCATCTTGGTTGTCTCGTTCAGCTTGTTCATCCGGTTGGCCGTAAATGAATGTACATTGTTGAATAACAGTCGTTCCTTCTTCAAGGGCGCTGTGATAGACGGCATTGAAAGGAAAGTCAGTTCCGAAGGCGCATCCATGAAGCTATTCCGGCGAAATGCTAACATGCCTTGTTCCATCGTATAGTCGTTTCCGGTGTTATTGCTTTTGTAGCTGAAGATAGACTGGTTGGTTTTGCTTAGCCGAATGGCATTGTCCATAGTTTTCCAAAGCAGGGACGCCGCTTCGGGGGTGTCGTCCATCGTTTTCGATAGTCGTGACGACACGCCGAGGGCGCCTTCGAGTGTAAACATCCACACGGCTTGAAACTCTGCTTTCAACTTCAGGTTCAGCGCTACATCTTCGGACAATACCAAATCTTCCAGCATCTTCACAGGCTGATGGTTCTCCATCACCTGCACGGTCTGTACGGCTTCTGCACGCAGGTTATTGGTTATCTGGTTGTACCGACCGCCCACAGGGTCCATCCCTTCCACATAAAAATTACTGATGTCCTTACCAAGATATGAAATCTTTCCTTTTTCATCGACATCGATGCCCGGCAATTTTTCCAGCACATCGCGAATCGTCTTGTCCTTCGATGTCAGGAAACGGTTGATGTCGTAGTTGATCGTATCCTTGCGACTCCATACCCTGCCGGGGCGCACCGTCACCTCCTCAAGCGCGAAGGCTTCCTCTTCTAATTGAATAATCAGCGTTTCGCCAACCCTGATCGATTGCTCAATTTTTTTGTATCCAATGAACGAAACGACTATCCGGAGCGAATCTGTCCGGTTGCATTTGATGCTGAAAGTGCCGTTTTCGCCTGTGACGCCATAACCGGCAAACACATTGGCGTAGCCTGATAATATTTGTATGATAGCGCCTTGAATCGCATTTCCGGCGCTTGCCTCTACGACCGTTCCCTGCACTGTATTCTGGGCGCCGACCCCGATGGCTGATGCCGCCGATACCGTCGTCAGAAGAACCAACAAAAACCGTTTCATTTTACGGTAAGCTCAATGGGGTTGTAAGGAATGTTTTTGGGGGTCATGTTCGTTCCGTCCGGGTTCATCATCCTAATCTGAATATTAGGGTTGGAAGCGGTAGTATATCCGGTAGGGTCGGCGGCAAACTTTTCAAAATTTCTATTGAGAACTGTTCGCGAAACAGGCTCATAATTATCGGCTCCATACATGATCATCTCATCCTGTTGGGCATTACGTAATCCGGTACATTCAAAAACAAAATGCCGCTGACTGTCTTCTGCCGAAAGGATCAATCCGGGCAGGCCGCACAGCTTCCATGGGCCTTCGCTGCGGGGAATGTCGGGTGTGAACCAGGCGGTATAGTCTCTTCCTTTGAAGCGGCAGGTTGCTTTATAACAGGTATATGAAAGAATCATTGCCGTGTCGGACGTGAACTGCCACTCGGGGATTTCATTCGTTTCTTCACATCGAAACCGGCTGG
>Ga0082212_10003663_pt1 | contig 21680 bp, 14 predicted proteins | sample TergutNt197P3_FD_71548 | JGI IMG/M metagenome (GOLD analysis project Ga0082212, IMG submission 71548) | Neocapritermes taracua P3 segment gut microbial communities from Petit-Saut dam, French Guiana - Nt197 P3 | ecosystem: Host-associated > Arthropoda: Insects > Digestive system > Gut ... | reverse complement strand
CATGTTCAGGGTGGAACTGGACAACCAAAACGGACACCTGATACTGGCACACCTTTCCGGAAAGATGCGGAAGCACTACATCCGCATAGTCCCCGGCGACCGGGTACGGGTCGCACTTTCCCCTTACGATTTAAGCCGAGGCAGAATCATCTACCGCGAGCGCTAACTGCGGAAACCGAACTAGCCACTACCCACTTCTTTCAGCAAGACCCATGTCGCACCTTCGCCGCCGCTCGAGGTTTTCCCCCTGCCCGATTCGCCTGCGAACGGACACTGTTCGATAAATTCCATCACGGCGCGCTTAAGCACCGGCTCGCCCGCCGAATGATTCCCCTTGCCGTGGATGATCTGGATTTTTTCAAGGCCGCTGCTTCTGGACTCGGCAAAAAACGCTTCCAGCGATCGCCATGCCTCGTCGCGGTTTTGGCCGTGTATGTCCAGTTCCGCTTCGGGCCTTTTGTTTTTCAGGCGGCGGCGTTTTTCCTGCGCGCTGATCTGCCTGCCGGAATTTTCCGCGTCTTTGTCATAGATACCGTTGTCCTGTTTTTCCCATTTATCAAGAATGTCCCCAAAATCCATAGTTCCCTCTCAGTAATATATTACGCTTTCTTCAGGTATCCATCCCGAAGCGCCGCCCGAGTCGTTGGCGATAACCTGCAGCCAGCTTCCTCCCCGTACCGATCCATTTCCCGCCGAACCGGCTGGCGGCGAAATCAGCGCAGGCTGTCCTTCCCTGAAGCGGCCGATGATCTCCCCTGCCGCGTCGGGAATGCGTCGGATTGCCGTTTCCCTCAGCACCGCCGAGCGGAAGCTGTTCCTTACCGGCGGAAGTATGCCCCGTTTTTTTTCGTCGTTGGTTCCGGCAAAGCCAAGGCTTTGTTCCGCCCCGCGCCGGATAACGGCAAACAGGGCGCCCGCTCCGTGATCCCGCTCGTTCTTCCTGAGCGCGGCCAGTGCACCGGCGCGCTGCCCCCTGTTCCACAGATTCTTCGCCGCGATGTAAACTTCGTCAAATTCCGCCCGGTATTTTTGATAGAGGCGAGGATTGGCGGCAGCCGCCGTTTCCGCAGATGGAAAGGGCAGGGGAGGGCTGCTTGCGGCGGCGGCAGGTTCGGCAGGGCTGTCATCATCGGGCGGCATTTCTTCCGGGCGGGTAACGGCGATTCGCAGCGCGGGAATTTCAAAAAACGCCCCGTTATGCGAAATCTGCCGCCTGTCCAGGATAAAGGGGGCGGTCTCCAGAGGTATGATCCGCAGCTTGAGCGCCGTGCCGAGGATTTGTTCGTCAGTTGAAATGGGCAGCGATTCAATGATGATCCCCTGCGGCACGGGCGGCAGGAACAGGGCCGCCTCGGGAAGTATCGCGTCTGAACTGTCCTGGGCGTTCCAGCCGCTGATACGCAGGCTGATGATCGCGCTTTCTCCGGTCTTGAGTCCTGTCGGCGCCGCTTCCCATGCAAGCTGGTAGCGCCGTGTTTCGGTATTGCTCGACGGCCTGAGTATCTGGAGCCTGAACGGCGCCGTTTTTGTCTGCCCGTGCGGGGTGATGACGGTAAATGAATCAAAGGCGACGGTCCCAGCGTTGTGCAGCGCGAAACGGTATTCCATCGCCGTCCAGCGTTCGAATGTGATCTCATGTTCGGCATGATCATCACCGGCGTGCACGGCGGCGGCGCCGTGGGAATAACTCGTAAAAGTCTGTCCGGTAACCGGATTCCTCAGGCGGGGTCCCTTCAATACGTGTTCCAGAAAGATTGCGTCGCTGAAATGCGGTGCGCGCACGTCCACCTCGTTTGGCTCGCTATGGGCGATGAGCAGGGTGAGTATCCACGTCGATCCCGCTACGGGACGATCCGGCACGCTGCGTATCAGGATGTGCGGCTCCTCCTGGGCTGGTACAACCGCGGCCTTTAGCAGGAGCAGCGCCGTAAAGAATACCGGCAAGCGCCACGGGGAGCGGTATCGGGCAAATAGTACCATAACTAATAATCCGGTCCTGTAATTTCTTCTTCGTCTATCCATTCCCGGCTTCTCCACTGGTTTAGCTCTTTCTGCCGGATAAAGTCAAAAATAATCAGCATACTTTCATTATCATGGTCATCGTAGCCTGTGGACAGGTTTTCCCGCGAGAGCGAAAGCAAACATAATTCCAGATTTCGTTTTGCGTCTATCCTCCTGTCGTCCACCCTGAGCGCATCGCGGAAAGAATTCGCCGCCCCGGCATAATCCTGGGCGCTGAACAGCACCACCCCGGTGTTGTAATGGATGCGGTAATGGAGTTCCCTGTTTGCCGAGGGGGGCAGTTTTTCAAGAGACTGCCTGGCTTTGGCAAAACGATCCAGCGCGGCCTGATCCTCGCCCAGGGCGAAATACACCGAACCCAGGCCGTATTCGCCATAGGGCGCCGCATCGGCATAATCAAGCGCTTTCAGGTACGGCGTTATCGCCTCGTTGTACATCCCCCGCGAATTTTTATAGTTTGCCTCCATTATGAGGAGCTTGCCGGGAACGTCCGAACATCCGCAAACCATCAGAGTCAGAAACAGAAAGGCAGGAAAATATTTTTTGATATTATTCTCAGACATTTCTTCTCCCAATTTTTAAAAGGCTGAGTCTTGACGCCCCATAGGCCATTATAGCCAGCATGACGAAGGTAAACCAGTGCGCTTTTCGCTCCTGTTTGTTTTTTCCGGCGTAGGTTTCCGCCGCCAGCGAACGCAGATGGGCGGCAAGGGCTTCGGCGGCATCGCTGCGGCTGCCGTCGATGTAAATGCCGCCGGTTTCCGAGGCTGCCGCCCGCATGGCGTTTGCATCCCTAAAGCTGATGATATTTTCCAAACCGGGAACTTCCCCGCCGTCGTCGCTGCCTACGGCAATTGCGGCAACGGCTATGCCTTCCTGGCTGCAGCGTCCAAGGGCGGCCTTAAGCGAGCCTGACAATTCTTCGCCGTCCGAAATGAGGACTATCACCCTGTTTGACGAATGGGACGACTGGAAAACCCCCGCCGACACGTCAACCAGCGATTCGAGATTGGTCCCCCTGCCGCTCAGGTTCGATCCGTCAACGGCCTCAAGAAAGGCAAGAACCGCGCCGTTGTCCCAGGTCAGGGGAATCGCGGCAATGCCCCTGTTCCTGCTCACCGTAACGCCGAAACGCGCCCCCGGCAAGGCAGCCGCCGCTTCCCTGGCGATGGACAGCCCCCGTTCCAGGCGGGAAAGGCCGCCGGCATTGTCGCGTATTTCCATGCTGCGGGAAACGTCAATGGCGAAAACGGCGTCTACGGCGCGGCGGTATTCGCCCCGTGTCTGTCCAATTCCCCAGCGCGGACCGGCAAGGGCGATGATGAGGAACGCGAGAAAAAAGACGAAGCTTACCCGCGACATGAATAACTGTATCCATAGATTTTTCGACAGTATTTTTTGAATCCGCTTTCTGCGGGCAGACAGAAATTCCGACAGGATGAGCGGAATAAAAGCCAAAAATCCCAGGAGGACCCAGGGATGATCGAAAATGACGCTCACAGCCATGCCCCCAGAAAGAACCGTTTTACAAAACGGGAAACGGCGATCAGTGCAAGGGCGGCCAGCAAAAACGGCGTATGGCAGGGGCGGGATCGCATAACGCTTCCCGAACGGCGGATAACCAGTTCCTGATTGTCGACGTAGGCAAAGGCAGCGGCAAGCGCATCGGCTGAGGCCGCAGGAATCCAGGTCCCCCCTCCGGCGGAACTTATTGCCCGCAGGGCTTCAACGTCGTAGCGGGAATCAAACAGGCCGGTGCGCCGCATCCTTGTAATTGGGTCAACATAGTCGATGGGAACTTCCCCGCCGGAGCCTATACCGATAACCCACAGCGAAATGCCGAGGCCGCCGATCATCTCTGCGGCGGTCAGCGGGTGAATCGAACCGGCGTTGTTTTCGCCGTCGCTGATGAGAACCACGGCTTTGCGCTGCGCGGTAGATTTTTCCAGGTGGTACGCCGCCACCGCAAGCCCCATGCCCAATGCGGTTCCGTCGCCCATTTCCCCGATGCGGAGTTCGTCCAGCCTCAAGTCGAGAATTTCGCGGTCGGTGGCCGGGGGAACGAGGAGGGCGGCATCGCTGCCAACTGCCACAAGGCCGATGCCGTCGGCGGGGCGGCGTTCGGCGAATTCTTTTAATAAAGTGCGCGCCGCCGAGAAACGGCTTGAGCCGTCCATGTCGAGCGCCGCCATGCTGGGACTGATGTCAATCACGAAAAGTATGTCCGCGCCCCGGTTCAGCCACACCGTTTCCGGAGTTTTTGCCAGGGGGCCGGCGGCGCCGATAAAGAGGAGGACGACGGCGCAATATTCCAGAATCTTCAGCAGTTTGACGATCCCCCCCAGGTTGACGGGCGCTTTGAAGGATACGCCGCCGGGAGGCCCCAGGGGGATGGATGCGGTAAATGGGCTTCCCAGCCGCCGCGCAATGAAAATGGCAAGCGGAACAACAACAAGCGCCGCCGCGGCCAGAATGGGACGTATAAAGCCGAAACCCAGTTGGGCAAAAATCATACTCGATTACCTCTGTCCCATAACTTTTTTCCGCATGGCGCGATCCAGCGTTCTGAGAAACGATCGTATATCGCCAAGCATAGACTGTGTCGCGTCGCCGCCGATTTCGCTGCCGCTGAAACGGATACCGTCGCACCGGCCAAAAAAAGCCCCGAGGAATTCGCCGCCCGGCACATCGCTGTATTCGTCAAAAAAGACGACGCCGTCAAATTCTGATGCGGTCATCGCGCGGCAATTCTTTCCGGAAAAGTACGACAGGAAGCTGCGGAATTCGGCCGAGAGCATATCAAGAATTTCCCTTCCCGCGCTGCCCCTTGCCATGTCCCTGCGAAGCCGTTTTTCTATCCGCCACATCGCAAGTACCAGCTGCCATCGCTTCCATGCTTCAATCCAGTCTTTCATCTGCCTGCGGCCCCAGAGCAGCGCCCACAATACCAGAAGCAGGGCAATGATCGCGGCGCCGATGGTTCCGTACAGCAGAAGGCTCGTGCCGGGAATTGCCAGGGGAAGGGCGGGGCCGGAAAGCACCGTGCCCGCCGAATCCGCTTCAAGTATGGAGGAGATTTCGACGGCCAGCCCGCTGAACTCTGCCCCGCCGATGCTGATGGTCGGCAGTTCCAGAGTCCCCGTCGCGAATGCGGAAAATTCTATTGTCAGGCGGTTGCCGTTGGGCCTTCGTTCAAGCGCCACGCGATGGATGTCGATGCCGGGGGTTGAGGGCAGCCGCGTTGGATTGATTTCTTCGGTTGGGAATCCGGTTAACTCCTTCAACGGCAAAACAAGGCTTGCCCTGTCGCCGACAAACACCTTGGAAGGAATCATGTGCGCCCCATTCGGCGCATCCTGCGCAAACAACCCCGTCCCGCCCAGGAGAAAAATAAAACTTATTCCCAATTTTTTCACGCAGAGGCGCAGAGGCGCAGAGTACGCAAAGAATATAAGAGAGTACAAAGGTTTATCTTTTATTTCTCTCCTTTCCTCTCTCCCTCTTCTCTCTGCGACCTTTGCGCCTCTGCGCCTCTGCGTGAATAATTGCGAAGAAATGCCCCCAGCGCCTTGGCGTGAAGAATTGCGAAAATAATTCATCGCGGTAGCCGCCCGCTAAAGAAACGGCGCAGGGCTTCTGCCGCGTCTGTTTCGGCGGGAAGCTCAAGAGAGGCGACTCCCGCCCTGCGGCACAGGTTCAGCCAGAGATCGGCGCGATCCTTGTGCCATTGGGACCAAGCGTCCCGAAAAACGGGGGAGCGCGTGGGGGCTGCCAACTGAACGCTCGTTTCGGGGTCTTCAATGGTGATGAGTCCCAGATCGGGCATTTCCCCCTCCGCCGAATCGCAGACCCTTACGGCAATCACATCGTGCCTTCGTCCCAGATCGCTTAACTCCTGCTCCCAGCCCACGCTGAGAAAGTCGGAGATCAGCACTACCATGCTCCGCCGTTTGAGCAAACGCCCCGCGCCCGAGATGGCTGCGCTGAGGTTGCTGCTGTACTTGCCCCGCCGCCCATGAAACGCCCCGCCCATGTGGTACTGCAGCGCCCCCGACACAAAGGACAGCACGTTGCGCCTTCCCTTGCGGGGCGGGAAAACCCGGTCGATCTCGCGGTCAAAGAGGAACGCCCCCACCCGCTGTCCGCTGCGTTCCGCCGAAAACGCGATAAGGGCGGCACATATCAGCGCCTGTTCGTAGGGCGTCATGCTGTGCGTTCTGCCCCATACGTTCGCCGATCCGCTGTTCATGGAAGCCGAAGTATCCAAAAGCAGCAGAATCGTCAGTTCGCGTTCTTCGCGGAACATCTTTACAAAGGGTGTGCCGAGGCGGGCGCTGGCGTTCCAGTCGATGGCTTTCGCGTCGTCGCCCCACTGGTAATGCCGCGCTTCGTCAAATTCCAGGCCCTGCCCCTTGAACACGGATCGGAAGTTGCCGGAAAGCATATCCGCCGCAAGGCCGTCGGCGACAATGGGAAGCCTGGTAATTTTGCCTAAAAGCTCGTGGGTGTCCATTGGAATCAGGGTATTGGGACGTGGGAAAGAATCCGGGAAATTACCGCGTCGGCGTCAAGGCCGTCCGCCTCCGCCTCGTAGGACAGGACGATGCGGTGCCGCAGCGCCGGGTAGGCCGCCGTCTTAACATCTTCCGGGCTGACAAATTCCCTGCCAGCAAAAAGGGCCAGTATGCGGGAGCAGCGGTGCAGGGCGATTGAAGCCCGAGGCGACGCGCCGAATGACACATAACGGTAGATGCCCTCTGTCTTTCGCGCCGGACCTTGAGTCTGCGCCCGCGCTTTGCCTGAACCGGCGGATGCGGGACGTGTCGCCACGACAATCGACACAATGTACTCTGCGATCTTATCGTCGATATGGATCGAATCGGCGGCGCTGCGAAGTTTGGTTATGGCCGCCGCATCCAGCACCGGCGACAGCGGCTCAAGCTGTCCCGCGCCCCCCGAAACCATGGAAGGGCTGCGTTTTACGATGGCAAGCTCCTCCTGCGGCGTGGGGTATGATACCAGCAGCTTGAGCAGAAAGCGGTCAAGTTCCGCTTCCGGCAGGGAATAGGTTCCTTCATGTTCGATGGGATTTTCCGTGGCAAGCACAAAAAACGGATCCGGCAGGGGGTAGCTTGTTTCGCCGATGGTCACCTGCCGTTCTTCCATTGCCTCCAGAAGCGCGGACTGCATCTTTGCCGGCGCGCGGTTTATCTCGTCCGCCAGAATCACGTTGGCAAAGACCGGCCCCCGCCGCACAGAAAAACTCCCCTTCGCCTGGTCCCATATCAGCGTTCCGGTCAGGTCTGCCGGCAGCAAATCCGGCGTAAATTGCACGCGTTTGAATTCAAGACCGGTTATCTGCGCGAGGCTTTTTACCGCCATGGTTTTCGCCAGCCCCGGCACGCCTTCCAGAAGGATGTGCCCTCCGGCGATAAGGGCGGTCAAAAGCCCATCAATCATTTGTTGCTGCCCGACAATCCGCTTCGCCAACTCCTTCCGGCAGGTATCGATCAGCGATGCGCTCTGGGCAAGATCCGCGATTTTATCCATGCCTGTATTGTAATCGGACGCCGCGTTAACGGCAATAGGCGGTCTGATTGTTTGTATGGGGCCAGAATTCGGCAAAACAGGGGAGTTTTTTGGTTTTTCCGGCAATTTTGAGAAAAACATAGGAAATATGTAACTATTGCCAAACTTGCTTATTTAATGATATATGCACTTGCTTTTAGCATAATTACCAATATTGCAAGCACATTTTGAAAATATGGCTAAAAAGGAGAAGGTTATGAAAAGAGGTGTTGTTTTTCTAAACATCGCTAAAGTCGTTCTGTGCCTGGTGGCGGTCGGTATTGTTTGTTCATGCGACGATGGGGGCAGTACGTCAATCTATACCGTTTCATTTAGCATCAACGAAGGAACGGGATCCGTACCCGCCGAAAAGAAGGTTAATTCCGGTTCAAGCATAATGCTTCCCAACGGAAGCGGTTTTTCCAGAAGCGGCCATATTTTTGGGGGCTGGAATACCAGCGCTGCCGGTACGGGGACCAATTATTCAGCGGAGTCTTCATTCTCCCCATCTGGCGATACGACCTTGTATGCCAAGTGGGATCAAACCGGACAAGGCATACAATATAAGGTAACGTATAATATCAACGGCGGAAGTGGAACCGCCCCAAACGAGCAAACGGCAAATGCCGGCAACAGTATCATCCTCCCCGGCGGAAATACTTTTTCAAGAAGCGGCTATACTTTTAGCGGCTGGAATACCATTGCCGACGGTTCAGGTACCAGCTATTCCGCCGGGTCTTCCTTTACCCCGGCCGGTGATACGACTTTGTATGCCAGGTGGAACAGGAACAGCAGTGGCGGCGGTGACGGTGCCTTTTATCGAGTTTATTATATCACATTTAATATTAACGATGGATATGGAACAACTCCTGGTAGGCAATCTGTAAGTTATTTAGAACCCAGCATAACGCTTCCTGACGACAGTGAATTTTCCAGGAGCGGTTATACTTTTGGCGGCTGGAATACCATGCCTGACGGTACGGGAACCAATTATGATGCCGGTTTTTCCTATACGCCGACTTTTGATTCTTCTTCAGATATTATATTGTATGCCAGATGGGTTGTTGCCGTTACCTTCAACATAAACGGAGGAATCGGAACGACTCCCAATGCACAAACATTAGAAGACGATTCTGGCATAACGCTTCCTTCTGGAGACGGTATTACAAGAAGCGGCTATATTTTTGGCGGCTGGAATACCAACGCTTCGGGTACGGGTACCAATTATCCGGCTGGTTATTTGTTTACTACAGATTATAGTATTACGCTGTACGCCAGGTGGATTGTAGGTGATTATAGGTTGGGGGATTTCACGTTTGTTGGGGATACAACATATACCATTATTGGTTACAGCGGGAGCGGGGGAGTTATTATTATTCCGGCAGAAGCAAATGGTAAACCGGTTGTCGCAATCGACAATCGTTCCTCTGAGGCTAATGGGGTGTTTAATAATAAAAGAATTACCGGTGCTACCATTCCTGACAGCATTATCACGATTGGGGATTATGCATTTTCTAATAATACACTTACCAGTGTAAACATCCCCGACAGTGTTACCACCATTGGAAGCGGAGCATTTTCCAACAACCGATTGACCAACGTAAGCTTCGGTAACAGCGTTTCTTCCATAGGTGAACGTGCGTTTTATAGTAACCGGCTATCCAGTGTTACAATCCCTGCTGAAGTTACCTCTATAGACGACTATACGTTTTACGATAACCAACTGACAGATCTTACCATCCCGGATAACGTTATTTCCATTGGTGCTAGCGCGTTTCGTAATAATCTGTTAGTCAACGTTAGTACCGGTAATGGAGTTTCCACAATTGGAAATTATGCGTTTGCCGGTAATCGATTAACCAACGTAAGTTTCGGTAACAGCGTTGCTTCAATTGGCGCCCGTGCATTTGACAGTAACCGGCTGGCAAGTATCAGTATTCCTGACAGCGTTACCACCCTGGAAGAATACGCTTTTAATAATAATCTAATGACCAGTGTTACGTTCAATAATAGCGCCGCTGCAATTGGGAACAATGCGTTTTATAATAACCAATTGACCAGCGTAGATTTAGGCGGCGTTATTTCAATAGGTGCCAACGCATTTTACGGAAATAGGCTGGTAAGTATTAACATTCCTGATAGCGTTACCACAATCGGTAATTATGCGTTTTCCAATAACCAACTAACCAGCGTTATCATCGGCGATGGCATTTTAATAATTGGAGACTATATATTTGCCAACAATCTTTTGACCAGTGTAACATTTAGTGAAAACGTAACATCTATAGGCGTTCGAGCATTTGAAGGTAACCGGCTGGTCAGTGTTACCATCCCTGACAGTGTTAAATCAATAGCGGTAGGTGCGTTTTACAGCAATCAGCTTACCAGTATTAAAATTGGGGCAAATGTAACACTTGGTTCATATTCTTTTGACAGTAGTTTTGATAATTACTATGACTACGGCGGGTACAGTAAGGCCGCAGGAACCTACACAAGGCCCAGTACCAGCAGTACAACCTGGACAAAGTTGCCTGATTAAAACCCGGCAGGGTGACTGGAAACGGTCACCCTGATTCCCGCATCTGGTCCCTACAGCAAATATTGCTTCAGTTTGTCCATGACATCATCAAAATCCAGGGGCTTGCCGATGTGGTTGTTCATGCCGGCTTCGATGCATTTTTCAATGTCTTCGCGGAAGACGCTCGCTGTCATTGCTATTATCGGGATTTCTGCGGCTCTGGGCAGGGGAAGGGCGCGGATCTGGCGCGTCGCTTCGTTTCCGTCCATTTCGGGCATCTGTACGTCCATTAAAATCAGGTCGTACCTGTCCGGCGCTTCTGTAAACATGCGGACGGCTTCAAGGCCGTTTTCGGCGCAGTCTATCGCAAGATGCGTGGGTTCCAGCAGGGTCTGCACTATTTCACGGTTAATGTCGACATCTTCGGCAAGAAGGATATGCCGTCCTTCAAAGCTGACAACATCCTCCTGCGCTGTTTCTTCTTCTTCCTCCTGCTGCTGTTCCTCGCCGAAATAGCCGTTGATCGTATCTTCAATTACCGACGGGAATACGGGTTTTGAGATGAATTTGTCAACGCCGGCTTTTCTTTCGTCTTCTTCGATAACAGTCCATTCAACGGATGACATCATTACAATAAATGTTTTGCCGGAGTCTTTTTTTTGCGCCCTTAGCGTTTCGGTTAATTCCAGGCCGTCTATTCCCGGCAGGCTCCAGTCGATAAAATAAATGTCGTAATTGCCGTTTCTTATGACAAGCTGAAGCGCTTCTTCGCCGGTGGCGGCGGTATCGCAGGCCGCGCCGAACCCATGCATTATTTCGGAGAAGTATTCCAAATTTGCCGGATCGTCGTCTATCACCAGAGACCGGAGATTGCTCCAGTCGCGAAGCTCTTTTTGTTGTCCTTCAATCCGTTTTGCCTGAAATGTAAAGGTAAAAACGGCTCCTTTGCCGAGTTCGGACTCAATCCAGATTTTGCCGCCCATCATTTCCACAATGCTTTTGGAAATCGCAAGCCCAAGCCCCGTGCCGCCGAATTTTCTGGATATACTGTCTTCCGCCTGATTGAAAGATTGAAAAAGCCGCCCCTGCTGTTCGGGGCTTAGGCCGATGCCGGTATCGGAAACGGAAACTTCAATGGTACACATTTTGTTTTCTTCGCCCAAAAACCTGGTGCCGATGCTGATGGCGCCCGCTTCAGGCGTGAATTTAACCGCATTTCCGACAAGGTTGGTAATAACCTGCGTAAGCCGCTGTTCGTCGCCGTAAAGAATCTTGGGGATGGCGCTGTCGATAAGTACGCTTAATTTCTGTTTCTTTTCGCTTATTCGTATATTGTTGACATTTAAAACCCGCCGCAGCATTTTGTCAAAACCGAATTCCACAGGGGAGAGTTCAAATTTATTTGCCTCAATTTTTGACATATCGAGAATGTCGTTGATTATGCCGAGAAGGTGTTTCGATGCGTCGTCAATTTTTTCAAAGCAATAATTTTTTTTGTTTATGTCTGCGGCGGACATTCCGATAGAGGTCATGCCGATTATGGCGTTCATTGGCGTTCGTATCTCGTGGCTCATGTTCGACAAAAATGCGGATTTGGCCTTGTTTGCCTGTTCCGCTATTTCCAGCATACGGTTTTTTTCTATTGCCTCTTTCATGGGCGATAGATCGGTAAAATTTTCCAGCAGCGCGGGACGGCCGTCATAGGTAATTTTTGCCACGGATTTGATAATGGAAATAAGGGTGCCGTCCGATTTGATGAATTTTCGTTCGGAACGGTCTACAACCTGGTTTAATTCCAATATCGGGCATTTCTCCGCCGGACAGAATACCTTTTGGCATCGTTTCCCGACAACCATTTCCCTGGTGCCATTGAACAGCCGGAGGGCGGCAGGATTGATATCGATTATTTCGCGGGTTTCAGCATCGACGACGGCGATTCCGCTTTCAACGAAATTCCATATCGTTTCGAAATGTTCGTGCATGTTGAAATTCTGAGCGCGTTCTGTTTTGGAGAGGTTTTTTGTTTCAGCGGTTTCAGACATCTTGCCACACTCCTTACTATTACATAAGGACTTACATACGGCGCATAACGCGCCCGAAAATAGCGGCAATAGGACTCGGACCTATGACACAACGGATATGAGCCGTTTGCTCTACCAACTGAGCTATGCCGCCAAGCCGCCGCAGGCATCAGCCGAGGCGGCGATTAAAACACTTCCTATCGGCACGCGGCCCAAAGGGTCGCATGCCGCCATAATACTCTCTATTAAAAAATAAGAAAAACACTTGAAAAAGTCAAGTATCCGTATTGCCTTCCTCTGCGTGATGAATGTGCGAGAGAAACCTACACCAGATTGAATTCCGACGCCGCCTGGGAGATGGCCTTGTTCCAGTGGGGCTGGGTAAGGTACTGGCGGCGGGTGTCGGAATCGTCAATGCGGGAGGCGCGGCTCTGCAGGCGTTTGTAGGCGACGCTGACGGCGGTGCTTACATCCACGCGGCTTGCGTTGGTTTGCTCCAGGAGACGGCACCAGGCGTAATGGTAGAAAATGTCGCCGGGGTCGATTTCGGGAAATTCTCCGTTTTGCAGAAGCTTCTGCATGGCGCGCAGGTCGTCTTCGCTGCCGGATGGGGAAAAGCTGCTTCGGGCAAGCAAACGGTATGCGGCGGCTGCGCGTTCCCAAAGGCCCGCCTGTGAAAAGTACAGCAGTTCGCATTGGGCAAAACCGCTGCGCCAGTCCGGCTGTTCGGTAAATAAAAAGTTTTCCCCGTCGGCGGCATTTGCATCCATCGGGAGATTGCCGCCGTTGGCTGACAGTTCCGCCAGCGCGGAATGATCCCCTGCAAGGTACGACGCTTCAAGTACAAAAATGTCAGCGTCGCGCCCGCCGGCTTGGGGTTTTGCGGCGGCGGGGTTTTGGCTGCCAAGCCTTGCCCGATAAGCCCATGCTTCAAGCACGGCGTTTTTTGCGGCAAAACTGCCGCCGTCTCCGCTGCTGCGAATCCCGTCAAAGATGTCGGCTGCCTGGCGGTAATACCCCGCTTCAAAGGCGATCCTCCCCTCAAGAAAGCAGGAGCGGTCGGCCCATTCGGGGCTTCCGGCTTTCTGAAAGTGCCTGCGGGCCTTTTCTGCCAGCGCCCTTGCCCGCGTCAGGTTGCCGTGCAGCAACTGCACCGAGGCGGCGTAATAGGCTGCCATTCCCGTTTCATATCCGCCGCCGCATTGCGCGGCATTTTCCAGGGCAAAACCAAGATAATCAATGGCTTCGCCGATGCGTTTCTGCGAAAGGCTGGCAAGGGCGAAGATACGGTAGTAGTGGGACATGCAGGGGCTGCCCTGTCCCTTGCAGAGCTGGACCGCTTCCTTTACCGCATCGAGCGCAGAATCGTTGTCGCGTATGCCGAAGAAGTACAGCGACCGGTTGAAATGCGCCTGGGCTTCCAGCAGCGGGCTGGCCGGGCAGGCATGAGGAGGGGAGGAAAAAGCCCCGCGTATGTCGGCCGCGCTGCCAAAATGAATCGAGATCAGCGTTTTAAAAATATAGCCGAGCGCCCCGGCCCGGTCTTTTCCGGCGATTGTTTCCAATGCATTTCCGTCGCAGGCATTTTCAAGCGCGGCCCTGTCGCCCCAGGACAGCTCGCAGTACAGCGCCTGGAGGATAAGGCTGTCGTCAATTTCGCGGGCGCAGCCAAGTTCGGCAAGCGATTCCAAAAGGCGTATGCAGGGGCTTATCTTCCTGCGCTTGACCCAGGCAAGGACAATGCCCCCGGCCAGCTCTCGCAGGCCTTTCGCCTTTTCACCTAACGCAGCTTCGGCATTGCGGGTAAAGTCCCCGTGCCAGGGCAGGGGATCAAGCGGCGTGTCGATGATTCTGAGGGCGTGCAGCAGCGAAATGGCACGGGCGATAACGGCGGGGTTTTTTCCCGCTTCCTGCAATAGCCGGGGAATAAAGTCCGGCGGAAAAAACCTGCCCAGAAGCGACAAAATGTAGCCGATCTCCCACAGGTCGCAGGAAATGTCCGGCAGCAGCGGGCGGGAAGAAATATCGCTGTGGGATCTCAGCACGCGGGGAAACAGGGTCCGCCATTGCTGCAGATCCGAGGCGTTGATGCTGTCGGTGCAGGTTCCCAGCAAAAGAAAATCTTTCCGATCCTGGAGGGTTTCAATGGCGATAGCGGCGGCTGTCGTTTCTGCGGCGTGGATGTTTTCCAGGATCACCACCGGGCGGACGCCCGCGTTATTGGCGTGTCCGACATACAAATCCAGCAGCAGCGCAAAAAACCGGCGGCAGACCTGCGCGGCAAAGGGCGACGGAACGGGCTTGAGCCGCTGTCTGAAAAGGAATTCCCGGCAGTTGGCCATTTCGTCTTTTATGGGCATCCAGTCCGCCCATGCGTCGGTAAGCGCGTTAAGCCCCCCCCTGCCGAAGCGGATAAACAGCGGGGGAAATTCCCCGTCTGCGCCGTTCCCGGAAAAACCGGCAAAACGCCGGTACAGCTCGTCGCGTTTTCCGTCATAGGAGCGGCCGAAAACAAGGATAGCCTGCCTTTGTCCCGCTTCGGAATAATTGACGCTGGTCTCACGGAGGGGCAGCCCGGCCATTGCCGTCTGGACAAATATTTTTATTTCTTTTACGCGAAAAAATGCCGTTGCGCCTTCTTCCGCAGACCATTCCATCTGCTCCTCAAGGGCTATGTACGGCCGCAGGGCCGCTGCAGCCGTCTTGTCAAGGAAAACGCCGCCGCCGGATCGTTCGCCGGACAAGAAGCAGCAGAACCCGTCGGGATTTTCCGGCAAATCGGCGCCGAACAGAAGCGAGTAGCCGTACAGTTCGCCGGAGGTATCGTTTACCGCCTGGATAAGTTTTTCGATGAGCAGGAGCATATCCAGCCAGAATGCGGGCGAATTTTCGTTAAAAAACGCCTGCAAAAGGCCGCTTTTGGCGCTGATCGATCCTCCCGCTTCCTCGACTGCGCGAATAGCCATCTCCTCAATTCGGAGGACAAGTTCAGGTCTGGTACGCCTTAGCTGTGGCTTAAACCTGAGGAAAAAGGCCATTTGTACCATGCTTGTATTATCGGCATGTTTTTCCCTATAATGCTAACTTTGGAGGCTAATATGACGTTTCAGGGGCGTTCACTGTTGACATGGCTTGATTATTCGGCGGAAGAAATCCGTTATTTGCTGGATTTTTCAAAAAAGGTTAAATTCGAAAGCAAAAATGGTGAAATCTTTCAGCGTTTCGGCGGCAAAACCATCGCCCTGATCTTTGAAAAACGCTCCACGAGGACCCGCTGCGCCTTCGAGACGGCCTTCGGCGAGGAGGGCGGGCACCCGGTTTTTCTTTCCACTGCGGACATTCAGTTGGGGGCAAAGGAATCGGTCGAGGATACGGCGCGGGTGCTGGGCAGGATGTTCAGCGCGATTCAGTTCCGGGGTTTCAAACAGGAAACCGTGGAAACGCTGGCGCGGTATTCCGGCGTGCCTGTGTATAACGGCCTGACCGACGAATTCCACCCCACCCAGGCGCTGGCCGACATCATGACCCTTGAGGAAAGTTTTGGCGATGTAAAGGGAAGGACCCTCTGCTTTGTCGGGGACGGGCGGAACAACGTAGCGCGCTCGCTCATGGTTATCTGCGCGAAGCTCGGCGTGCATTTTACCGTGATAACGCCGCCGGAACTGAATCCCGATGCCGCCCTTTGCGCCCTCTGCGCCCCGATTGCAGCCGCCTCCGGCGCGAAAATTACCGTTACCGCCGGCATCGACGCCGTCTCCAGCGCGGATGCGATCTACACCGACGTTTGGGCTTCGATGGGCGAGGAAGACAAAAAGGCGCAGCGGGTGCAGCTGCTTTCCCCCTACCAGGTCGATCGGGCGCTGATGGGCAAGACCGGCCGCAGCGACACCATCTTTCTCCACTGCCTGCCGGCGGTCAAGGGCGAGGAGGTGACTGCCGACGTGATAGACGGCCCGCAGAGCCGCGCCTGGGATCAGGCCGAAAACCGCAAGCACACGATCAAGGCAATCATGTTAGCGACAATCTAAATTCACTACCCACTACTCACTACCCACTTCTTCATGCCACTACCCACTACCCACTACCCACTTCTTCACACCACTACTCACTTCTCCCGTAATGTAGTATGGTACTCACATGAAAATAAACGCATCGCCCCTGTTGGCCATTGTTCTGGCAGGTTTGGCTGTTTCCTGTATATCTTCTCCCCAGGGTTTAGGTTCAAAGCAGCTGTCTTCCAGAACCCTGGCGCTGGTGCAGAACGCGGTTTTTGAGGTTGTTCTGGAAAAGCCGGTCGACGATTCTGTGATCTATGAAAGGGAATTGAACTGGAGCAAGGTTCCCTACGCCATCAGAAGCGATAATTATTACCCTATCGGAACCGCTTTTGCCATTTCCAAAACAGAACTCATTACCGCTTTCCACGTTATCGACCTGGGCTTTGAAAGCCTTGTCTACAACCAGTACTGCGTACGCGACTCGCAAGGCAACGTTTACGAAGTGGATCAGGTTTTGGGCGGTTCCAACGAAAAGGACTATCTGATTTTTACGGTTAAGGGAAAAACGTTTAATAAATTTTTTACATTCAAGCGCGATTATAAAATCGGCGATCCGGTGTTAAGCATCGGGAATGCGCTGGGCGAAGGCATCGTGGTGCGGGACGGCCTTGTTTTGGGCACCGTCCCCGAAGAGGATTCCGGCCGCTGGAATCTCCTGAAAAGTTCTGCCGACGGCAATCCGGGAAATTCCGGCGGACCTTTGGTAACCCCCGACGGCAAAGTGGTCGCGCTGGTAGCGGCCCTCAGGGACAACATCCTCTATTCAATTCCTTCGGACGTGATTCTTGACGGCAGCCGTTCCGTTCTTTCCTACCGGATAAGGCCCAGTTTCAAACATCTCCTGCTGGCAAACCGGAAGGAGCATATCTTTGAAACCGGCGTTCCGCTGCCGGATTCGTACACCGGAATTAGAAGCGCGATTCGCGCAGCATATACCGCCGATTATGAAAACGTTATGTCGGCCCTTTTTAATGAAGCGCCGGAATACCTTACCGGCCCGAATAACGCATACCTCCTCAGCAAGCTGCCGATGTCATCTTTTCCCGAGGTGAGCTTTGTCGATCCCAACGATAACAACTGGAAGCTCTCCGACCTTGACGTAAAATCCTATCCGCTGGACGACGACGGGCGGCTTACCCATGCCCTGGTTTCAGGTTTTGATTTTTATAAAATCAGGCGGCCCAATTCCGTTTCGCCGGACAAGATCTCGGGCGACCCCCGGTACGTTATGGACCTGATACTCCAAAATATCCGTACCGACCGGACCCTCTGGGGCGGCGAAAAATTCAGGATATTGTCCTACGGGGATCCGTTCTCTGAGGGAAAATACAAAGATGCCCTGGGCAGAACCTGGCTCACCGCCAACTGGATCATTGATTTTGAGGATGAAGTGCGGATCATGTACATTCTTCCGATGCCGGACGGCCCGGTTCTGGTCAGCATCGCGCAGGACAGTTCCATGCTCTATGATTACGAATGGGATTTGCGAAAAATCTGCGATCATGTCCTTGTGGGCTACGATGGTACTTTTGACGACTGGAATAATTTTATCGCCCAAAAAGATTTTGTTCCCGATTTTTTTAAAAGCCTGCAATTTGAGTGGAAAAACGATGAGCAGAATTTTTCCCTAAGCTGCGAGCCGATGTCAATCAGCGCCGGTGCCCAGGTTTTTGAATGGACAAATGCATCCGAGCTGTTTCTCGTGCCTTCCTGGTACCGGCAGAACGACAAACCTGAATTTGGAATCCGCATGGTTGTCCTGTACAGGGACCGCCGGGGCAAGGAACGCGTCGTTCTTTCCCGGAATATAAAACCGGACACCAAACTCGGCTCCAGCGCGATGGAAAACTGGAACGATCTGGCGGCCGAAAAATTCCCCTATGACGGAAAAGCCACGATTTCGGTAAAGGACAATACTGGTTTTATAGGGGCAATCCTCATGGCAAGACAGCCCGACCCGGAGACGGTTCATTCGCTGTACCTGTCTATGGATAGCCCCGAGGACGAGGAAAACATCAGCCGCCGCTTTAACGCCCTCCGCCAGGGGATCACCGTTAACAGGTAGACTATCCACTGCATGGTATTCCCTGTACACTTTTCTCATGCCAACAGTTGACGAGAAAAAAATAATCTATTCGATGTACCGTGTCGGAAAAAAGCATGGTACCAAACAGGTGCTCAAGGATATCAGCATTTCCTATTTCCTCGGGGCGAAGATCGGCGTTATCGGTTTGAACGGTTCGGGTAAGTCGAGCCTTTTAAGGATACTTGCCGGCGTTGACACAGAATTTTCCGGCGAGACTACGGTCAGCCCCGGCTACACCATCGGCTTTCTGGAACAGGAGCCGCACCTTGAGGCGGGCAAGACCGTTAAGGAAATTGTGTCCGAGGGGGCCAAAGAACTTGTCGATCTGCTCGCCGAGTTTGACCGGGTAAGCGAGGCATTCGGCGAGCCGGATGCCGACTACGACAAGCTTGGCGCAAAGCAGGCGGATCTGCAGGAAAAAATCGAGGCTGCCGACGGCTGGAACCTTGACAGCCGCCTGGAACTGGCAATGGAGGCCCTTCGCTGCCCGCCGGGCGACGAGGCTGTCGATCACCTCTCCGGCGGCGAGCGGCGGCGGGTGGCGCTGTGCCGCCTGCTTTTGCAAAAACCGGACATTTTGCTGCTGGACGAGCCGACCAACCACCTCGACGCGGAAACCGTCGCCTGGCTGGAGCGCCATCTGCGGGACTATGCCGGGACGGTCATCGCCGTTACCCACGACCGTTATTTTCTGGACAACGTCGCCGGCTGGATCCTCGAACTGGACCGCGGCGAGGGGATTCCCTGGAAGGGCAACTATTCCGGCTGGCTGGAGCAGAAAGAGCAGCGTATGGCGCAGGAGGAAAAGGGCGAAAGCGATCGGCGCAAAACGCTGCAGCGGGAACTTGAATGGATACGGATGAGTCCCAAAGGCCGCCACGCCAAGAGCAAGGCGAGGATCACCCAGTACGAAAAACTCTTTCAGGACGACGAGCGGGAACGTTCGCGCGGCGGGGCGCAGGGCAGCAAGATCACCATTCCCGCAGGGCCGCATCTGGGCAAGCTGGTCATCGAGGCGGCGGGGCTTGCCAAGTCCTACGGCGAGCGGCTTCTCTTTGAAAACCTGGAATTTACCGTGCCGCCCGGCGCATGCGTGGGCATTATCGGGCCGAACGGCGCGGGCAAAACGACGCTGTTCAGGATAATCACCGGCAGCGAAAAGCCCGACTCAGGCGATCTGCGCCTCGGCGACAGCGTCAAGCTGGGTTACGCCGACCAGATGCGCGCCTCGCTGGACGACGATAAAAGCGTTTGGGAGCAGCTTTCCGGCGGCCAGGATCTGATCAGGCTGGGGTCGGGGCAGGGGACAAGGGAGGTGAACTCCCGCGCCTACTGCGCCTGGTACAATTTTACCGGCGGCGACCAGCAGAAAAAAGTCGGCGTGTTGTCCGGCGGCGAACGCAACCGCCTGAACCTTGCCATGATGCTCAAGGAGGGTGCAAACGTCTTATTGCTAGACGAGCCGACCAACGACCTTGACGTAAACACCCTGCGGGCGCTGGAAGACGCTTTAGACACCTTTGCCGGCGTGTCCCTCGTGATAAGCCACGACCGCTGGTTCCTCGACCGCATCGTGACCCACATCCTTGCCTTTGAAGACGGCGAAGTAGTCTGGTACGACGGCAACTGGTCCGAATACGCCGAATGGCGCCGCGAAAAACTAGGCTCCGCCGCCGACAGCCCCCACAGGCATGTGTATCGCAAACTGGAACGCTAGGGGGACTGGGGATCAGGGACTAGGGAATGGGGAGTAGGGAGTAGGGAGTAGGGTCGTTTTTTGTATATCGATGTTTCTCCCGAGCGTGATTCATTTGCCCGCGAACTACCACCCTTATGAAAAATTTGCTCTGGCTTGACAGACAACCACAGCAGAAATGTATGCCCTTTGCCGCAAAGGCCGGGAAAACACCCCAATAAAGTGCAACGGGGGTGTCGGAGGCAAGCGTGCCGTGCGTGCACGGTGCGATTGGCCTCCGACGGGTCCCGAATCAAATTCATTTGGGTGTTTTCCCGGAAAATTCACGAAAAAAGCATACATTTCTGTTTTGATTAAACCTCTCAAGGCGGGGCAATAAAAAAGACGATGCGCCTGGATGTATGGGCAAAGCCCTTGCGCACCGTCTCGTTTTTGAGAGGTATCCCTCCCTATATATAATATCGGCATTCTGTAGGCGGACTTTAGGGAAAAAACACCCCTTTGGAGCGGCGAATCTACCCCTAAACCGTTAATTGACAGGCGCTTTCGGCTGTTGTAGAATATTACGAAATATAGGAGAACTCTTATGAAGAAATTAATCCCCATCACCTTGATTCTACTCGCCGCTCTGGCGATTACCTCATGCGATAACGGCGGCAGCAGCGCAACTGTTGTAGAAATTACCATTACCAGCCCGCCCATCAAAACAGACTATATAATTGGTGAAGGCCCCGTCTACGACGGAATAGAGGTTAAAGCCCTGTACAGCGACGGCAAGGAAAAGATTATACCGGTGAGCGATCTTTCATTTTCCGGTTTTGATTCAACCGAGGAAGGAGAAATAACCATTACCGTTAACTATGGCGGAAAATCTGACACCTTTTCAATTGACGTTTACCCCTTTGCCTACAAAACCGTGATTTTTAACACTTCTGCCGGCAGCAGCCTTCCTATCAAACCGGTGGAGCTCACAAAGGGCAACAAATTGATTGTATACGAAGGCGAGTCAATACTGGGCGCAATTCGGCGGATAGACGACAATGACGATATCGAGGGTTATGCGCCTGTATGGATAACGGGCACATCGGCCGTTTTCGAAGGCTGGGAAACTGACGAAGCTGAGCCAAAGAACGTTGATCTTAAAGCCGCTATTACAAGCAACCTTACCATCTGCGCCATTTGGACCCGCCCAATCGTATTTGACAGCAACGGCGGTTCACCGGAGATAACAACCGTTTCAGTCAAGGGAAACGATTCCGGGCAATTTTCTTATCCTCTCCCCGGCGCCTCCGATCTGGATATAACCCCGCCGGGAGAAATGGTATTGAAGGAATGGAATACCTCTGACGACGGTTCTGGTGATTCTTTTCCAGTAAGTTTAACAATAGACCTCGAGGACAATGATACCACGCTGTATGCCATTTGGCATGATCCTCCCGTAACAGTAACTTCGATAACCGTCACCCCCGACACCATTACTCAATGGTACAATGACACGGTAGATTACTCTGAAATCACGGTAACGGCTCATTATTCCGACAGTACAAGTTCCCCTGTCAGTTATGGAACAGACGGATGGTCTGCGTCCGGTACCGGATGGAGCGGCAGCGCGGTGAACACCGCTCCTTCACCTGTCACTACCACAGTTCCCGCTGCAAGGACGATTACCATTAGCTACGGGGGGAAGTCCGAATCGGTATCTGTTACCGTT